>CEUO01038104.1_pt1 | contig 16520 bp, 16 predicted proteins | sample 531391 | NCBI WGS metagenome assembly CEUO01 (sample SAMEA2622799, study PRJEB7988) | marine metagenome | isolation source: saline water (ENVO:00002010), including
TTTGACGTTGACGATTTCGAGTTTGGTGCAGATGCTGACCACGCTAACGACAAGATAATAATTAAAAGAGCTGGTGTTTATCATATAACCGGCTTCTATGCAATGACAAACATTGTAGGCGGATACACTTACGTAAAAGCTAAAATAGGTGTGACACCAAGTGGTGGAAGTGTTACATATTACGCAGAAACATCTGCTAGAAGTATGGACCACATTACTGCATATAGATATAAACCTGCGACAGTAACGTCTGTCACGCTTGAGTTGGATGTTGATGATGAAATTACTCTTTATGGTGTGCATATTGACGCAGGTCATGAAAACACAAGAAGTGCAACAGATAATGAGGGAAGATGTTTCTTGGAGGTAAAGGAGATTAGATAGTGGCTAGCTTAGAGATATCACCAGAAAAACGCTTAAGTGCAATAATAAAAATAGCCGGAGGAGATACAGAAACATCTGTGTATAGAAACGGCACTTTGTATGTAGAAGGAGTTTCACAGGAAGACCTAGATGCAGCTCTAGTGACATATGAAAATGATTTGGAGCAATACCTTATTGAGCCAGCAAGACAAAGACAGAATAATAGGATTAGTTTAGAGGCCAATGGCTATATTGAATCAAGCTATCCGTCTTTCAGGAGAGAGCTGTTTATTGCTCTTGCTGAAGAAGCAAGAAACTCAGGTTTAACAAACAGGGTTGCTTATATAAATCAACTTCTGACTTGGGTTAAGACTGTTGTAGCCGAAACAATATCAGTCGAAACCGCAATAGACTCTGAAACGGACATAGATGTTATAAAAGGTTATAGCGTTGACTTTACACAGTTCGATGCAACAAACCCAAACATAACAATTAAAGGTGCTTTAGCAATAGAGGATTAGTATGGCTTTAATACTACCAAATAGTATTTTTGTACACATACCTAATACAGGAGGAGCTTGGGTTAGAAAAGCCATTGAAGCGTCAATGGGAATTGAGAAGGATAGTTCGGAAATTGAAATTTACGGGATAGATAAATGGGGGAAAAAAGCACACGCAAGAATCTCGGATATTAAAAGAGAATTAAAAGAAGACCTTGAAAAAAAGTTTGTTTTTTCTTTTGTTAGAAAACCTCTAGATATTTTGAAGAGTATGTATATATCTGATATTTATCCGTGGATTGTTGACTTTGATGGTTATAAACAAAACAATTACGAAAAGATTACTTTCAAGCAATTCGTACATAAAAGAGGACCTTCATTTGTAACAAGTATATATTTAGAATACCTTGAAGCTCCGATAGGAGTTTTTCCGTATGTAGATTACATAGGTAGAACAGAAAATCTAAAGGATGATTTGATAGAAGCGCTTGAAATGGCGGGTGAGGATTTTGACAGAAAAAAAATAGAAGACATGCCTCCAGTTGGAGCTGGTGCTTCTTTAGAAAAAGCAAAAGAGCTAATTCATTGTGATGAGGATATTTTAGAGTTCATAAAAGACGGAGAACGACTTATAGATAGTTTGTTTTACAGTGATGACAGCTATTCTAATTTACAAAAGTTTTCATATGACAAATTAGCATCTTTGTGGGGCATAAATAAAAGGGATTTTGTTGTTGGTTCTTTTGATTCGCATAACAGATGGAAGGACTACGACCTTCTTTTTGATGGGATGTTTGACTTTCATAACAACACAGAACATTTACCGTTAGCGAAAGACTGTTTACTTTTAGACTTTGGATGCGGGCCGGGAAGAAACTTAGAAAAGTATGGGGCAAACTTTAAAAGAGTTGATGGGGTAGACATATCACATATAAACTTATACAACACACGTTATTGGCTAGACTGTACAGATGCTTATAAAGAAAACCTTTTATTCAATACAAACGGAAGAGACCTACGAGAAATAGAGAGCAATCAATACGATGCTGTTATGAGTACCATCACCTTGCAACACATACCAGTTCACGAAATAAGGTTTGGTTTGTTTAAGGAATTCTACAGGGTTTTAAAAAGCTCAGGATGGTTTACGGCACAGATGGGGTTTGGTAAAGGGAAGTTTGGCTCAGTTGATTATTACAAAAATCATTACAACGCAGGAACAACAAACGGAAGGACAGATGTTTATGTTGAAAGCCCGGAACAATTGAAAGGCGATTTAGAAAAGATAGGTTTTTCCGAATTTGAATATAAGATAAGGGTTGCTGGTCCGGGAGATACACACCCCAACTGGATATTTTTCAGGGCAAAAAAGTAGATGGAAAAAACGGTAACTTTTGTCATACAAGGACCTTTGACAATTGATGGCGTTAGAGCCATAAAGAATTACAAGATGATGGGACCTGTCATTGTTTCTTGCTGGCCTACAGATAGTATACAGCTAATAGAGCAAGCAAGAGCTTCAGGCGCAAGGGTATTAATTAATCAACCAATAAACAGAAACAGATACAACTTTCAAAATATTAGAAGTCACATAAATTCTAGCCTCAAAGGAATTCTTAATTCAAATACGAACTTTATAGTTAAGGTAAGGTCAGATGAGTACTTTACAGACTTAAGAAAGATTGTTAGTGCGATATATTTAAGACCAGACAAGATTGCTGTATCAAACTTCTTTTTTAGAAAGACCGTTTTGTTTCACCCGTCAGACCATATAATCGCTGGAACAAAAGATTTTTTAAAAGGGATGTTTGAAGAGAGTCTAGATTTTATAGATAACAAAATAAACGAAAAATACAACGACAGCACAAGAGTTCCTGTAGATGAAATAGGTTTAAAAGAAGATTACACATTTAGGTATGTTACAGCAGAAATGACATTCTGTTTATCTTACTTAAAAACAAAAGGGATAGATGTAGTAAAAGATATCTCTGGGATGACAGAAGAAGAAATTCGTAGTTATCACAAAAGAGTAATTAAAGAAAATTATTCTTTAGTTAGAGCTTCTGACTTAGGCAATTTTTTGTTTAGGTTTAAAAGTAATCCAGATTATCTTGGGCCAACGGCTTTTACTAAAGAGGAGGAATTTTTAAATTATAAAATAAAGTCAATCACTTCTTTAGACGAGTTATAATATGTTAGGTTATACACCAATTAGCACCAGCCCAATATCGGCTGTGTCAGAGTCACAGGTGGCGAGCATTTCTATTAATGCTTCTGCTACAGTGTCTGCTGATGGTAGTGTAGTCTCAACTGGGGCGGTATCTATGTCCGCTTCTGCAACTCTGGACTCTAGCGGGAGAACTCCGAACACAACCTCTCTTTCTGGTTCGGCTACTCTTACTCCCAGCGCGGTAAGCGAAAAAGACGTTTCTTCTGCAATGTCTGGTTCTGCAACCACATCTCAGGTTGGAAGAATGATTATTCGTGGTCGTTGCGATATGGGGCAAGGGGCTGCATTTGACGACAGCTTTGATTCAAGCTTTGATACCGGAACTGGTTCTGCTGGAGTCACAATGTCGGCAGACGCTACGGTTTCTAGGAATCCTCTAGAAATAGAATCTTCTTCGTCATTATCCGGTATTGGAAATTTTGTAATTTCTGGTGCTGTATCTATGACTGGAACAGCTACTATAAATAGAGCTGCTTTAGGAACAAACCAGAATGGTGCTAGTCTTGTAAGTGGGCCAGCTACATTAAACGCATCTTTATTCCGGTCGAAATCTTTTGGTAGTGCAATTATGACTGCCAGTTCTAGTTTGTCTGGAACTGTGAGAAAAAGAGTTTCTGCCTCTGTCTTGATGTCTTCATCGGCTACAGTAACCGCAAAAGCAACATCAAAATTAAACGGTGTTAGCGTTACTTCAGGCCCGGCAACATTAACAACTAATGCGGTTGTTGGTGTAGACGTTCTTGGTGCTGCCCATCTTGGTAAAGGTGGTGATGTATTAACAACACCTTCCACTGTAGTTACATCAAAAAAGACATCTGTAAGTTCATCAACTTGGTTAACTGCCGCAAGCGTAGCTGGAACAGAATTTGTTGGCGGTGAAGAATACTTACTTTTATGTATTGCTGATATAGGAAATCAAAGCAGTACAAGTACAAGAAATGAATTCCGTTTAATACACGGCTCGACTCAGTTCTCAGGCTCTTTTTCGATAATAGAGTCTAATATAACCTCTCAGACATCTGACGTTTATGCCTACATGGTTAGGTTTACGCAGACTGCCACGCCAGAAACCATAAGTTTCCAATTGAGGGGTAGTAATGCAATAGCCGACAGTATTAATATTATGGCTGTGCCTTTGTCTAATCTGACGGAAAACTCAGATTACTACTATGGTGAAAATACCACTCAAACAGAACACCTGACATCGTATCAGGATTTTGCACAGGTTTCATTTACACCAGCTAACAATCTTGATGATTGGTTAGTTATTGCAAACCCAACAGTTCTAGTAGATAGAACTGATGTCAATTATGAGTATAGACTTCACCATGATAATTCCACCAATCATCCACACTTCAGCCATGAGGGTGAAGATAGTGCGGAGCAGGCTTTACCTATTATTAGTAGGGTGTACCAACTTGAAAACTCTGCTCAGACATTTACTGTACAGGGTTTAGATGATGCAATAGGTGCTAATGAACACTCTAGCTCTAGAATATTTGCATTAAGGCTAAATAAGCTAAGGGCTTATGCATACAATTACAACTATGGGCCAGTGGTGCATTCAGCAGGTTCATTTGGCGGACTTGGCGGTGTAACTCTGGATTCTGATACAAATAGCAAAGCTATAATACTTGGTTATGCAGAACACGATGTAAACGGAATCAATAATCGTTCTTCAGCAAGAATAACCGTAGACGACTATGTTAAACCTGAAGGTGCTGACGGAGTAGTAAATGTTTCTAGAGACACCTCTGACACAAGGGCTGTTGTTAGAGGTACTATCTTAGATGTGGAAGGTGCTACGTCGTATGATGTTGGTTTTGACTTAAACCCAACCAATACTGGCTTATCTCCAATTTACTCATTCCATAACTCTATTGTTGCATTCCAGCTTGCTCTTGCGGGTTCTGCTAGTGAAGCAACGATAAATGCTAATGGTTCTGTTACACTGGGTGGTGGTGCTGGAAACTCTGTTTCTATGTCGTCTTCATCTACTGTTGCTGTAACCGGACACAATGCTACGCAACAAGCTTCTGCCTCTGTAACATCTACTGCATCGGTATCTTCAATCGGAAGCATGGTGATGTTAGGGGCTGCTGACATAACAACTTCTGGTTCAGTTGTCTCAGCAGGAGATAGCACTAACCCAATCAGCCTATCGGCTTCCGCTACGGTTGGTAGTGATGCAAGGCTTGAAGCTAGGTCATCAGCAGCAATCAGTTCTTCTGCTACAACATCACAGAAGGGTTCAGTAGAGTTAAGCGGTGCTGTAGGTATAGCATGCTCTGGTTCTGTAACCGTAAAAGGGTCTTTGAAGAAAAGAGTATCTTCTACTATATCTGCATCGGCAACCATGTCGTCGCAAGCTTCGACAGCTACAATTTCTTCGGCAAGTCTCACTTCGTCCTCAACTCTTAATGCAGAAAGCGATTTAGGTGCGTCAGGTAGAGTATCGCTAACAAACACCGCAAATATCGCCGGAAAAGGTGTATTATCTTTAAGAGGGGTTGCTGGTTTACAGTCTTCTGCGTTATTAATGCCGGACGCAAGACTGAAAATTGACGCTAGAAACAACGATATTGTTGATTTTATTGCTTATATAGACCAAGGCAGAGACTTTACTTTATATATAGACCAGCAAAGTGAGATATCTCTTTGTGTAGACAGAGAGCTTGAGCTTACATTGGAGAGATAAATGGCAAGCAACGAAATACATAAAAACGATATAGGAACAGTATTTAAAGTAACTATCAAAGACGGTTCCTCTGCTGTAGATATATCTACATCTACTACAAAACAACTAATATTTAAAAAGCCCTCTGGTCAGAAACTAGAAGCTAATGCTAGTTATTACACCGATGGAAGTGATGGTATTATTACATATACGACAGTTGATGGAGACCTTAATGAAGAAGGTATGTGGAAGATTCAGGGAAAAATTATCCTCTCAGGAGGAAATACATTTAATACAGACCTAACTAGTTTTAAAGTCCACAGAAATTTATAAGGGGTAAAAAATGGCTTGGCAAAGTGAAATGGTTCGTATAGTACGACACCTTATAAATGATTTAGATTCAACAAATTACTCGTTCACAGATGACAGGCTTGAGGAGTTAATTTTAGTAGCATCTCAACTTGTTCTCACAACTTTAGATTTTACAAACGAGTACACCGTTGACGTTGATGCCCTGACACTTAATCCAGACCCAACGACCGGCACAAAAGATGATTCATTTATAAACTTAGTAAGTCTAAAAGCAGCATGTGTTGTTTTAGGCAGTGAAGTAAGAAGCAATGCACTCAACTCTATTTCATTAAGAGATGGTCCTTCAGCTATTGACTTAAGAGGTATTACTTCCAGTCTCGCTGATTTACATAAAATGATGTGTGAAAAGTTTGAAACTGCTGTGTTGCAGTACAGAGCTGGCTCCAGTGTAGCAGGAAAAGCTATTGTGAGTCCTTTCGCAAATCAGTCAAGAGGAACTGGTATAAGCAGCTACTATCATGGAAGAGAAGGATATTTCGGGGGTTAGTAAATGGCTGACATAATTAAAAAGATAATTCCGGCAAATGACATTCAACATGGTTGTGCCGTTTCTCATGTCACTAAGACTGGTGATATACATGCAGTATGTCCAGAGATAAAAACTGCGGCAACTATTTCTGCGATTGAAAGCAGGTTGACTAATAGATTTGATGATACGGATTACTATGGTACTCACTTTAAGCCAACAATTATAAGCGATTGTATTGTTTGGGCTTCCGCAGATAAAGACACAGAGTTTAGCGACGGAGACCCTGTAGGGACTTGGACTAACAGAGGTACTAAGTCATACGATTTTACAGTCTTCTGTACAAACGCCGCAAAGAGGCCGACATACAAAACCAATATTATGAGAGGTAAACCGGCCCTGTTATTTGACGGGACTGACGACATCTTAGAAATTGATACTATGGGAACTGACTTATCAACCTTGACAGACTTTACTGTAATGGTTGCTTTTCAGTTTGTCACACTAACTGACTTTGCAACAATCGCTAGTTTTGGCTCACATCCAAGTGCCAACCCACAGATTAGATTTTTTCAGCTAGATGATAGTTCAGACAGAATAATAAGAAGTGAAGGTAAAGATGGTAGCAACTCTGTAGTGACTTTAATAAACAACGGGGTTGTTTCTGCCGGTGTTCCTTACGTGGGAACATTCCATAATGATGCGGACGGTGTTGCAACTCAGTATATTAATATGATAAAGAGCGGAACACATACACCTTATAATGTTAATAGTTATAAAGACGGTGTAACAGACATAACCGAGTTGTCTATAGGTGCTGCCCATCAACCAGATAACTTTTCCCATGCTTATGTTGCTGAATATGTCTTGTTTGATAGACTGTTAACAATAACCGAAAAAGAAAGAGTAGAAAGATACCTTTGTAAGAAATATGGAGTAGCATTACCATAATGACTGAATACGTATACAGAGGAATATTTGTTGTAACATCTGCTATAGCTGAAGATGTCAACGCTTCAATAAAACAAGTTTTGGATGAAGACGGTGGTGAGTTTACGTTTACTGTCGGAGCTTCTCCGAATGGACAGGAACCAATTACACATTATTACTGCAACTCGTCTTTGACAAGTGAGAATGTTGTAACAATTTCCCAACTTGCTCCTACATTTCCAGACTCTATGTCTTGGGTGTGGGTTGACCACGAAGAAGGAGACCAGAGTTTCATCGAAACTGTATTAGATGATTTGGACAATATTTTTGTAGAAAAGAAAAGTCTAGAAGAAATTTTAGAAGAATTAGACCTCAAAAAAATGGAGAGTGAATAATGGCTGATGTAGCTCAAAACGCCCATAGCTCCAATACCACTGAAAGAAACGGTAGTGTTGTAGTCGGCGCACCAAAGGGTGCAAGTGACCACAGTACAAAATACGTTATAGCGCCTACCTTTAACGTAACAGTTGACCCCAGTGTTTTGGAAACAAAGCTTACAAATCGTTACGATGACACAGATTATTACAGTGCATAATAATGGCTATTAATATACCGGCTAGCGCCTTTAAAAAATTTAATGAAGCAGTTCAGCTTTTTATGCAAAACTGCACTTTGACATATCCTGCTAAGAGGGAGGATTGTCCTAATTGCATACAAAGCGGTTTTGGTGGAAGGTCTGTAAATGTCTATCAACCCGGAGGACCAGCACCGTTTGCAAATGGTGCGGTTTGTCCATATTGTCATGGAGATGGTTATAGATACAGTGAAGTTACAGAAGATATACAGTTAAGAGTATACTGGGAGAAGAAAAGCTGGATTAATTTAAATACTGATATAACAGTACCAGATGGCTCTATACAAACAATAGGTTATATGTCGGATTATGATAAAATGATTAAGGCAAATAACCTGACTGTATATTTTGCAGATAGCGAAGGCAAGACAACTTTTACTAGATGGGGTGAAGGTTATCCTCAAGGGTTTAAGCAAAACCCAACCCAATATATAGCAATGTTTTGGAAGAGGGTCTAATATGGCTAGAAAAGCGCTTAATGTAAGTTTGCAGTTATTAGATACTGACAAAAAAATAAGCAAAGAGATTAGGGATATCCTTGCTAAAAAGTTTAATATTGCTGTTCGCAAAGGAAGAGGTCCTTTACTAAAAGAACTTAAGACATTAATTCCTGATTGGTTAGCGGAAACTCCTGTAATAAGAGACCTGCAAACTGGTGGGGCTTTGCTTCCTGAAATTGGGCTACCCTTTTCAAGAGGACAGAGTGCGGCAGACGAAATAATACATGCAGTTGTAGAATCTGTTGAAATAACTGTACATAGATTAGATGGTAAACTTCGTGGTGGTGTAACTGTTTATATTCAACCCGGAGATTTTATGAATGTCATGGGTATAAGTGAAGCAACAATAGACACAGGTAAGACCAGTTTGCCTTGGCTTGATTGGTTGCTGACAGCGGGTAGTAAGGTTATTGTTAGAGACTATAAAATAGAATATGGAAGTTTTCCTAGAAAATCAAGAACTGGTCAAGCTATAATGGTTAAAAGTAACAAAGGACCATATTGGAGAATGCCAACATTATATGCTGGTACTATAAGCAACAACTTTATAACACAAGCCTTTGAGGAAAAAGAACCTCAATTCGAGGCTTTGGTAAGAAAACATATAATTAAAAGAGTTAAGTAATATGCCGGAACGTTACACAACCCTAAAAGGGGTTCAAAGATATGGAGAACAGCATCTAAGCTCTGAGCTTGAAGATGGTGTTGTGAAATTCTTTGAGTGGGGTTTACTTGAAGCGGGTGCTTTTTTTAACGTCGAAATTCCTACAAGTGGAATTTATGGGGGAAACGCACATCGGCTAAGACTTGTGGATGACCCAAATTATACGAAGGGTCAAGTTTGGGAAGGATTTAGGTCTAATTGGGTTTGGGAAAGCGGAGTATTCTCTGATGACCCACCAATTAACATATCTGGTGTCCATATTAATGGAGCTTTCTATGCTACTTATAGTCACCATCCTAACTACAATGCTAGTTATTCACATATTATAGACTATCCAAATGGTAGAGTTATTTTTGACTCTCCTATAACTGATAGCAGTGTAGTAACTACAGAGTATAGTTATAGATGGGTCAAATTTATATATGCAAATAACGAGCCTTGGTTCAGACAGTTGCAATTTGATTCTATAAGGTCGGACAATCCTGACTTTTTACAAACAGGTTCTGGTGATTGGAGTCAATTGGCTCAAACAAGAACTCAAATGCCTGTTGTAGCAGTTGAGGTTGTACCAAGAAGAAGGTTTAAAGGATATCAGCTTGGAGGAGGACAGTATGTGTGGACAGATATACTTTTCCATGTCATGGCGGAAAATGAATCAGAAAGAGACAAACTGGTAGATATTATCAGTATGCAAAATGATAAGGTTATATACTTATTTAATTCTGACCGGCTGGCAAAGGAAAGCAGAATGCCCTTAGATTATAGGGGAATGTTTTCTGAACATGCTCAGGCTTCAGGTGCTTTAGAATACCCAGATTACGTAAAAGATTCCGGTCATCCAGAAGTGGGTGGAGGTTATAGAACACGTAGTATGATATTTACTAAAGTTTCTCCTGAAGACGCATATTCTGTACATAGGAATTTACATATGGGTACTGTTCGTACTTCAACTGAAGTCGTTTTACCCGGAATTTAAATCTTTTGGTGTATAATACTTTGAGAAAGTAAACCTTTCTAGGCAAGTTAAAGGAGATAATAAATAATGGCTAATAGAAGAATATTCTGGGCCGTCCAAGGTGTAGCCATCGGTATGATGGGTGCTGATGATGTAGAGACTACTGGTACTACTGTAAATGGAAAAACGATTTACAAATCAACTAGTAAGCTAAACCCTGTAAAGGGTGTTCAGAGCATTGGTATCAATACTAACTTCAACTTGGAACAAGCTTTTGAGCTTGGTCAATTGGCTCTATACGAAAATATTGAAGAAGTGCCAGACATCGAAGTAACTATGGAAAAAGTTCTTGATGGTGCGCCTCTTCTCTATCACTTGGCTACCTCCACTGTAGGTGGTAGTGCTAGTGAAAATTCTGGTCTCTCTGGTCGTGGAAACGAAAGATGCGATGTTAGACTCGCCATCTATCCAGACACAGCAGAACAGGCTGGTAAAACAGGTAGTACAAACAACATTCCAGAAGCAGAAGTTTACATGTCAGGCATGTATCTGTCATCTGTAAGCTACTCGTTCCCAACTGATGGTAACTTCACTGAATCTATCACCCTTGTTGGAAACCATAAAGAATGGGCTGGTGTTGGTGAAGGTGGCGCTGCTGTCTTTGCTGCCGCAGACGACCTTGGTTACGGAGCTTTGGGTTCTCCTGAATCTGCTCCTTCTGGTGTTCAGAGACGACAGATGCTTGACGTTGTTAATTCAACGTTCCCTGCTGAAGTTCGTCGCGCTGCTAGCGATGGTGGTCTTAATGCTACTGTTGCTGACCGTAAGGTTCACATTAACTCGATTTCTTGCTCGGCTGACCTTGGTCGTGAAGAGATTAGAGAACTCGGTAGAAAAGGTCCTTACTTCCGATACATTACATTCCCACTTGAAGTTAGTTCTGAATTTGAAGTAACTGCTACATCTGGTGACTTTGTTAATGCGTTTGAAGAAGGTCGTTCTAGCGACAAGTCTAACCTAACGGATAGAACTATTAAATTTAAGCTTGATGACGGTACGAGAATTGAACTTGGAGCCAAAAATAAGCTGAACTCTGTATCTTACGGCGGTGGTGACACTGGCGGTGGTAACTCAACAATTACCTACAGCTACAGTACGTTCAACGACTTTAAAGTGTTCCACGGACAAGACCCTGCTGCGAAGACTAGCTAATTAGATTGAAGAGGGGGTATGACTAGCTCTGCCCCCTCTACTTTTAAGTCAATACAATTTTGCGATAGCCAACTTTTAGGATAGGCGAGTAATGTATTGGCTTTTTTTACATAGGAAAGTCTATGGATTATGGAAGGAAAGAGTATATAGTTTCTGTAATTTGTGCTGGGTATATTAGATGTGAGGTAAGTTCGGGGGAATTTGTTCTAATACACAGCCCAAATATACATGAAAAATATATTGCCGAAGAAGTATACGCGAAAGCATACGACAAGGCTATAGAGGATAACTTATACTTTGACGAAGAGATAGTAGTTTGGTTAAGAGAAAACGGTTTTTGGTCAGACCTTGATGAAAGAAGGTTAGAGCAAATACCTAAAGACATTGAAAAAACTAAGCTTTCAATGTTTGAATCTCAGTTTGATATAACTAAACGAGAAAATCTCAGAAGCTTTTTAAGAAAAGCAGAAGTCCAGTTAAACAGAACTCTCCGTAAGCGACATGCTTACGACCATTTAACTTGTTCAGGGTTTGCTAATTACGCCAAACAAAACTGGATTATAGAAAATTGTACAAGGTATGAAAACGGAAAGCCATACGACTTTACATATAAGAGTATCTCTGAAGTTTTAGCAGACTGGCAAGAGAGCCAGTTTTCTGAGGAAATTTATAGAGAGATAGCAAGAACTGACCCTTGGAGAGGTATTTGGTCTGTTCACAAAAGAGGTGCAGACCTTTTTGGAAGAATAGCTGCTGAATACACACAACCTCAAAAGGGGCTTTGTGCTTGGTCATCTATGTATGATTCTATTTCTGAATCACAAGAATCCCCATCGGATGAAGTGATTCAGGATAACGATTTACTAGATGGCTGGTTAATAAAACAAAGAAAGAACAGCGAACAAAGGAAATCTCAACAACAGACAGATATGTCTTTGCCTGAGAATATCGCCAATAAGGGCGAGGTTTTCCTTATGACTGGGAACAAGACGGAAGACATAGAAAGAGTAGCTAATATGAACGACCCGTTATCTAGGTCTATTGTCAAATCAAGACTGAAGACCGTAAAAGAAACGGACCGCGCTGTAATAGAAGCTAACCTTCCCGATGTTCGGCAAGACATAAAGTTTGCTGGTCAAGCACAGCTCAAAGAGCATTTAAGAGGAAGTTAAAATGGATGAAGGATTCAAAAATTTAATCCGCTCTTCTAAAAATTATAAGGAAGAGAAGGAGCAAAAATATAAGGTAAACTCGAAGGACAGATTGTTTAAGATAGCCTCTAAAAAAATAAAAACCACGATGATTGGTGCATTAAGCACTCTAGAGGAAAATCTTGGTTTTTTATGGGGGCATGAATCTGATGAAGATATAAGTCCTGAACAACAACACATGAAGACAATATTTGAGCAGGTACGCTCAGATATACTTGATAAGGGTAATACTCAAATAAGAAATTTAGAAGCCGAGTTTAATTACTACGATATTACTTGGTTAAGATTTCAAGTTGATTTACCTGTAAAGCCTGTGGAAGAACCTGATAAGGAGGAAAATGATGGCTAAAAAAAGAACCGAAGAGGTTGTAATCTCTGAAGATTCTAACGGTGACGAAAGACGAGTTGTGGTTATTAGACCGGACTCTAAAAAGCTTTCCGAAGCACAAAAGGTTTATAACAAGTACTTTCGTGACGCTCTTGAGTCGGGAGCGCTTTTACGACAAAGGCTTGACGGATACATGCGAGAGCAAGGTATCTGGAACGACCAAAAGGAAAAAGAATACAACGAACTAACTGAACGCATTAACAAGACGGAAAAGAAATTGGCCGCTGGCGGTATGAAGCTTAGCCAAGCTAAAGAAGCCGCTTTGGAAATGCGTAGAGACCGAGTTGCATTCAGAAACTTAATTGCAGAAAGAAACTCGATGGACGCAAGCACTGCCGAAGGGCAGTCCGACAACGCTAGGTTTAATTTCCTAGTGTCTGTTTGTTTGCTAGACGAGGATACAAGAAAACCTATTTTTGCAAATGTAGACGAATATGACAAAAGTGCAGATGAACCCTACGTGGCAGAAGCCGCAGGAACACTTGCGTCAATGATGTATAACTTAGACCCAGACTATGAAAAGACGCTTCCAGAAAATAAATTTCTTAAGCGTTTTAAGTTTGTTGATAAAGAAAACAGACTAATTAATAAAGATGGACATTTGATTGATAGCGAAGGTCGCCTGATTACTGAAGAAGGCAGATTTGTAGCTTACGAAGAAGATGGAACATCTTATTTCATTGATAAAGAAGGTGCGCGTCTTAATGAAGACGGAGAATACGTTCTCGAAGACGGCGCTGAACCTACTTTTATTGATGACGTTTATGGTAGTGGAGAAGAGGTGACGACCTTGGAACCAGAAGAGGAAGTAGCAGAGGCTGAAGAAACTGAAGAACCAGCAGAAGCTGAAGAAGCAGTAGAAGAAGTTGCAGAAGCAACTGAAGAAAAGCCTAAGCAAAGACAACCTCGACCAGTCGAAGAAGCTTAGAAACGGATAGAAGCGGGTGTGCTTGGATAGTGTTATTTTTTGCGCTACCAGTGTACACCCGCTTTTTTTTATAGGTTAACAACATGTCAAGATTTGTATTAACAGCCCAGATGATGGTGCAAGCCCCTAAGAATTTAGGGAATGTTAGTAAACAAATTAGAAGCCAGCTAGCAAACATAAATGCTCCGGTTAATGTTCAGGTCAACGCTCAGTCTCAAAAAGCGTTGGCTAATGTGAATGCCGCAACCAAGGATGTAGCTAAAAACGCTGAACTAGCTAGTTCGTCAATGTATCAGTTTGGTAAGTCTGTTGGTCTTGCAGCTAAACGTTTTGCCGCATACGCAATAGCCACATCTGTCATGTTTAAAATTACGGGGGCTATGGCAGAAGCCACTCAAGCCGCTGTAAAATTTGAAAGAGAGCTTATAAAAGTAGGTCAGGTTACTGGCTCAAGTATGAATGCGTTGAAGGGCTTGACTGATGAGATAAGTAGGCTCGCAACAGGTCTTGGTGTTTCTTCGCAGTCTTTAGTTGAAGTTTCTCGTGTTCTTGCTCAGGCAGGTTTGTCGGCTAAGGACACCAAAATAGCACTGGCTGCTCTTGCCAAAACTGAACTTGCACCTACGTTTGAAAATATTGCAGACACCGCCGAAACTGCCATTGCTGTCTTGAACCAGTTTGGTATGGGTGTTGGAAAACTTGAGGCACAACTTGGTTCTATTAATAAGGTTGCTGGTTCGTTTGCTGTTGAAGCCTCTGACCTTAGTGTTGTTATCAGGCGTGCTGGTGGTGCGTTCAAAGCTGCCGGTGGTGATTTAGAAGAACTGATTGCACTATTCACTGCTGTTAGACAAACTACTCGTGAATCTGCGGAAACAATCGCTACAGGTTTCCGAACTATCTTTACACGTATGCGACGACCTAGCACCATTAAGTTCCTAGAACAGATAGGTGTTAGTCTTAACGACCTAGAAGGTAACTTTGTAGGACCTTTTCAGGCTGTCGAAAAACTTAATAAAGCTCTTGCTGGCTTAGACCCTAGAAATGTAAAGTATGCAGCTATTATTGAAGAGCTTGGTGGTTTTAGACAGGTCTCAAAAGTTATTCCATTAATCCAGCAATTCGCAGTTGCTCAACGTGCATATTCTACAGCTCAAGAAGGGGCTAACTCTTTAACTGCCGATGCTCAAAAAGCACAACAGTCTCTGGCCGTTCAATTCCAAAAAGTCAGAGAAGAATTTGATGCGCTAGTTCGTAAAATTGCTGACAGTAGCTCCTTTAGAATGATGGCTGACATGGCTATGAAGATGGCCAAATCTCTTATCAGGCTAGGCGAGGCAGTCGCTCCACTCTTACCATTGCTGACAACTATGGTCACGATGAGAGTTGGTAAGGGTATCTTCGGTATGCTGTCTGGAGAAAAGGGCGGTGGTATTGGTGCTGCGATACAGGGCTTCATGGATGCTAGAAAAACTGGTGCTGGAGAATACAACAAAGGAGGTAGGGTTCTTAAGTTTGCTAGAGGTGGTGTAGTTCCCGGAAGTGGTAATAGAGATACTGTTCCAGCTATGTTGCAGCCCGGTGAGTTTGTTATAAGAAAAAGCTCTGTAGATAAACTAGGTGCTGGCAATCTTGAAAAAATGAATCGCAAACCCCAAAGAAGAAATAGAGGGGGAAGAATCCAGAGGTTTAATGATGGCGGTCCAGTTATAGGTTCTGAGAGTGAGCCAGATATTGCTATGTTTACTGGTCAGGTTGGTGAAAAATATACGCATACAGAAAAATTATACAACTCAGCAAATTTGCATTCTACATATAGTGGATTAACTGGAAACTATTTAGAAGGCAAAACGATGAGTGAAGTCGTGAAAAAACACGGCGGCGCTCCGGGCCAGATGCATGTAGAAATCATGCAGTTAAGGAGTAACTCGGACCTTTATGGAGAAGCGGCCAAGAGTGCTGCTGGGCTTGTTGATGAACAAGCTAAGAAAATGATTCAGAAAATTGCTTTAGCAATGTCCAACACGAAGGTTAGTGATGATGTCGCACAAAGAGCGCTTGATACAAGTCTTGATATACAAAAAACAAGAGGTAACATCTTTGAAGGCGCAATAGGCGCTTTGATGCATCACCACCAGAGTAAAAATATCGGCACGGCGGATGCTAGGTTTGACTTTACGGGTCATCAAGCATGGGATAAGGATTTGATGAAAGCCTTGTATGGCGACACAACCAATGCTGTTTTTGCCGACGCTAAAATGGCCGAATCTGGTGTTGGAGGCAGTGGAGGTATGCAGAGAATCAAAGAGAACTACCGGAAATGGGTAGACTCTATACAGGGTGGTTCAAGTCATCCTGTTCATCAGTTGATAACAAACCCGGGTGATGGTGGTCAAAAAGTCATTGACGAATTGAGGGAGGGGACAACTGACGAATCTTCCATTAAAGAATCCGACGGTCAGTATTTTGCTAAAGCTAAAGCATTGACAC
>CEUO01030286.1_pt1 | contig 16509 bp, 11 predicted proteins | sample 531391 | NCBI WGS metagenome assembly CEUO01 (sample SAMEA2622799, study PRJEB7988) | marine metagenome | isolation source: saline water (ENVO:00002010), including
CCCACCAACCCCGGAACCTCCTACACCGAGCGAATAGGCTAAATGCGTAATTATACTGTAATAAAAGACACAAGAGAGCAGGATGGATGGATTTTTTCCCCATACGATAGATGTGATGGTATGGAGATTAACACCTTGCATACGGGCGATTACACCCTAAAAGGTTTCGAGGACGTTGTTTGCGTAGAAAGAAAAGCTTGTACTTCAGAAATCGCTATGAACTTGGGACGGAAAAAGAAACCCTTCCAAGCAGAAATGGAGAGAATGAAAGATTTTGATTTTTCATTTATTATATGTGAATTTGATATGAATGCTCTTTTAAACTACCCCGAAGGCTCTCGCGTTCCCAAAAATGCAAGATCCAAGGTCAAAGTTACGGGCAAGTATCTACTTAAATGTTTACTAGAATTTCAAATTTGGTACGACACGAAAATTATCTTTTGCGGAGACAAAGGCAGTGCTTTTTTAGTCTGCAATAGTCTATTCAAAAGACTCAATGAGCTTTTCTATACAGGGAATAAAGATGGCGTCGACTAATAAAAAATTACCAACCGTGGCTTATGTATTGGGACACGAATACACAATAGAGGTGATGTCGGACGCATTATTTAGGGAAAGAGAAGCATACGGGGATTGTGACAACGAACGAAAAAGAATCAGAGTTTATTGCGGAACCGCTGTGTCTGTTACTAGAGATACGCTATTACACGAAATACTGCACGCCGCATTTTCTCTGCTTTATGTTAACCCGAGGGAAGACGACGAGGAAAAAATTGTTTCCAGACTAGCAACGTTACTTATAGGTTTCTTCGATGACCCAAGGAATCTTAAGGTTAAAAACTTCATACTGGGTCACTGAAGGGAAGGATTATGAATCGCCTTTTTTTGTCGACGCTATTTGTTATAGTTTTTTCTTGTCCGCTTCTTGCTCAAAACAAGGTCGCGCAACACCTACAAGACGTGAGTGTGACGATCAAAGCTGGCGGTTCTGAGGGTTCCGGAGTTATCATTTCACGAGAAATGGCTCTAACCAAGGATGCAAAAGAAAAAGTCAAGGTTAACTTTGTTTGGACCTGCGCTCATGTGGTAGACGGGCTAAGATCTACACGTACCGTGATTGACGGACAGGGTAAAAACAAGACTGTTATTGAGTTCAAAGATGCTCAAGTTGTTAAAGAGTTGGTAGAGGGTGGCAGAAAAGTAGGTGAGCTAAAAATGGACGCCAAGGTTATTCTGTATTCTGATGCCACAGACGGTGAGGACTTGGCTCTCCTAATGGTCAGAAAAAGGGGCTTTGTTGATCAAAACACAGAGTTTTATCTAGGGGCACAAAATGTAGAGATTGGTGAACCCCTGCTTCACGTCGGTTCGCTTCTTGGGCAGGCTGGAGCTAATTCTATGACAAATGGTATAATGTCCCAAGTTGGCAGAGTATTAAATATTGGCTCCGGAGACGGTACAGTGTTCGATCAGACTACTGTTACCGCTTTTCCGGGGTCATCGGGTGGGGGCGTCTTTCTGAAAGATGGCAAGTATGTTGGGATGCTTGTAAGAGGATCTGGCGAAACGTTTAATCTGATTGTTCCGGTCAGGAGAATGCTCAAGTGGACAAAAAAGAGGAGCATTGAATGGGCAATAGACACATCGAAACCGATGCCCACTATTGCCGAGATCAACAAGATTGAGCCGGAAGATGCAGAACTAGATCACAAAGAAGCCAGCGGCTCCAAGTCTACTCTGTTTCCGTTTTTAATTCGGACATCGCCAAAACTAAAGGCTGAATCTAATAAATGACACAAGATATCAGCAAAGTAGAAGACGCTTGGCTTGGAATTGAGGTTGATGAGTCGCAACTATTTAATCCCATGGATTTTGTAGTTAGCGGCTCCAACAGAGACGATTTACTAGAGCGTATAGCTTGGCTTATGGTACGTCCGGAGTACTTCTCCTTCGTATGTAAGTCGATTCTTAACATAGAGCTGTTGCCCTTCCAGTCTCTGATACTGCATGAAATTTGGAACAGAAAGTTCCCCATGGTCATCGGCTCTCGGGGTATGGGTAAATCGTTTATACTTTCAGTATATCCCATGCTTAGAGCGCTTTTTATGCCACGAAGAAAGATAGTGGTAGTTGGTGCGGCTTTCAGACAGTCTAAAGTTTTGTTTGAGTACATGGACACCATCTGGAAAAACGCTCCGATTCTGAGAGATTTATGTGGTAGCAACAGCGGTCCCAGAAGAGATGTTGACCGGTGTGTCATGCATATAAATGACAGCACTATAACGTGTCTCCCTCTTGGGGATGGTTCTAAAATCAGAGGCCAAAGAGCGAACGACATTATTGCGGATGAATTTGCATCTATTCCTCGTGACATTTTTGAAAACGTGGTCGCTGGATTTGCTTCAGTGGCGGCCTCTCCTTCAGAAAAGGTTAGAAGTAAAGCTAGACAAAAGAAAATGCTAGAGCTGGGCATGGATGTCGCTGAGAAGTCGGCATCTACTATAGAAAAGTCCAACCAGATCATTCTTTCTGGAACTGCATATTATGACTTTAATCATTTTGCCGATTATTGGAAGCAGTATAGAGACATAGTAAATAGTGGCGGAAACATAAGCAAATTGCAGGAAGTGTTCACAGGAGAAGTTCCCGAAGATTTTGACTGGAGAGAATATTCCGTAATTAGGATGCCGGTGGACACGCTTCCGGAAGGTTTCATGGATGAGGGTCAGGTTAGCCGAGCAAAGGCTACGGTCCACTCGGGCATATACAACATGGAGTATGGTGCCTGCTTCACGACCGACAGTCAGGGATTTTTCAAGCGTAGCTTACTCGAATCTTGCACAACATCTCCCACCGCTCCGGTATCTCTTCCTTCCGGTGAGATATCCTTTGAATCTATGCTAAAAGGTTCCCCGGATCAAAAATATGTTTTTGGCGTTGACCCGGCGTCTGAAGTTGACAACTTTAGCATTGTCGTGTTAGAGGTTAGGGGCGACCATCGAAGGATTGTCCACTGTTGGACAACGAATAGACAGCAACATAAAGATAGACTTAAATCAAAAATAGTCAACGAGGATGATTTTTATTCATACTGTGCAAAAAAGATTAGACAGCTTATGAGAGTGTTTCCCTGTTCTGAGATAGCGCTCGACGCTCAGGGGGGCGGTATAGCCGTGATGGAAGCTTTGCACGATAAAGATAAGATTCCGGAAGGTGAAGTCCCTATTTGGCCGACTATAGACGAAAACAAAGCGAAAGACACAGATGATCATTCCGGACTTCATATATTAAGATTGTGTCAGTTTGCTAGAGCGGACTGGCTCGCAGAAGCTAATCATGGACTGAGGAAAGACTTTGAAGACAGAATTCTTTTGTTTCCCTTCTTTGATGCGGCTAGTATTGGACTTTCTATAGAGCACGACAAGATGTCGGGTAGAAAGTACGATACGCTTGAAGATTGCATCATGGAAATAGAAGAACTTAAGGACGAGTTGTCCATGATTGTCCTGACTCAAACGTCGACTGGTAGAGAGCGATGGGACACGCCGGAGATAAAAGTCGCTGCGGGTAAAAAAAGCAGGCTACGCAAAGACCGATACTCGTCTCTACTAATGGCTAACATGTCCGCTAGATGCATGTCTGTAGAAAAGTCCATTTCTGAATTTAATACTATTGGCGGGTTTGCAAAATCTGACACCAGCTCCAGACTTGATAATAGCCAACTTTATCATGGTCCGGCTTGGTTTGCTGAAAAAATGCAGAACATCTACTAGTTTGTGTATAGTAGTATTGTTAATCGCATCAGCAATACCATTGATTGGAGAACAATAGAAATGTCCGACTCGTCACTCTACAGAACATGGGACAGCGACTCTCAAAGACAAGAAGCCTACAAGTCAACAGCCGACAACATAGAGGCTTACGACGGTATCCAGAAGGCCGTAGCATACGGTAGAAGAACTAGCTACATAGATATCGAGCCTAACCGTTCTGTACGCACGAGCTTTTTACGAGAAGACTACGACAATTTTCGTCCGGGTGAGTCTGTCTCGAACCGCCAAAAGCGCATCATAAAGATGAGTATGCAGGCGTATGACAAAGTTGGAATCATACGAAACGTTATCGATCTGATGAGTGACTTTGCTGCGCAAGGATTAACACTAGTCCATCCCAATAAAACCATAGAAAAGTTTTACAGAAAATGGTTTGTTCAGGTTAATGGTGCTGATAGATCGGAAAGATTTCTGAACTACCTATATCGGTGTGGAAATGTGGTTGTTCAAAGAAGAACAGCAAAGATAAATCGCCAAAAGGAACAGGAACTCAAAAGGTCTGGCGGTGCAGACTTGCAGCTATCCGATATCAAAGTGCCTCGCAGAGAAGTTCCTTGGGTTTATGATTTTCTAAACCCTCTCGCCGTTGAGGTGGCCGATTATGGAACCCATACCATCGGTAAGCCACAATACAACTTGAACCTTTCCAAATATACATCGGAATCGTTGGTAAATAGCTCCACGACCAACAAAAGCGTTTTCAAAACCTTGCCTATTGACCTACAAAAAAGACTTGGCCAAGGTGAGAGAAAAATTCCACTAGACTCAGACAAGGTTGGATTTTACTATTATAAAAAAGATGACTGGCTCATGTGGGCCAACCCGATGATTTATGCTATTCTTGACGACATTATGATGTTGGAAAAGATGAAGCTGGCAGATTTAGCAGCCTTAGATGGAGCAATTTCTAACGTTCGCCTTTGGACTGTGGGCGATTTGGATCATAAGATTATTCCCACTAAAGCCGCCATCAACAAGCTGAGAGATATCTTGGCTAGCAATGTTGGCGGAGGAACTATGGACCTTGTTTGGGGTCCAGAGTTGAAGTTCTCGGAAAGTCAGTCTCAGGTCTACAGATTTTTAGGTGCAGAAAAGTATCAACCGGTTCTTACAAGCATTTATGCAGGGCTTGGTATTCCCCCCACCCTGACCGGAGCCTCTACTAGTGGCGGATACACTAACAACTACGTGTCTCTCAAAACTCTGATCGAGCGACTTGAATATGGTCGTGAAATTCTGTGTCAGTTTTGGAGACATGAAATAGAAATGATCCGAAAGGCCATGGGATTCCGTTTTCCTGCTGAAATTCATTTTGACTCTATCGTACTTTCTGACGAAGCTGCCGAAAAACAGCTTCTTATTCAGCTAGCAGACAGAGATATTATCTCTCAGGAAACACTGCTTGAAAGATTTAGAGAGCTTCCCAGTATCGAGAGAGTTCGTGTTCGCAGAGAAGAAAGAGAGCGAAACAATGATGTTAGCGCTCCCAAGAAGGCTGGACCGTATCACAATCCTCAGCATGTAAATGATGTCGCTAAGATTTCTCTCACAAAAGACATTCTTGATTCCGATGAGTATTTAGAAAAACTAGGGTTGCCTCCGTCACCAGCAGAGGAACCACAAACTCCCGAAATTGACCAAAAGAGTGAGCCTGACAATAGTGAGCAGTATGACCCAGAGGAACCAAATGGTCGTCCAAGATTTTCTAAAGATCAGACGAAGAGAAAGAAAAAGCGGGTACTTCCTCGTAGTGGAGATGCAACCACGGCTACTTTGTGGGCAATGGATGCTCAATCACAAATATCAGATGTTCTGTCTCCGATAGCTCTGGCGCATTTTAACAAGAAGAATGCTAGAAGTTTAAACAAGGCGGAAGTGGACCAGTTGGAATACTTAAAGATGTGTGTGCTGACTAGTATGACCCCGTATATGGAAATTACTCCGGAGATAGTTAAACAGTTGTTAGATATGGGCACAAAGCCGTCTGAGGAGTTTAATTCCGTTGTCGCTGCAAAAACGGATTCGTTTGTATACGCTAATAATAGGCGTCCCAACACATCCGAGATGCGATATATTTACGCTTCCACATTTGCCGACGTGTTCGATTTTTCTGAATAAATACCAAACATTTTATTTTTTGTGTATTATCGTTGTGGAGGCCAAAAATGAAAATATATGAATCTGAAATAAAAGACGGTCTAGGCGATCTTCTTTTAAAAGAAAACAGTATCGCGTGTTGTGCTGTTGCAGAGACATACAAACCCGAATCTTCGCAAGAGAACGTCGATAATCTCAAAAAGATAATCGCACAAAACTCTAGCGCGGGAGAAGTTGCGCTGGCTCAGAATGAGGATCAGATAGATCTTTACTATCTAAAATCAATTCTGGTTAGTACTGGCTGGAACAAAAACGACGACGTGTTTGATTCTCAGGAGTTGTGGTCTGCCCGAGACACGCCAGAAGACAAACCATTCAATTTCATGCACGACGAGAAAGACATTATCGGACATATAACCGGCAATGTTGTCGTTGATTTTGATGGGGCCGAAATAGATACAGAAACCGAAGAGATACCCAACGCTTTCAATATCCTAACCACGTCTGTTATTTACACAGAGTGGAGCGATAAAGATCAGCGAGACAGGATGCAAAAAATCGTTTCCGAGATAGAGGAGGGAAAATGGTTCGTTTCTATGGAGTGCTTATTCCCCGACTTTGATTATGCCCTAGTATCTCCAGATGGATCTACGAAGGTGTTGCCACGAAACGAGGCGTCGGCGTTTTTAACAAAACATCTAAGATCTTACGGCGGGAGTGGAAAATATGAAGACTATAGAGTTGGCAGATTATTAAGAAACTTATCGTTCTCTGGTAAAGGCTTGGTTTCCAAACCTGCTAATCCTCGTAGTGTAATCTTGGAAGGAAACGAACTTTTCGACGAATCGAAAGCAGAAATTTTAACTATATCCTCTATAAAGGAGAATGTAATGAGTGATACTCACGACAAGCAAATCTTGGATTTGCAAAAGGAGCTTGCTGAGGCTAAGTCTCAGAACGAAGAGCTACGCGACAAAGTTGCCGCCGAACAGCGGGCTGAGTTTGAAGAAAAAATTCAGGCTCTTGAAGCTACAATCGCAGAGCAGGCGTCTTCTATTTCCGAAAAGGAAGAAGCTCTTGCCGCTAAAGAAACTGAACTTACTCAAGCTCAGGAAGCCTTGGCAGCAAAAGAAGAAATCCTTGTCGCAAAAGAAGAAGCACTTGCAGAAATGCAAAAGAAAGAAGCTACGATGAAGCGTAAAGCACAGCTTGAAGAAGCTGGGTTTGAAGCTGAAGAAGCTCTTGCCACTGTTGAAGATTTCAATCATCTTGATGACGAAACCTTTGACAAAATTGTAGCTGCAATGAAAAAGAAGGCTACTAAGCGCGACGAAGAAAAAGAAGAAGACAAGGAAAAGGCCGCACCCAAAGAAGAAAAGGCTGTTATGAAGAAGAAGGCCGAGCTTGAAGAAGAGGTTGATACCGCTGAAGCAGGCGAGGAAGTCTTGGAAACCGTCGAGGAATCGGCAGAAGTTGCTATCGCAGAAGCTGTTGGTGAAGAAGATCCTGCTGAATCTCTTCGTGCAGTTGCTAGCGAGTGGCTGGGTTCTATTTTACAGTCCGTTCCCAAAGAAGACAACTAGTTAACTATACAAAAAAGGAGATTCATAATGGCTCTTAAAACAGACAGAAGCACCTTACAAACCGACATTTCGTTCTTTATGAACGAAGCACAGACTAGAGGCGGTGTTGCCTCTCTTAATACAGCCGGTTCCGGTGCATCTTTAGATAATGGTTCCGCGTTGGTTCAGTATGCCGATACGTGCTCCGGTGTTGTGCCGATGGGCGTGTTGGTGAATGATGTTGTTGACATTGACCTGACCCGTCAGCATCTCAATCAGCACAAGGACGAAATTCAAAAGGGTGGTAAGGTCACGCTTCTCACGAAGGGTTGGGTTGTTACCAATAATCTGGAAGGCACAGATCCTAACGGTGGCGACTTGGCGTATTTGGCACACAGTGGTAACATTGCTTCCTCCAATATTGGCGGCGACGATGACAACCTAGGTGCCGGTCTTGTTGTTGGACGATTCTTGTCGGACGTTGATCAGGACGGCTATGCCAAAGTGTTTATCGATCTTCCCAACACTAATGGTCCGCAAAACTAGCACCAAATAACATAAGAAAAGGAGAAGCTAATATGTCTACTAAAACTCGACCTACACCGGAATTTATTGAGCTTTTAAAGCGCTCTGGTAGTTCCGATAAAATGGAAGCTGTTGCAGCTCAGAGAGAGATTGCCAAAGCTCTGGAAACCCCTATTCGTAAGGGTGTTCTGTTTGGCGATATCGTTACTAATATTTTTGAGGCTATGCCTCTTGAACCCGGTGCAACTCCGGAATTTCCACTGGATCTCTTGGCTCCCGGCACAGAGACTGACCACATTGCGTACACCAATCCCGGCAATGGTCGCATTCCCGAGCGACACGTCGAAGGTGATTACGTGATGGTTAACACTTACGGCATTTCCAGCTCTATTGATTTTCTGCTGAAATATGCTCGTGAGGCTAACTGGAATGTGGTTGCTCGTGCTATGCAAGTGCTTGAATCTTCGTTCGTTAAGAAAATTAACGACGACGGTTGGCACACACTTCTGGCTGCTGCGGTTGATCGTAACATCTTGGTTTACGATGCTGATGCCGCTGCTGGTCAGTTCACGAAGCGTTTGATCAGCCTCATGAAGACGGTTATGCGTCGAAATGGTGGCGGTAATAGCGCTACTGCTCCCGGTCGTTTGAGCGACCTGTACTGTTCTCCCGAAGCGATTGAAGATATTCGCAACTGGGGTGTTGACCAGCTAGACGAAGTTTCTCGAAGAGAAATCTATGTCGCATCGGATGATGGTCCGGCGATTACTAGAGTCTTTGGTGTCAACCTTCACGATGTCTTTGAGTTCGGTGACGGTCAGGAATATCAGACCTACTTCACTAGTGACCTCGGTGGATCTCTTGAGACCAGCGATGTTGAGCTTGTGATCGGTCTTGATCAGGGTCCGAACGACAGCTTTGTGATGCCTGTCAAGAAAGAAGTGGAAATCTTCGAAGATGAAGGTCTTCACCGACATCAGCGACAGGGTTACTACGGCTGGGCAGAAATTGGGTTTGGTGTTCTGGATAACAGACGAGTCCTCGCTGGCTCCTTCTGATCAGAACTCCATCTCTCCAACTCTAGGCCGCCTCTTTTTGAGGTGGCCTTTTTTATTATATTTGCTGTTTTTGTGTATTGTCTCTTGGAGGGTAATATGTTTGGCACAGCGGCTTTCAGTGAAGTTGGTTTCAGCGAGACAACAGATGTAGAATCTGTATTTCTTGGCTCGTTGCCTATTATATATTTCAATAGCTCAACTTTGACGTTTCCACTAAGGTTAAACCTACAAGCGGATTTTCCATTAAGCATGAATAGCGCTTCTGAGTTTTCCCTCAATATTAATCAAAATGCAGATTTTCCGCTTAGTATAAATACAATACATAATTACAATCTAGCAGTAAATAAGATTATCAATTTCGATACAAGGAGATAGAAATGGCTCAGTTTTGTGTCACCATAGCAGACCCCGATGTTGGTAGAGTTATCACGGCGATGTGTGCAAATTATGGTTATCAGGCCAATATTCCCAACCCAAATTTTGATCCGAACGAACCAATAGATCCAGATACAAACCCCGAATTTATTCCAAATCCGGAAAACACTTCTCAGTTTGCTAATCGTAAAACCAGAGATTTTCTCATGGAAAATACGGTTGCTTATGAATTAAAACTTGAAAAGGAAAACGTGCCACAACCTACACCTCCCGACATTACAGATCCGCAAGAATAGTAATTAACAGTTTTTATAGCTTGCAGGAGCGATCATGGCACTCAAAGTATCTGACAGAATAAAGCAGTTTACAACTAGTACCGGAACCGGAGGTGTATCGTTTACCGGCACACCGACAGGATTTTCTCCATTCAGCTCTGCGTTGTCTAATGGAGAATTAACCTACTATGGCATAGAAGAAAATGATAAGTGGGAAGTTGGAATCGGAACATATGGTTCTGATAACATGGTGCGTAGTCATGTTATTGCTAGTTCTAATGGTGGTAGTCATATAAATCTAGGCGGAAGTGGTGTTGTTTTCATCACCTATCCAGCCGATAAGAGTGTCTATAGAAATGAAGAATCTCAGATAGTCGTAGGGGCTTCGGGGCTGCTTTTTGACACAGGTACAGTCCTTAAGGATTTTAATCTGGGTGAACTTTCAGATGTTTCCATAAGCGGAACCGCTCCGTCTAACACCGTTCTTGGATTTAATAATACCAATAGTAGCGTTGTTCTTGGTGGATCTACTGGAGCGTCTAACTCAAACAACACCCTGATTGGATACGGGGCCGCGAGCGGTATAACCTCTGCTTCAAACATTACTGTTGTTGGTCAAGACGCAGGAATTGCCAATACTCACGGAAATGAAAGTGTTAGTATTGGTACACTTTCCGGTCCCTCAGAACTTTTCTATGCCAATCCTGCACATTACTCCGTTTCGGTGGGCTACAAGGCTGGAAGCCGAACCAGAACTCACGCTACGTCAATTGGATATCAGGCTGGTGTGGCTGCATATGAGCATGGCTTTGTTGCGGTGGGGTCTGCCGCAGGTTCCGGAATAGGGTCTTACAGTGTTGGTGTCGGATACGAAGCTGCCCATGGGGACTCTAGTGACTATGTGGTTGCCGTTGGTCATCAGGCGGCTAAAGGTTCTAGTGGTCAAAGCGCGGTGTGGATCGGCAATATGGCCGGTAGTTCTTCTTCTTCGTCCACAAGATCTATTGGATTGGGTTATCAGGCTGGTAAATCTTCTTCGGCTGAGGATTCAATTTATATTGGATCAAGCGCCGGACAAAGTAACACGACTGACGATCTTCTGTATATAGGTAATGGTCCCCCTTCAAGCAATAGAACTCTCATCAAGGGAGACATGCAGTCCAAAAGGGTAGCTATTGGAGCCGCAGACGTTGCTCTTAACGACACACTGCTTGTTGGAATTGCCGCTTCAACAGACAAGGGTCTTGTTGTAAAATCTGCTGCTGGTCAGTCGGCCAATATTACGGAATGGCAAAATTTTGCGGGAAATACCACGGCGTCTGTAGATACGAATGGAGATATCACTGCAAACGAGTTGGCTGCCAGTGGTCAGGGTCTTCATCTTCATAATTTAGGGGCGCCGCCGCCAACCACCAGCAATAGACTATATAATTATGGTGGAAGTCTTTATTTTAACCTTGTTCCGATGTCCGCTCCTAGTGGAATCAATACCTCTGTTGCATTTTATGGTCCCGGACAAAGTGCCGTATATAGTAACGATTTCACTTTCGATAAATCTGATGTTGAGCTGACGGTAGGTAGTGTAAAAATACAACAAGACGCAATAGAAATTAATGAACCCGGCAACACTATTCGTCTTGGAAAATACACCATAGCCCCAGCTATTGCAGATTCTCCATATAGTATATTTCTCGGCATGAATGCGGGAGTATTTGCTAGCGGTCTTACCTCGTCTGTTCTTCTTGGTCATAATGCGGGCTGGGGAATGTCGGACTCTTACAGGTCGGTTGCTGTTGGTATGCAGGCGGGATTTTATGCTAGTGGCGATAGATCAATATATTTGGGAGAAAATGCGGGATCAAGAGCGTCGGGAGTACACAATGTATTTATTGGCTACGATGCTGGGCGATATTGTGTAGGCGATCAGAATATAGAAATTGTAGCCAGCGGCGAGTCTAACTCTGTTCTTGACGGATATAGCAACAAAATTCACATTGGCCAGACTGTCATTGGCGACACCGATGCTAAAAAATTAGCATTTGGCCTAGTGAGTTCCGGCAACGTTAGTCCAGATGCTACGGTTGAGGTATTTCCCAAGACCGACGATCTGGCTCTTAAAGTTCATGGTAGTGGTGAATTCGCTAGTGGTATCGCGTTACCTTCCGCTGTGCCGTCTACCACGTCTAACATGCTTTATAACGATGCTGGAACTCTAAAATTCAATGGTACTATTCTTGGTGATGCTACCACCACCCAGCTAAATTATGTTTCCGGAGTGGCCGTATATGCATCCGGACAGAGTATTGCCAATGAGTCGGATATCGCTACCAACACCACAAACATTGCTACGAATGTCGATAACATAGTGGCTACTTCGGGTATTGCCAATTATGCTTCCGGTTTGGCTATTACTAATCAGGCGAACATTGCCACAAATACCTCTAATATATCCACAAACACTAGTAACATTTCTACTAACACTGGCGATATTGTTGCTACATCAGGTATTGCGGACTATGCTTCCGGACAAGCAATTTCCAATGAAGCAGATATCGCAACAAATGTTTCCAACATAAACACAAATACCAGCAATATTGCTATCAACGCTAATGACATTATAGCCACATCAGGAATTGCCAATTATGCTTCGGGACAGGTGGCTCTAGATTCAGACAATGTTGCTGCGGTTTCTGGCATTGCTAACTATGCTTCAGGTCAATCTATTGCAAATGAAGACGATATTGTGGCCACATCCGGAATCGCCGCCTACGCATCCGGACAAGCGGACGCCAGTAATCTGCAAAAGGTTACAGATCGTGGAGCAACCACCACAAACAATGTCACGGTGAATAACTTACTCATTGCAGATGGTGGTACAATTGGCTCCGCGTCGGAGAACAATGTACTAACCATAGCTGCCGATGGAAACGTCACCTTTGTTTCGGGCGTGATCGTCGATGGAAATCTAACAGTTCGTGGCGACGAGGTAATCCTAGACGTTCAGAAAGTAGAGGTGGAAGACAACACCATCCTGCTAAATAAAAATGTCACAGGAACCCCATCACTTAATGCTGGTTTGGAGATTGAGCGAGGAACTTCTCCCAACACGGTAATAAGATGGAATGAATCTAGCGATATATGGGACTTTACTCAGGATGGCACCAACTACTACGAAATAGGAAAGTATGAAGATATAAATGCGGCTTCTGGCATAGCAAATTATGCTTCCGGACAAGCTATTGAAAACGAGTCCGCTATTGCGACCAACGTTTCCAATATTGCGACCAACGCCGACGACATAGTTGCTGTTTCTGGTATTTCGCATTATGCTTCAGGGCTTGCGATCACAAACGAGACAGATATCGTAGCAACTTCCGGTATTGCAAACTACGCCTCTGGGCTTGCGATTTCTAATGAAGCGGACATCGTAGCGACTTCCGGTATTGCAAACTACGCCTCTGGTCAGGCGATTGCCAACGAGAGCGACATAGTTGCTACATCTGGTATTGCCAACTACGCTTCTGGACAAGCGATTGCCAACGAAACGGACATTGTGGCCAGCTCGGGGATTGCTAATTATGCTTCCGGTCAAGCTATAGCGAACGAAGATGACATTATTGCCACTTCTGGAATTGCTAACTATGCCAGTGGCCAAGCTATTGCAAATGAAAGCGACATTGTTGCCGTTTCTGGAATTGGTAACTATGCTTCTGGACAGGCAATTGCCAACGAGGACGACATCGTTGCAGTTTCGGGTATTGCTAACTATGCGTCTGGTTTGTCTATTGAGAACGAGGCCAACGTTGCATACGCATCTGGACAGACTATAGAAAATGAAAGTGATATTGTTGCGGTTTCCGGTATAGCGAACTATGCGTCGGGAATGCAGCTCAACGGTCTTACTGACGTGTCTTATGGAGGAACAAACCTTTCCCGGACAATCCTTATCAACAACAATCCGGGATCTGCCCCTGTTAAAACTACTCCGTCATCACATTCTGGAGATAATTTAGGGCTTGGATACCAAACCTTAGCACATCTAGATGGTGGTGACAACAATATTGCCATATCTGCTTATGCTGGAAGTGGAATCACTGGTGGTAGTGACAACATTACCGTAGGTTATTATGCGGGTAATCAAATAACGGCTGCAAATTATAATGTCTTTCTTGGAAGAACGGCTGCACAGTACGTCGTGGGCAGTCAAAATATTGCAATTGGTAATGAGGCGATGAAGGGTAGTATAGCTTCGTCAACTACTGACGCTGTTGATAACATTGCTCTTGGTTATCAAGCCCTACAGGAACTGACAAGTGGTGGCGAGAATATTGCAGTAGGAAAAAATGCCGGAAATCAATTAACAAGCGGTAGTAGAAACATATTTATAGGTCAGTTTGCCGGATTTGGACACACGTCGGATGACGATATGCTTTATATTGCAAACGAGCGTGATTCTAGCGATGGTACTCTCATCAAGGGAGACATGGCTAATAAGTATTTAGCCGTAGGCAAGGCTGATGTCACACTCTCGACCGATCCCACTACTCTACAGGTGTTGATAAATTCTAGCACCGATAAGGGGCTGATTGTCAAGGGGGCCGCAGCACAGTCTGACAACCTGCAAGAGTGGCAGGCTAGTAATAGTGTCGCTGTTGCAACAATTGACCAGAACGGCAATATTGCTAGTAGCGGAACGATTGCCGCAAGCGGTGGAATATTAATAGATCCTCTTGTTCCGTCTACGACCACAAATAAACTATACAACGATGGTGGCACGTTGAAGTTTAACGGTTCTGCTGTCGGTGGCGGTGGCGGTGGTGATGTTACTACATCACAACTTAACTATGTGTCCGGTATAGCTGTTTACAGTTCAGGTCAGGCTATCGCCAACGAATCTGACATCGTAGCGACCTCGGGTATTGCGAACTACGCTTCTGGACAAGTGATTTCTAACGAGAGCGATATCGTAGCAACATCGGGTATCGCGGCTTATTCTTCGGGCCAAGCGATAGATAACGAAACAGACCTAGTTTATGTTTCGGGAGCGGCGGCATATGCGTCTGGTAATACAGCGAATATCGCCTTTGGATCAAACGCAGAAGGCGATCTACTTTATCACAACGGCACTAGCTTTATTAGACTTGCCAAAGGTGCAAACGACTACATTCTCAAAATGAACGGCAATGTTCCAAATTGGGAAGCGGAAAGTGGCGGGGGTGGTATATCGTGGGATGGCTCTACCGCAAATGGTGTTGCTACGTTCAAGAATAGCAGCGAGGCAACAGTAGAATCCAACCTCACGTTTGACGGCAACGCCTTAACGGTTGCTACCAGCTCAAACTCTGTAACCCCCAGCGTAATTAAGGGTGCCGCTTCTCAAACAGCCGACCTTACAAGCTGGCAAAATTCGGCAGGAACAAGTGTTGCAGCGATGACGGCTTCGGGCACCCTGAATGCCTATGGTATAGTCGCTAGTGGTGACGTTGAGGTTAGTTCGTCGAGCCTTACCCCGTTTTCTGTGGACGCGGGTGGCAGGACAGGTAATTCAAACTTTATTCTCAAGACTGGGACCGGAGCAACTGACAATCAGGCTATACTTCAGGTTTTAGGTGGAACCGCCGGTGAATCACGTCTTTATCTCGGAGACTCAGCCGTACCAGCGAAGTCTCAGTTGTGGTACAACAACAGTAACGAGAGATTTTTCCTATCTGCTAACGGCGCAACAAGGATGTGTATCGACGAGAATGGTCGCTACATGTTCTCGAACAGAGCCTCTTCTGGTGGAGCTGGACCTCCTTCAGTGGGCTATATCGATGTCGTTGCCCACAGTGGAACAATCATGTGTTCTGGTGTTAGAGGACATCTGCTTGATAACGGCACTACTGACGGCACTACCCAGTTCGACATAAGTCAGTCAACGGTTCACAAAATTACATTGGATCAGGATGCTACCTTCTCGGTGACAAATGATCGGGCCGGAGATAAATTTATGATAAGAGTTCTTCAGGACGGAACCGGTGGTCATAGTGTAACTTGGTGGAGCACAATCAAGTGGGCGGGCAATGTTGTACCAACCCTTTCCGCCGCCAACAAGGCTGACCTTTTAGGCTTCCTCTGTACGGGAACTAACACCTACGATGGATTTATAGTGGGACAAGACATATAGTGGCTAGGAACACAACTAATGAAACTACTTTACACGCCAGCTCACCTACCAGACTCTTTGGACTACCAGTTTTCAATTATTAACACTGAGTCTTTAGTGGTAGAGAACTATGGTCATTTTGTCGAAATAAATGAAGATAAGTTTTATGGGTCACAGGCAAGACATAAAGCCAGCAGACCTTTTGGAGTTTCTTGGAATCAAGAAAATTTATTTGTAGCCAACAGGACAAATCTCATCAGGTTTGATAAAAATTTAAATCAAACAAATCATTACGACGTTTATCATGGTAACCCACATCAGATATTAGAAATAGATGGTAAGATTTACGCCACCGATACTAGTATAAATTGTATAAATGTCTTTGATATTGAATCAGAAAAAGTAGAAAGATTATTTGATCCCGTAAAACAAGAAGAAGTAAATATAAACACACCTGTACACTACAGGGACATGGACAAAAATCACATCAATAGCTTGCATTATGATGGAGAATTTCTATATGTCTTACTGCACAACTGGGGAAAACAGTTTAGCGAATATTTAAAGTTAGACTTAAAACTAGAACTAGTAGAAAGAAAACAATTTATTGCAAAGTTTGCCCACTGCGTTTATTTAGAT
>CEUO01002520.1_pt1 | contig 16427 bp, 10 predicted proteins | sample 531391 | NCBI WGS metagenome assembly CEUO01 (sample SAMEA2622799, study PRJEB7988) | marine metagenome | isolation source: saline water (ENVO:00002010), including
GATATCCTTTTGAAATCCAAAATACTATTTAAAGTATGATTGAGGCATCAATTAATACCATTTTATAACGAGGGAAACAAAACATGTCAGTAAAAAGCTTTAAATTTGTATCTCCTGGAGTGTTTATCAACGAGATTGATAATTCTTTCATTCCAAGATCTGCCGGTGCAATCGGACCAGTAGTTATCGGACGCTCCCAGAGAGGACTCGCGATGCAGCCTACACAGGTTGAATCGTATTCAGAATTCGTCGAATTATTTGGCGATACAGTTCCAGGTAAGGCTGGTGGAGATATTTCTAGAGATGGAAACCTTCAGTCTCCCATGTACGGAACTTACGCCGCTAAAGCCTTTTTGGTGTCAAATGTAGCGCCCTTAACTTACATACGTATTCTCGGAGAGCAGAAAAACGACTCCGACAATAGCGCTGGATGGAAAACCACAAATCAACCTGGGCTCGCACCTGCAAACGGTGGAGCATTTGGGCTTTGGGTATGGCCTTCTGCATCGATGGCAGCCGCGGCTGGCGCTACCGGTAGCGCCATTGCGCCACTAGGCACAGGTTCTCTTGCTGCTGTATGGTATCTTGATTCAGGTTCCTCAATTGCATTAACAGGAACATTGTGGGGCTCAAGCTCGGCTAAAATTAGTGGTGGTATTGGGCACGTTATTACGACAGACAGTAATAATTCTTTCGATGTGGTGATTAATCGAGCCTCGGGTGATTTTAACGAAAGAATCAATTTCACGCTTTCAGATTCGTCAGAAAATTTCATAAGAAAAGCATTTAACACAAACCCACAGCTAACCACTGGTAAAGGCGACTTTTATGCGTCTGCTAGTTTCCAACCTTATTGGCTTGGGGAAACATTTGAGCAAGAAATAAGAGATGCGGGCTTAGAATCGTCTGCGGCTCTCGGTGCTATAATGCCGATTGCTTCCGCTGGAGCACACACCACTGTTGGGCCAGCTATTAAGCAAACTGCTCATCGCGAAGCATATACTGGCTGGTTTATCGGTCAAGATCTCAAAGGTGTTGCTGCCGACTTCAACCCCGAAGCAATGGTAAAATTATTCCGATTTATTGGTCGTGGCCATGGTGCTTGGTTGAGTGAAAATGCAAAAATTTCAATTGAAAAAATCAGACCTTCCAGAACCACATTAAGCGATTATGGTTCTTTCTCAGTTGTCGTTAGAGCGCTCGGAGATACTGATGCAAAACCTCAAGTATTAGAGCGGTTCGACAACTTGAACTTAGATCCAACCAGTCCAGATTTTATTTCTAGACGAATTGGAGATGTTTACCAAGAATGGAGTGAAGCAGAAAGAAGGCTTATATCATATGGCGATTATGCAAATAAATCAAAATATATTTACGTTCAATGTGAGAGTGATGTTGAAGATGGCGGTGCAAACCCACTTCTCTTGCCTTTCGGATATTATGGTCCACCAAGATACAAGCAAGTTAAATCAACAAATACTGCTTCTCTTGACACGACAAACGCCATGATTTACTGGGCCAACTCGGCCTCTTTGGTAAATGCCGGCGCTAAGCCTTTAGTTTGCAACGACGCGACGGCCGGCGCAGCACAAGCTATGGCCGGATTTGATTGGCCACAAGTCAGGCTCCGTGTTTCTGCCTCCGATGGAGGATTAGCGGATCAGAGAAATGCTTACTTTGGCTATCAAAACTCCAGAACAGTCGGTTCTTCTAGAGCGGATGCCAGCGTAAAAGATGTCAATAAGTTGCTTGATGGTAATGTGACAGATCTCTCAGCTTACGACATGTCAGGAACCGATCAATATAGGGCGGCCTATGTGTTTACTATGAACGACTTACGTGCAGGAACCAATACATATTACTATGATTCCGGCTCCTACAAGCGAGGGGAAGCAGCTTCTATCGCTTCCGGTGGAACATACAAAACAGTTCTTGATGCTGGTTACGACAGGTTTACAGCACCACTTGTTGGAGGTTTCGATGGATTCAACATTACAATTCCCGATCCTCTCTACAACGGAGGCATGCCTGCATCAACCACTACAGAGGCCAACAGTTCAGCATACTACTCGCTGAAAAGAGCAGTTGACACAGTAGCAGATCCTGAATCAGTTGATATGAACTTGTTAACTATTCCAGGTATTACAAACGAGTCACTTACAAATCACATGATTGATGTGTGCGAGGCCCGTGGTGACGCCCTTTCGTTAATTGATCTTAAAGATGTCTACTACCCACAACATGAGAAATATACATCTTCTAAGAAAGATAGAATCGGTGTCGGTGTTGAGCAATCTGCAACCAGCCTGAAAGATAGAAGAATCGACTCATCTTATGGCGCTACATTCTATCCTTGGGTTCAAACTCGCGATGGTAACACAGGCCGCGCCCTTTGGGTGCCACCTTCTGTCGCAATGATGGGTGTGTTGGCTTCTTCTCAAGCAGCATCGCACCTTTGGTTTGCTCCAGCAGGGTTTAACCGCGGCGGTCTTTCGGATGGTGCCGCTGGTATTCCAGTGACAAATGTTTCTGAGAAGCTTACATCCAAACAAAGAGACAGCTTGTATGAAGCAAACATTAACCCAATTGCCTCGTTCCCTTCAAGTGGAATCGTGGTATTCGGTCAGAAAACTCTTCAAGAGCGACAAAGTGCTCTCGATAGAATCAACGTTCGTCGACTGGTAATTTACTTGAAAAAGCAAATTTCCATTCTGTCAACTCAGATTTTGTTTGAGCAAAATGTGCAATCGACATGGAACAGATTTATATCAGTTGTTGAGCCGTTCCTTTCAAATGTTAAGGTTCAGTTTGGTATCACCGATTATAGACTGATTCTGGACGAGACCACAACAACCCCTGACTTGATCGATCAAAACATCTTGTATGCGAAGATTATGGTCAAGCCTGCACGCGCTATCGAATATATTGCAATTGATTTTGTTATCGCCTCGACTGGTGCATCGTTCGACGACTAATCGAACAAATGAAGGGGGGATTTCCCCCCACCCTACTAATTAAATTTAGAAAAACATATCAACAGGAGTACCCACATTATGCCATTCTGGTCAGAAAACTTTGGAGAGGACGCAAGCCTCAAAGATCCAAAAAGAAATTTTAGGTTTACAGTTGAATTTCAAGGAATTCAAGCCGCTCAAGGAGGCGCAAAGCTTTGGTATGCCAAGACAGCCACAAAGCCTTCGTTTGCTATTAATGCAGCCGAGCATAAGTATTTAAATCATACATTTTACTATCCAGGTAACGTTACCTGGAATGATATTACTGTTACGATGGTAGATCCTGTTGATCCTGATATGTCTGCAACCCTTTCGGCCATTGTTGAGGGTTCTGGTTATAAGCCCCCTGGTTCATCAGAAGAAAGAGCATCTATTTCTAAAGCCAAATCGGCCGCTTCGCTGGGCACTGTCATTATAACTCAGCTTGATTCAGATGGAAACCCACTTGAAACATGGACTCTCTGGAATTCTTTCTTAACAGAAGTGAAATATGGTGATAGTCTAGAGTATGGTAATGATGATTTGACCGAACTTTCTGTTACAATCAAATATGATTGGGCAAGATTGCAAGTTGGCAAAGATCAGAGAGCCGCAGCCGGTTCAGGCGCACAAAGTTTCTTTAACGCATAAACAACATAGAGGTGTAAATGTCACGCAATAGAGATCGTTTGGGGTCGAACGCTCCACAAGATAGTTCTCCCCCACAACAAGCTCTACAAGAAAACCCGGGATTCGCATTCGTAGTTCCGACTGAATTTGTAGAACTTCCATCGGGAGGTAGGTTTTATCCTGAGAACCATCCCCTACATGGACAAAGCACAATTGAAATTAAGCAAATGACTGCTAAAGAGGAAGATATTCTTACATCAAGAACCCTTCTCAAAAACGGCGTTGCAATCGATAGAGTAATACAGAGCTTAATCACAGACAAGAGAGTTAACTCCGATTCTCTGTTGGTGGGAGACAGAAATGCTATTTTGATTGCTGCCCGAGTCTCTGGATATGGTAATGATTATAATACAACAGTTAGTTGTCCAGCTTGCGGCACTGCGCAAGAATATTCGTTTGACTTAAAAGAGGCTTATATCCACTCAGGAAATGATGATACGGCGTTGTCTCTAACTTCAAACGATGACGGCACTTTTAGCACTATTTTGCCAAGAACGCAAGTCAACGTTGTGTTTAGGCTGCTGAACGGCAACGATGAGAAAGCAATGGTCAATCAGGCCGAAAGCGCTCGTAAGAGAAACAGACCAGAGCAAGCAGTAACCAGTCAGATAAGAAGTATGGTAGTTTCTGTTAATGGTGATAACACACCACAAGCGCTAAATTATTTGATTGAAAATATCCCTTCACTAGATGCTAGACATTTAAGAACGTGTTATAAGACAGCATCTCCTAATATTGATTTAACACAACATTTTTCATGTGAAAATTGTGGCCACGAACAAGAAATGGAGGTGCCGCTCACCGCGGACTTTTTTTGGCCTGACCGATGAATATATGGAAAGCGTATATGAACAGTTTTTCTTCTTAAAATATAGCGGCGGCTGGTCATTCTCGGAAGCTTATAATTTACCTTTAGGTCTTAGAAAATGGTTTGTTGCGCGGTTGCTGAAACAAATCAAAGCAGAAAACGAAGCATATGAAAACGCGTCCAAAGGACAAAGCGGCGGCTCTCAACAGCTAACATCGTTTAATCAACCAAAAATGCCACATGAATTGGCAGAAAGAGTAAAAAGGCAAGGTTCTTAAGAATCTTGTCTTTTTTAGTTAATAACTAATTATTGTAGCAATATTGCGAGGGACTTTTTGTGGCCACCGAAGAAGAAATAGAAAATGCCAGGAGATTACGGGAAGAATACAACCAACTCAAACAATCATCTGATGAGTTAACCGAATCACAACAAAAAAGACTTGAAAAGCTTGAAGAGATATTTGCTGCAGAAGCAAAAAATCTTGAAAGCATACAAAAACAGATCTCAGCCCTTCAACAATATCAATCACAACTCCAAGGTATTGGTAGCACAATTGATGGCAACTTACTAAAAAGACAAGTTGCAAGAGATCTTTTAGAAAAAGAATTAGACTTTCTTAAAGCGCAAATAAAAACACAAGAACAGATTGATGATGCAGACTTAGAAAGAATTGCTGCATTAGAAAAGCAACTTGAAGTTCAAGATGACATATTAGATGTTCAACAAGAAATGAACAAAAATATGCGCCAAACAACATCGCTTGTTCAAGCGGCATCAAAAGCAGGTATGAAACTTGGTCTTTCTTTGCAAAATCCGTCCTTAATATTGGGTGAGATGAATGTTGGATTCCAGAAGCTTGGTGGATTCCTGACGGGTAAATTTATTGATGGTATGGTTGGCATGATCAAAGCTTTTGATGAGACCTCAAAGGCCTTTGAGACCAACTTCGCGATGGGTCAACAATACGAAGAGCAATTAGGTTCAATTTACGGTGAACAAGCGCGCTTGGGTGTTTCGATGGAAGAATTAACCAAGGGTATGGGCGATTTAATTACCAACTTTACTGACTTTACTATGTTGGCTCCGGCCCAAAGAGAAGAGTTGGCAAAAACTGCCACTGTGATGCAAGAATCGTATGGTGTAGCTACGCAAGACTTCGCGAAAGGAATACAATTTTCCACTAAAATGATGGGAATGGGAGCCATGGAAGCAAAAACTTTCCAAGGAGAAATCGTTGCCTCTGCACAAGCTCTTGGAGTGGCACCACAACAGCTGTCAGCACAATTTGCGCAAATGGGCCCACAGTTGGCTAAGTTTGGAACCGAAGGCGGTAAAACATTCAAAGAATTAGCAAGACTTTCCAAGATTACTGGTATGGAAATGGGCAAGATTCTTGCGGTTACAAATAAATTTGATACATTTGAAGGCGCTGCAGAGCAAGCAGGACAACTAAACGCTGCACTGGGTGGAAACTTCGTTAATGCTATGGATCTTATGATGGCAACAGATCCAGCAGAGCGCTTCAACATGATCCGTGACGCAATATTAGACACTGGACTCACTTTCGATACTATGTCTTATTATCAAAAGCAATTTTACACCAACGCTCTCGGCTTGTCAGATGTTGGCGATCTTGCACTAATGTTAAGCGGTAATACTCAATTAATGGCCGATGCCGGCAATCAAAGTGCTGCCTCTTATAAAGAACAAGCGGAGCGCGCCAAAGCACTGATGACAATTCAAGAAACTTTGCAATCTATATTTTTGTCGAACGCAGATACTGTTGAGAAATTTGCGAACGGATTAGCATCTGTTGCTCGAAAGTTAGCAGACAATGCAGCAATTGTTGAGAAGGTTGTTGTTGGATATATTGCTTATCAAGGTATCTTGGCCTTGATTTCATTTGCTAAAGGCGCGATGGCAGTCAAAGAAACACTTTTTGGCACGAAAAGAGTTGCTGAATTAGCACAGATCAAATCAATTACCGGAGCGCTCAAACTCCAGACTCAAGCGCAGCGAAACCTAAACAAAGCAAAGACAAGAGGTGCCCAAATCGGCGCTGGTAGCCCGGGCGCGATTGCAGGCGGGATGAGTGCGCCAGCAATTGCAGCAATTGGCGCAGCACTAATAGGCTTGGGACTTGGATTTATGGCAGCAGGCAAAGGCGTGGCATTTATGGCTGAAGCGATGCAAGACATGTCAGTTGGTCAAATAGCAGCCATGGCTGTTCCTATCGCAGCGTTAGCTTTTGGAATGAAGGCTTTGGCCGTTGCTCTGATACCGCTAGCGCCCGCATCTGCCGCTGCAGCCAAGCCTTTGATGATGTTGTCTGTTCCAATACTTGCAATTGGTGCAGCAATAGGAATAGCGGCAGCAGGAATAGGGTATATGGCCGCAGGGTTTTCAGAGATGTTCACTGCAATAGAGCCTGATAGTATAATTGCTTTAGGTGGTATGTTTGCGTCATTAGCGTTGGGCGCCCCTCTGTTGCTTTTAGCCGGTGTTGGACTTGGCGCGATGGCGGTTGGTATGGGAGCTTTAGGTTTAGCGCTTAAGTTTATCGCAACTGACGATCTCCAAGCAATTGCACTTTTCACAGAATCGCTAGCCGGCACATCGGTTTCAGAAATGAAAGCAGTTGTAAAACAAATCAAATTAATTGCAAAAGCGATAGACGAGATTGATACTGACAAAGCTATCATGTTCGATGCAGTTCTTAATCAAACAGCTTTAACAGCCACAGCGGTTTCGGAAGCTAGCAGAACACAAAGGCCAATATCTCCCACAAACACAGGAACTAACAACAATACAGCAGCAGGAACAACACCGCGAGGAAAGATTGGAGAGGTATTAATCAAATTCGATACTGATCTTTTTGAGAATAAGGTAATTAGTATATACGAAGAAGCAGATGGCCTTACGTGCCGCGACGGCTACTACGAGTAAAACTAAGGAGAACCAAAATGTCCATTGATGACAAATTTTTTGATGCCAGTAAACTTGGCGAAATGGCCAAAAGACCAAATGCGGGTTTGAAAGAAGTTGAAGCGAATGCAGGAAACTTATTCTATGCAGATGGTTCTGATGCTCTTGCGAACGATGGACTAACAATTAGTTTTGAACATGTGCCTAGTTCACGAATGGTGCACTTTAAGGCATTTATCCAAGCGTTTAACGAATCTTACAATAGTGATTGGGCTGAAGAGTCGGTTTTTGGTCGCTCTGACCCTATTCGAATGTTTAAGCAAACCACTCGGTCAATTACTTTATCGTTTATTATTCCTGCGGCAACAACTGGTGAAGGTTACGAAAACCTTGCAAAAGTGCAAAAATTAGTATCGTTCTTATATCCCAATTACAGTGATATTGGAAATGCACTAACTATTTCTCAATCACCCTTGATTAGACTTAAACTGATGAACTTGATTTCTAATAACATGGATAATAATGTGGCAACCCAAGGAGATTTAAATGCGCTTACGCTGGGGCTTGCAAACTCCACCAGTGGCTTATTGGGGGCGATAACCAACGTTGCGATTAACCACAATCTTGACAATCCAGATTATGGCGTATTTCATATAGCTTCAGGGACAGTCATACCAAAAGCTATAGAAGTAACAATTGACTTCAAGGCTTTGCATGAGAATAACTTGGGTTGGTCTGATGATGAAAAAGGTAATGTTAATTTTGCAGATGAATTGTTCCCATATGGAACAGACCTAGTAAGTTCATTAAAACAATCCGGTAGAGGAAACAAAGAGTCGCTTTTAGCAGCGCAACATGAAGAAGCAGCCGGCTATACGGAAGGTATTAGACAACAACGGCAAGAAGAGGCTGATGAACGAACCTTGCAAGCAGCTAAAGATCTTGCGCAAGCAAAATTATTAAAAGCTGATGGAACTCTTAATAAAAGAGGGCAAAGACTGCAAAGGCGCCTTAAAAAAGGAAAAGTTAAGAATTCAGAAAAGGCCGCTGCATACGCCGGCGCCCTCCGATCAACAGAAAAAGGCGCCACCGGTGCAAACGTTCGCCAAGCCAGTATTGACGCTTACAGCACCGCTGAAGAAGCAAGAGCAGAGCGCCAAGATCGCTGGTCTTGGATTAAATAGGGATAATTATGGCCTCTAGATATATTAGAATATTTAACATCGATAATGATACTGAGTTTTACAGTTTTTTGCGTAAGAAAAGAGGAAATCTTAAAAACATAAAACACCAAGAAACTCCCATAATGAAAAATCCAACGATCTCAGAAAGAGCATCGTTAGAGTCTACAGGATATATCTGGAAACTGGGAGATCGATACTACAACCTTGCACACAAGTATTACGGTAACCCCGAATACTGGTGGGTAATTGCTTGGTATAACGGATATCTCACAGAAGCTGACATATTTCCTGGAGATTACATCGAAATACCACTAAATTTAGAAAAAATATTAATGGTCCTTGGAGTCTACTAAGATGTCAGATACAACAGTGCCATATCCAGATGCAGACGCTCAAGAAGAATTAGCAGAAAACTTTCCAAATAAATTCGAATGGTTTGGCTCGAATGCTAGCGATGTAACAGAAAGATACCCATACAGCACCACTTGTAAGAGCCTTGTATCTACTTTTTATGGCCGCACCGGTCACGCGATAGATATTAACAACACATCTCATGCGTATGCGGTGGGTGAGTCTGCTTTAACTACTCAGATAATACAGAACGAGTCGACGCTTAGCACATTAGAGCCAGATTTTGTTGACTATATTGTTGGTGTTGTGCCTTATGAACAAGGCGCCTCCGCTCACAGGTGGATGCGCAATAATTGTCGAGTGCCGGTTGAAGCTTTGGGGGATTCAACATCACCCTCCGAGTTGATGGATTACGAATATGAAAAAGCTAAAATGGCACATATTTTTGAAGCCGAAGGTGGTGTTGGTGATGTGCTAACTCAGAACCTTGCCCCTATCACGGGTGAGTTTGCCGAATGTGCACAAATTTACAAAGATAAGGCTGTTGAATTAAAAATAGGAATTGAAGATTTTTGGAAAAAAGAAGCAGTAGATAATATATTTGTAGAAGGTTATGATATAGACACCATGACCTCTAGGCACACAATCATTAATCCTGGATCAGTGCCTAATCCACCAATATCGCGTGCTGACTGGTTTGGTCTTGACACTGGAATAGTAATATCCTCAATATATGGAGATGAGTTGCCAGATGAATATGGACTATCCACTATGTCGTGGGAAGAAGCTGAAAATGGAGTTGTTTCACCGACAGTGATGCCAGCCAACTTTTCAGGACTTGGCTTAATGTTGCCAATCGGACTTCAAGCGGGACTAGGTGAAACTCTAAAGTATCCGGAAAGAGTTTATGTTGATGATGGTGGTAATTTTACCGATCAATATGGTGAGCCAGTATCTGGAAATCTCAAAAACTTTCCGTTTTACTGGGCAGGATTGATTATAAATTTTATTAGGATAGCTGACTTTATTGCTTCAAGGGCCCCAAATGATCAAGAAATGGCTTCCTTACAGTCAGGCGACACAGAAAACGCTTGGATGTCCATTTCTATGAAAAATCACGGACCAAATACCAAGCAAGATTTATATGATATACCATATAGAAGCTCTCCACATGCCGTATTTAATAAGGCTGCCACCTATCTCTTGCCCAGGAACTCTGTTGCAACAAAAAACTTACAAACTATGGCTTCGCAGAGGTTATTCAATGGAGTATTCGCACCAGAAGTATCGCGACTAACCGTTAGCGGAATTTATGCCAGTGCCAACGCAGCACTACAAAAACTATCGACGTATTTTCCAGCATTGACGGACGTTCAAGCTATTCAAACAAAAATCAGTGAATTGTATAACATAATGCTTGAAATCAAACAAGCGTCCGATTGTATATTAGAAAAAGCCGAAGAAGCAGACCTTCAGTTTGATTTAGCCGAAGCGTCTATGGGCGAAATGGCTAGCGAAGGCCTATTTGGATATTTCAAAAACCGCTCCTTAAACGCTGCTATCGATGCAGCAAAAGCCAATTTAGAAGACGTAACTCCGGCAGCGTTTATCGCCAGAAGTGAAGAAAGGGTGCTGTTCAGAGAGCAGTGTTTCTTATTGAGTTTTGTTTCAACAATAGCAGAACACAAAAAAAATTATTTAGACTATGTCTCTAACGGTGTTCCCCGTGCTGGCTCTACACATAAAAAAATGTCATATACCGTAAGTGGTTTTCCGCTATCTTCTGGGGTCACCACTGAAACACCGGGCCAATATAACGCCAGTCTCCAAGTCAACGGAGATGCATATGGCTTTATTAACAGATTGACTCAAAGCCCAAAACACGCTGCGTTTTTTGATATTGACAATTGGATGCTTTCTAATATGCAACCAAAAATAAGACTTTTCAAAGTGCAATATGATGAACAAGGAAATGAGACTGAAGTTGAAATGAGATTTAACTCATCTTTCTCTAAAGACGAAATGGATTTATTTAAATCAACCAAGGCTCGTGGCGTTGGGGTAGGCTTAAAAAGCTTTACGTTTACCTATGATGGAAGCAATCCATTTTCAGCCAAGAAAAGTATTAAAGCGAACTTAAAAATTTTTGCTAATAGTTTTAACGAACTATTTGAAGATCGACCGGGAGAAACTACTACCATAGATCAAGACCAAGGAACACCGGCTCCCGGTCAGCCAGCTCTTTACAAATATGTCGATTTAGCCATAAAAACATTCTCAAAAACAATAAACAAAGACATGAAGCCAACAGAGTGGCAAAAAATAGTCAATGAAAATGTAAATAAATCAAAACTAAATTTTAGATTAAAGGCGGTAGTAGGTTGGTCTGAGCCAAAGCATGCAAATGTAGCCGAACCAAGCGGAATATATACAAACAGAGAAGTAAAAGACGCAGTAAAAGAATCTTATGTAACTCTTAATCTGACCCCTACGGTTCATAATTTTGACTTTGATGAGCAAGGGAGAGTTATTTTTGAAATTAATTATTTAGCATATGTAGAAGACTTTTTTGACGATAGAGCTTATAATGTTTTCGCTGATCCATCCGGTCGAAATGGTATGAATCGAACAAAAAGAGAATTAAAAACCAAAAAATATACTAAAGAATGCTCTGAAAGTAACACTAAAGAACTTAATGAACTAAAAAGAGAATACGCACAAATTGCCAGCACAGAAAAGACAATAGCTGTGCAGAGTATTATAAACACATTAGTTGAATTAAACAGAATACACTACATCAATTTACCATTGGAAAATATTCGAGAGTTTACTTCTATGGGCCCCTTCGCGGCTTATGATGGCTATGTATTAGAAGATGAATATAGCATAGGAACCAGTTATGTCCCAGAAATATTAACTGGCACTGAACAAGCAGAATATGCTGCTGAAAGAGTCGAACAAGCGTTAGAAGAAGCAGCTGCCGTTGATGACGAAGACCAAGTGTCTAGTGAAGAAGCCATGAATAAACTAAGAAGCTCTCTAGTGGCACTTGAACCCGGACAACACTATTTAACATTCTTTTATTTAAGTGATTTAGTTGATGTAGTATTGGCAAATATCGAAAAAGAGCTAACATATTTGAAAGAAAACATCACGTCAGAGGTTAGAAAAGAAGACATGTTCATGAAATTTGAGGAATCAGATCTTAGCGAAAAAATCGCTGATTTAAACAAATACTTGAACAACTTTAAAAGATTAAGAATCTTGCTAGGGCCAGTAGAATTAGCTGAACCAGTTGCCGAAGAGACACCTTACCGAACGACCTTTGTTAATTTTGGCGACCTTCCGATATCTGTTAGATATTTTGCTGAGTTTTTAGCCTCCACTGCCTTAAAAAACGATGAGACAGTATATTCTTTACCTAGATTCTTAAATGACTTATTCAACAATCTCGTTAATAATTTTTTAAATTCTAAAACATGTTTTAATTTCGATATTTCACAGAAAGTTAGAGTTAACCAAAGCGTGCTGACATCATATGCATATCAACAACGCGGTGGAAAATCTAAAGATGAAATCACCACTCTTTTAGAGACAAAAGCGGCTAGACTTAAGCGCCAGCGAAAAAGTGGTGTTCCATCAAGATTATTTCTAAATGATCCCGAAATTACATCGTTACCATTAATTAACATATCTGGTGTGGCCGGTGAAGAGAGCAATTATGCGCCCCTTTCCCACGAAATAAATTACTTTGTTTTCTTCGCCGCCAGGACAAGACCTGCGGATCGTATGGTTGGCGATATGGCGCAAGATTTGCAAGGTGGCATATTCCACTATATTTTAGGTAGAGATAAGGGTATTGTAAAAAATATTAAATTGCAAAAAACACAAACTCCCGGGCTGCAAGAAGTTAGATTTGAACAAGAGGGTTATGATGGGCTAGAACAGTTAAGAGTGGTATATGATGTTGAGATTGATTGCTATGCAAATGTCAACGCTTTTCCCGGCACCTACATCTACATACCACCTCAAGGATTTGACCCTGGCGCCGATATGGATTTAACAAAATTTGGTATTGGTGGCTACTATATGATATATCGCTCATCACACAATTTTGCCGCCGGCGAAGCTAATAGCAAAATTTATGCTAAGTGGGTTGCTCAAATAGAAACTGAAGCAAACAGGGCCGAACAAGCAAATGCTAGCGCACTTACCGAGATTACCAAGTGCACTCTTCCGCGTAAAGAAAACTCTCAGGCCCAATAGGATAAAACACAATGTCAAAATACTTTACTAAATCAAACAGAGGATCATCAAAAAATTTATTTAACAAAAGATTACTGTATAAAAACTTAGTTCATGGCTCAAGATTTAAAAACGTTGTTTCGTTTTTAGATGGAGAAAAGATATTGTTTGGTCGAATGGATCGACGTTTTGTGCCGATCACTGTTTCCAACTCGTCGTTAAAATACGTGGGCGTATCCGCCGACTCTCTCAAGCCGGTAAAAGCTGTAAATTTCGTCGCTGATTTGTTTAACGAAATGGTTTTGCAGTTTGATAAGTGCTCGACAACGGGAAAAATAGACGCTAACGACCCATTTTTATCTAGATTAAAAGCATATAAAGCATATGTGGACCCAGAAGCGCAATATGAGACATACAAGCTTGTATATTTTAACGCGCTTAAAAATCATTTCAAAAAAAATCTAATTAGATTTAAAGATTTTGATGAGTTCATCAATTTGCTGATGCCAATAATCAAAATATCTGCCGCAAAACAACCTTTAACATATACTGGCTACATTAAGAGCAATAATTGTAATGTTCTAAATACCGGCTTGGCTATAGAGATTGCAAATCTTAGCTATGACAATGATTTAGACAAGATTAATAATTTTGTAAAAAGTAAAAATTGGAGGTTTTTTGTTAACGCTTGTGATTCTTATGGGTTTATGATAGACTATAACTGTCCGTGGAGAATCGTGGCTGATATTGGCGCTGAGCATTGCATCGAGGTGGCGAAAAGATATGGATTAAATAATGTTGAACAGATATTAGGGCAACAATATTCATATGCGTCAATAAAAGGGCTGCAAGAATTAGGAAAAATGTTATTGGATCTATATAACAACATTAGACCACAAAAATATCACAAAACCGTAAATTGTGATGACGGTAGCACTAAAAGAATGACTATTAAAACGCAAAACTATAATCCGTCTGATTTTTTTGAAAGATATCCTGCAAGTTATTTTGTAGACTTGTATCTCAAAATTAGAATATATGAAGAACAACCAATGATGCCAGAACACGAGGTCAGCAACATTATAAAAGAACAAAACAGAATTTTTAATTCAACCGGCGCAACAAATTCTATTAATGAAAAATTCGAAAGTATTATCAATAAAACATTTGACAAACGAGGTTCATTGACATATACTGTTAATGCAGATAGGGCAAAAATGGCGGCGGCCTTTGAAGAAGGAACAGTCGAGAACATTATTATTACGGACGATAACAGTGATTTTTCAAACTATTGATGATAAAACAGAGTGCATTGGGGTTTATGTAGATGGTAAAATGCACTTTGATAATATACCGACAAACCTTACTAAAACTTGGAAATATTCAGGTTCAGTAAGCAACGAAAAAATTAAATATGCCAGTATTATTGCTGAAGGAAAAAACTTAGCAGAATGCTGCCCTGACGAACTTTTGCCTGAGCTTGAGGCAGCACAAAAAAAGATGACAGCATACATAAAGTCTTTCAAGATTGCCAAAATAAATATGAACGACCATTGTGTTTTCGATATGATTCCGCATGATTTTTTGGCTCAATTTTGTGAAATAAAAAATAAAATTACTGAACACGTCTTTGAAAATTACCAAATTCCTAAAAATTATCAACACTTAGAGAATGTTCAAAAGCTGCTTCAAAAAATAAAATATCAAGAATTAAACCTAAGTGTAGATGGTTGTCGAGAACTCATGACATCTAGCATCCACAGAATGAAGCTGCAAGAATTGGTAAATAATTACCGCTTTGTTGATTATAATATGTTTGGCACCGTGACCGGAAGGTTAACCACCAACAAGGAAAGCTTCCCGATATTGACAGTTAAAAAAGAATATAGAAAGATAGCTAAACCAGTTAATGATTTGTTTATTAGTTTAGATTACAACGGTGCTGAAGTTAGGACGCTGCTTGAACTGAGTGGAGAACCGCAGCCGGATATTGATATACACCAATGGAACACGTTGCATCTCTTTGAACAAGAAGTTACACGAGAAGAATGTAAGGTCAGGTTCTTTGCTTGGTTATACAATCCAGAATCAGATGATATTGAGACTACTTTCTACGATAAGGAAAAAGTTCTTGACAAGTATTATATAAACGGCTATATTAATACCCCATACAACAGAAAAATTAAGGTAGAGCCAAGAAAAGCTTTAAACTACTTGATCCAAAGCACAACAGCTGATAGGGTTCTTGAAAAAGCGGTAAAAATAGATAAAATCTTAGAGGGTCGTAAATCTTTTATTTCATTCATTATTCATGACGAATTAGTTATTGACTATAGTGATGAAGATAGAGATTTAATACAAAAAATAAAATCAGAATTTGAAGATGGATATTTGTGTAACATGAGTGGTGGTAAAGATTTATTTTCACTTGATGAGTTGGATATATGATTTCGATTATTGGACTTGGTAACGCCGCAAGCTCAATTGCGGAATGCTTTGCCTCTACACCACAGTATAATGTGTATAAACTTAACAGTAGTGTTAAGCGAAACTCGAAAAAGAACTTCAAATTAAAGTCTTTTGAGCACCCAGAAGAGTATGAGCAAAATATACCAGATTTAAAAAAATTCTTTTCTGAAGTTGACGATCATATACAGTTTATTATTGTTGGTGGTTCATATAGCTCTAATTACTCTTTGGGTGTTTTGCAACAGCTTCATAAAAAGAAAGTTGACGTTATTTATATTAAGCCTGACACTGAGTTGTTAACCGGGTTTCCTGTATTAATTGAAAACACTGTATTTGGCGTTTTGCAAGAATACTCTCGCTCTGGACTTCTTAACTCAATCACACTTATCTCAAATTTAAATATCGAAGCATCGATGGGAGATTTGCCAATTAAAAGCTACTATGACAGCATGAATAACTTTATCTTCTCAACAATTCACCACCTTAATTATTTTGCACACTCTGAGCCAGAAATTGGTCAAGTCGCTAAGCCCGCGGAAATAAACAGGATTCGCTCCATCGCAGGTCTTAATGTTAAAAATCTTGAAGAAATGTGGCTTTTTGACCTTGACAGCCCGAGAGAACTGTGTTATTATTTAGCTATCAATAACGAAAGATTAGAAACCGAGGGAGGGCTGCATAGACGAATTGTTGGAATGTTGAAAGACAAGCCTCGCAATGCTTATCGAAAGCTGTCATATGCAATCTATGAAACACCTTAT
>CEUO01027147.1_pt1 | contig 16400 bp, 16 predicted proteins | sample 531391 | NCBI WGS metagenome assembly CEUO01 (sample SAMEA2622799, study PRJEB7988) | marine metagenome | isolation source: saline water (ENVO:00002010), including
TTTCACGATGACAGAAAATGGAAAGACCACCCTGATTTAACTTGGGGAGAATGGGTGAAACCAGTATGGCCTTCAAATAGAGCGTTAGTTGGTTCAATACCAACACCGTATATATTTGATGATAGATGTAGATTTGATGATGCTGGTCAAGCCATAAAAGAGTGGCACGATATGGATTCAGATGAAAGAAGACAATGTGGTATGAAAGGACACGAATTTGTCAATAAAGATGATATTATGATGAGTAGTAAAAAAATGTGTCAAAATTTTATAGACCATATGGATAAAGGTTTCGAAATGTGGAAACCAAGAAAACGTTACAGTATTTTTAAAGCTTAGGAGTTATAATGAGTAAACCAGTATGTTTAGTTACTGCACCTGTTGCCACAAGAAGTGGATATGGTGCACACGGAAGAGATATATGTAGAGCATTAATTAAATTAGATAAATATGATGTAAAGATTTGGCCAGTTCGTTGGGGAAACACACCAATGAATGCATTAAATAAGGATGACCCAAATGATAAAATGATTATCGATAGAATTTTACCAAATCCTCAATTACCAAAACAACCTGAATTACATATTCATATAGTGATACCAAATGAATTTCAAACATTTGGTAAATACAATATTGGTATTACAGCTGGATTAGAAATGACAGCTTGTCCACCTGGATGGCTAGAGGGTATGAATAAAATGAATATGAATATTGTGCCTTCAACTTTTGTAAAAGATATGATAACTAATATAAAGTTTGATATAAACAATGAACAAGATGGAAAGAAAGTAGGTGAATTAAAATCTGATAAACCGATAGAAGTTTTATTTGAAGGAACTGATACCAATATTTTTAAAAAAACAAATGAGTTTTCAAAAGAATTTGTAGACGAAATGAAGAAAGTTAAAGAAAGTTTTAATTTTTTATACGTAGGTCACTGGTTACAAGGTGATTTGGGTAAGGATAGAAAAGATACTGGTATGATGTTAAAAGTTTTTCTTGAAACATTTAAAAATCTAAAACAAAAACCAGGTCTTATAATGAAAACAAGTGGAGCAACATACTCTGTTATAGATAGAGAAACTATGTTAAACAAAATACAAATCATTAAAGATATGGTTAAAGGTGATTTACCCAATATTTATTTACTACACGGAGATTTTGATGATGAAGAAATGAATCAAATTTATAATCATCCAAAAGTAAAAGCTCATATTAATTTAACACACGGTGAAGGATTTGGTAGACCATTACTTGAAGCTAGTATATCACAAAAACCAGTTATAGCTACAAATTGGAGTGGACATTTAGATTTTTTAAATAAAAATTTAGCTGTGTTAGTGGGTGGTGGTTTACAAAATGTTGAAAAAGGTTCAGTACCAGATGAATTTTTAACAGAGGGTGCACAATGGTTTACTGTAAATTACCAAGAAGCTTCAGCAAAAATGAAAGATGTTTATAAAAGTTATAAAAAGTATACGTTAGATGCTAAAAAACTTGGTACAGTAAATAAATCTAAATTTTCGTTGAATGCTATGACAAAGGAGTTAGGTAAGATATTAGACAAATATGTACCTGAATTTCCAAAAGAGGTAAAATTAGAATTACCTAAACTTAAAAAAGTGGGTTCAACAGATTTACCTAAAATAAAATTACCAAAATTAAAGAAAGTTTAATATGGAAAGAGTAATAGATTGTCCTCAATGTTTTGATACAGATAAATGTTTTGAAGATGTACAAGAAGAATTTAATTCTTATTTATGTTTTAACTGTGGATTTATGAGTGACTCAAGATATGAAGTTGGTAGTTTAAAACTTACTGATAGTTTAAAAACATCACCTCAATTAGTACAAGATAAAAGATTTGTAGACGTAAAAAGAAATATCGTATGGTTTCCAGCTATAATTAATATGGGTGAATTAGGTATGATTTTTCCTGAGGGTGTTAAGGACAAATCTGAATTTGTTTGGAAATATGCAAAAGTAGTTGAAATACCTGAAGATTTAAGAAAACAATATGATAATTATGATAAGAGACTTGATATTGAGAATGCTAAAACTTTTAAAAGTAATGAGTTTCTTGAAGCTTGTAAAGAAATGGGAATAACTAAGGACATAATGTAAAATGCCTAAAAAACTTCATAGTTGGATTAAAGTCAGACCTGGTGATATAATATCTTTTAGATACAAAAGTAGAAAAAAGGGAAGTATTAATCAAATGATTACTATTGTGGTATTGAATCCTAAACTAAGATTAGAAACAAAAAAAGAAGGTGGTAAATTTTACCTCATTGGTTTAAAATTAGAAGATAAAGGTACAATACCTGTTATTAAAGATAAGAATCAAGTGGTAGAATTATTAGAAAAAATAGGTACTTTAGAGGTTGTTGATGCAGAAAATGAAATATATAGAGTTCAAATTGGTGGTAGATTAAATAGAGGTGGATTGAAACAATCAGATTATGTTTTTATTGACAGATACGTTAGACGACATAAAAATTACAGAACATATAGATATGAAGATGCTACAAATTCACAAGTTTTTCTTGAACCAATAAAATTACCAAAAGGAATAAAAGAGGCGTTAATTGAAAATTAGTTATGGTATTACAGTTCATAACGAAGCTTATGAGTTAAATAGGTTATTAGAAATTCTTACACACAAAACTGATAAAGAAGATGAAATTGTAGTTTGTATAGATGGTGATGATGAAAAAGTAGAGGCTGTTTTAGGTGAATATCTATCTGAAAACAAAGCTATAGTTTACAAAAGAAAACTTGACGGTGACTTTGCAGCTCAGAAGAATTCAGTTATAGAAAATTCGACAGGTGATTATATATTTCATTTAGACGCTGATGAGTATCCACACGAAACGTTATTAGAACAACTTAAACAAATAATAGAAATGAATGATGGTGTTGATTTAATTTGGATACCTCGTGTAAATACAGTTGAGGGTATGACTCAAGAACACATTCAAAAGTGGGGATGGAGAGTTACAGAAAATAATTGGGTCAATTATCCTGATTATCAAGCTAGAGTATTTAAAAACAGTAAAGATATTAGATGGACTAGACCACTACACGAACACATTACAGGTTGTAAAACATATGCACATTTACCACCACACGAGGAATTAAGTTTATATCATCCAAAAACAATACAGAAACAAGAAGAACAAAATATGTTTTATATTGAAAATTTTAGTAAAGATTTATTAGTAAGAAGAGATACCTAATGATAAAAATAAAATTATTAGAACACGAAATCCATAGAAACGAAACCACTTTTCGTCCATTTTTATTTGCTCAAAATACACTAAGAGAAGTTGGGATTGAATTTACCACGTCAGATGATTATGATTATGCTTGGGTTGGTCAAGCTAGTATAATAGATAAGAAAAAATCATTACAAGAATCAATTGACAAAGGTTTAGAATTTTTATCTAAATTGGGTGGTGATTATATGATTGTAGATGGTCAAGATGCAACGTCATTAATTGGTACTATAGATGTATTTAGAGAATCTAATGCTTTATTATTTTTAAAAAACTCTTACTTAAAAGATTTTGATTTATATAAAAAAGGTTGGATGAATGGTAGAATATATTGGGGAGAGGGTGAATATTCAGTTCCAGATATAGATGAGTTGAAACCAAAAATGAAATTAACTGGTTGTAATTGGTTAGGAACTATACAACCACAATGGATGAACTACGATTCTAATAAACAATACGATATTTCTTGTATGTTTAGTTGGGGTGACATTGAAAACTTTGAACACGATATTCAGACAAATATACCATATGATGACCATCGTAGAATATTATTAGAGAAGTTAGAAAAAACAGATTATAATGTGGTTAGACGAGAATCTGGTATTCGTTTACCTCAACAAGAATTTTATCAAAATATGTACAATTCTAAAATAGTTATGGCTCCAATTGGTTATGGAGAGATGGCCGTTAGAGATATAGAAGCTGCAGGATTTGGTTCTGTTTTAATTAAACCAGATATGGATTACATATATTCTAAACCATTTGTGTATGAAGATGGTGAGACTTATATCTCTTGTAAATATGATTGGTCTGATGTAGAAGAAAAAATAGATTACGTTCTATCTAATTATAACGAGTTACAACCACATTTAGTTGAGAATATGAGAAAACAATTTACAGAACAATATTCACACGAAAATTTAGCACTACATCTTTATGATATGTTTAGAAATTTACCATCTATGTCAGTTGAAAATGCAGAACAAAGTACGACAGATATATCACTTGAAGAAGTTGATAAGATTCAAACAGTAGTTAATATTTGTGATGGTATGTGTTTTGACCAATATAAATCTATCTATAAATGTATAAAAGAAAAACAAGGTTCAAATGTTTTAGTTTTTGGAGTTGGTAGTGATTCAGATTTATGGTATGAGACAAATGAGGGTGGTAAAACAGTTTTCTTAGAAAATCACGATGAGTGGTTTAAAAAAGTTACTGAAGAGTCACCACATCTTAACGTATATGAAATACAGTATACTAATAATGGATACGAAGCTGATAAGTTATTAAAAGACTATGACTCAGGTAATCACGATTGTCTTTCTATTGATTTACCAAAAGAAGTTAGAGAAACTAAATGGGATGTAATTATAGTAGATGCTCCAGCGGCTTGGGATTACAAGTATCCTTGTAGAATGAAAAGTATTTATGAAGCGTATAATCTAGCTAAAAACTCAGAACATATTGATATATTTGTACACGACACCCATAGAGAAATAGAAATACAATATTGTGATTATTTTTTAAGACCTAATTTTGAATTTGTAGAGGAAGTTACAGACCCACCTGGTTCTCGTTGGGAAGGCCGTAAACTTTTTTATTTTAGAAAATAGAGGAGATTAAAATGTTTAGTTATAATGAATTTAGAAATCTTATCAATATGGTACAACAACATTTACCTATAATTGACTATAAAGATGTTAAAGACAATACAAAAAAGTTTTGTATACTACGACACGACATTGAGTTTTCAATTGATAGAGCATACAAGTTAGCTAAAATTGAAAAAGAACTCGGTGTGGTGTCAACTTATACCGTCCAAGTTAGAAATAACACCTACAATGCATTATCTGAAAAAAATATAAATCTAATTTCAAAGATTAGAAACTTAGGTCATCATATAGGTCTACACCAGAATCCACCGTCCTCGTTGAAATTAGACACCTTAAAAGACTATATTATGAGGGATATAACTATCCTTGAGGATTCTTATGGGTTTGAAATAGATAGATTTGCATTTCACAGACCAAAGAAAGAATATTTAAATTGTTATGTTGAATTAGAAAATAAAATCAATTGTTATGATAGAAAGTTTTTTCATTTTTTTGATAAAAGACCAGAGAGTTTAGATATACTATATTTAGCTGATTCAAATCATAAATGGAAATATGGATATCCATTAGATTTTGATTTTTCAAAAATTAATAAATTACAATTATTAACTCATCCGTTTTCTTGGTCAGAAAAAGGTGGAGATAATTATGGTAATTTTGTTTCATTAATTAGAGAACGAAATGATGAATTAGTAAATTCTATGAATACAGAAACAAATACGTTTCCACAGGAGTTGTTGTCTTGAAATATAAGGTAGTAGTATTTGGAACTAAACAATCAACAGCATACATTATAAATAAATTTAAAAATGATATAGATTTGGTTGTCACAGTAAACAATACAAATTCTTACAATATTTCAGGTAAGGGTGATGTGATTGGTATGGCTGAATCTAATAATATTGAGTGTTACTCTACTGAAGATTATACTTTAAAATCTTGTGTAGAATTTTTTCAAAACAATGAATTTGATATTGGTATAAGTTATGGTTGGCAGAGAATAATACCACAATCTATATTAAATGAATTTAAACACGGAGTTTTTGGAACACACGCTAGTCCTTTAGGTTTACCTTATGGTAAAGGTAGGTCACCACTTAATTGGTCAATCATTCGAGATTTTAGACAAGTGTATTTTAATATTTTCAAGTATGTTGCTAAAGCTGATAGTGGTATGATTTATTCGACAACCAAGTTTGAGATAAATGATTGGGATACTATAGAGTCAATTAAAGAAAAAGATTTAATTGTCACCGAAAATGAAGTTGGTAAGTTGATTGAAGATTATAAAGTATTAAATACTGTTGAGGATGATTATGGGATGGAAAGTAGTATAGAATTATTTCCTCAAAAGGATAACATTGAGGAAACTTTTTTTCCTAAGAGGTCACCTAAAGATGGAAAAATAGATTTAAGTTTAGGTGTTAGAGATACATACAATTTAATCAGAGGTGTAAGTAGACCTTTTCCAGGTGCGTTTCTTATGTGTGGTGATATGAAAGTTACAATATGGAATGCTGTTCCTTTTGATAATGTATTAGATTTTAGTGAATATGAGTTGGGTCAAGTCATTAGAGTTATGGAAGATACTGATAAATTTATTATAAAGTTAAATGATGGAAGTTTATTAGTGAATGAATATGAGTGTGATACTAAAATAGAACAAGGGGTTATTTTACAATGAAGAAAAATGTGATTTGGTGGCCTGCGGTAAAAAATAAAGACCATAGTGATAAGTATGGTAACTTTGATTACTTTGAGTACTCAAGAAAAACTTGGGAGTTTTGGTGTAAAAAAAATGATGTCTTATTTGTTCCATTTGAAGAACCAGTTGAACAAGATTTATATGAGTATAGAATTAACTGGCAGAAAGCTATATTTGTTTTTGATGAGTTAGAACGTAGAGGTATTGAGTACGACCAAATTGCGTTAGTAGATAGTACCGTTATGGTCAAATGGGATTGTCCTAACTTCTTTGAATTAACAGATAGAAAATTTACAGTAACACGAGACATTGATAATATGAGTTGGACTCGTGATAGTATTCTTGGTTACAAAGATTTCTTTGGTGGATTTGAGTTAGACTCAACTAAATATTTTAGGTCTGGGTTTATGATATTTAATGAAATACATAGAGATTTATTTCAAGATTTAAAAAATTTTTACATAGAAAACAAAACAGATTTTATTAAATTACAAGATGAGGTTGTTCGTAAGGGTAATGACCAAACACCAATTAATTATTGGGTACAAAAAAATAATGTAGAATTAAAATTCTTATCACACGCGTTGTGGATGTGTTCACACTTACATAGAAAAGAAATGTTATCACACAATTGGCAATTAAATGAAGATAAAACACCATTTTTTATAAAGTATGCTAATAATTGGATGTTTAATGGTATACCAAAAGACCAGAGAACTTCTTTGATGAGTCAAACTTGGGAACTTGTTAAAGATAATTACACACTTGATACTACAGAATTATTATTAAATTCTGTCAATCACAAAGATACGTTTAAAAATGCTACATCAAGAAAATTTAAAAAAGATTTGATAGAATTTTTTAGTGATGATAAATATAAAGATATGTCTGTAGTAGAATATGGAGCGTGTCACGGTGATACCACAAAAATATTTAGTAGTATTTTTAAAAAAGTTTATGCGTATGATTGGGCTCAAGAGAACGTTGATAGAATTACAGAAAAGTGTAAAGGTTGTGATAATGTTGAAGTTACAGTAATGGACGTTGTTAAAGATGAGTGGAAATTTCCTGAAGCACAAGTTGTTTTTGTAGATGCTAGTCACGATTATCCACAAGTAGCTATAGATATACAAAAAACTTTAGATTATTTTGACAATCCAATTATCATAATGGATGACTATGGTAATCCTAATAATAGAAATATTAGAGTGTCAATAGATGAAAAAATAAAAGAGGGAAAAATTAAGATACACAAAAAGATTGGTGAAGATGTTGGATACAAAACTAAAGCTGGTTGGGAAATGATTGATAGAGAGGGAGTTATTTTGTGTTAAAAGCTATCTTTATATCAGTTAGAACTGGTTCAACTAGACTACCAAATAAATCAATATTAAAAATTAAAAATAAACACACTATTGAGTATGTTATTGATAGTGTTAAAAAATCAAAGTACGCTGATGAAGTTGTTCTATGTACAACTAAAAAAACAAATGACGCAATGTTATGTGATATAGCTGAAAAAAACAATATAAAATTTTATTGTGGAAGTGAACACGACAAATTAAAAAGATGGTACTCAGCTGCTAAAAAATTTAACATTGATTTTTTTGTTACCGTAGATGGTGATGATTTATTTTACGATTCTCAATTATCTGATATGTGTTTTGAACAATCTGAAAATGGAGATGTAATTAGTGGTCAAGGTTTGTACAATGATACTTATGGATATAAAACCACTACGATGAAAACTATTCTTGATTTAGCAAATAATAAAGTTGTTGAACCACACGAAGTTGCTGGTTATCTTATGGATACTAAACTAAAAGTTAGTCATTTAGTGAATGTTCCTGATATTCTTAAAAAGAAAAATATCAGAATGACATTAGATTATCCAGAAGATTTTGATTTTTTTAAAACTGTAATTGAAAATATAAATGATAATTTTACTTTAAATGATGTTATGTCTTATATAGATAATAATAAATCTGTAATAGATATAAACTATTTTAGAGAAAACGATTGGAAAGTTAATCAAGGGTTATAAAATGAATACAAAAATTGATTATATAAAAGATAATCCGTATGGAAAATATAATGGAAATGAACTAGATTATGTTTTAGACGTTTTAGATTCTGAAGATATGGATAGAAAGTCTAATCCATATGTTAATCGATTTGAAAAGAAATTTGGTAAAGTTTTTAAGAGTAAGTATTCTATAGCACATAATTCAGGTACATCAACATTACATAGTTGTTTGGTAGCGGCTGGTGTAGAATGTGGTGATGAAGTTATATCACCAGCACATACCGTTATTATGAATTCGTTTGTCACTCTTCATATGGGAGCTATACCAGTTTATGTTGATATTGACCCTGATACTTTTAATATGTGTCCTAAAGATTTAGAGAAAAAAATAACAAGTAAAACTAAAGCTATACAAGTCGTACATATGCATGGAAATCCATCAGATATGGTGGAAATAATGAAAATAGCTAAAAAGTACAATATTCCAGTTATAGAGGATTCAGCTCAATGTGTTCTTGGTTACATAGATGGTCAGTTAGTTGGTACGTTTGGTGATATGGCAAGTTGGAGTTTTGAAAACAAAAAACACATTTCAACTGGTGAGGGTGGAATGGTAACGACAGATAATAAAGAGTATGGTACAATTATCAGAAAACACGGTGGTCTTGGATATAAAACTTTACAAGCTGGACAGAGTTTGAGACAATTATTACCCAAAGATTTTCAAAATCCTTATTACAAAAGACACGATACTTTAGGTTACAATTATAGGATGAATGAACTTACAGCGGCCGTAGGACTTGGACAATTAGAAAGAGTTAATTTTTTAGTTGAAAGACGTAAAGAAATTGCTACAATGTATGATGAAGTTTTTAAAGATTGTTGGTTTATTAAACCTCAAAAAGTTTTAGATGGTCACGTAAACACGTACTGGACATATACTGTCAAATATGAGGGTAAAGATTGGTTCAAAGTTTACGATACTGTCATAAGAAATGGTGGTGATGGTTTTTATGGTGGGTTGTCAATACCATATGAAGAACCTGTTATGTCAAAGTATGATTACATAAAAGGTGAGTGTCCTAACGCTGAGATGGTACAACCTAAAATGATGCAGTTTAAATGTAACTATAGAAATTTAGATGAAGCAAAAAGTAAGATTGATATCTTGAAAAAAAGTTTAAGTTATCGATAATTTAATTTATATATATTAATAAATAAACAAAGGATTTTGAAATGAGTACATACATTATAGCAGAAATAGGAATAAATCATAATGGAGATATGGATTTAGCTAAAGAGTTAATCTATGATTCCTTTCACGCTGGTTGTGACGCCGTTAAATTACAAAAACGAGATATTGAATCAGTTTACACTAAAGAAGAATTAGATACACCGAGAGAGTCACCTTTTGGTACAACCACGAGAGAACAAAAAGAGGGTATTGAGTTTAGTATAGAACAATACAAAGAACTACAAACTTATACACAAGAACTTGGTTTAGATTTTATAGTTTCTTGTTGGGATAAAAAAAGTTTAGATTTAGTTGAAGAACATTTAGATGTTAAGTATCACAAAGTAGCTTCAGCTATGGCAACAGATAAAGAGTTTCTTGAAAAACTAAATAATACTGGTAAACCAGTAATATTATCTGTAGGAATGTGTACCGATGATGAAGTATCAGCCGCTATGTCAATATTATTAAATGTAGAATATGTATTAGCGTGTACAAGTACGTATCCAACTAAAGCTGAAGAAATAAATCTTAAATATATTGAGACATTAAAACGTCTTTATCCAAACACTAAGGTTGGTTTTTCTAATCATTATAATGGTCTTGATGCGTGTGTTGGTTCTGTATGTTTTGGAGCAGAATGTGTTGAATTTCACATTACTAAAGATAGAACAATGTATGGTTCAGACCAACCAGCTTCAATTCAAAATGTCCACAATTTAGTAGACTCTGTTCGTAAAATGGAATGGATGGTTGGTGATGGTATAAAAAAAGTTTATGATTCAGAAGTTCCTATTGCTGCAAAATTAAGAAAAGTAAATGATATTGTAGATTAATGTTAATATTAGGTATCTCATCATTCTACCACGATAGTGGAGCGTGTTTAATAGAAGATGGTAAAATAAAAATAGCAGTACAAGAGGAAAGATTTACCAGAATAAAACACGATAATAGTTTTCCCAGTAGTGCAATTCAAAGTTGTTTAGATTATGCTGGTGTAACTATTAATCAAATCGACCACGTTGTTTTTTATGAGAATCCAAAACTTAAATTGGATAGAATCATAAAAAATTTTATGTCATATAAACCACATAGATATAATTTATTTGGAGAAGTATTAACATCACAATATAAGAGATGGAAATTATTAAAAAAACAATTTCCGAAAATTCGATTTATCAATCATCACGAATCACACGCTTCAAGTGCTTTTTATCCATCACCATTCAATAATGCAGCTGTGGTTACTTTAGATGGTGTTGGAGAGTGGGATACAGCTTCAGTTGGTGTTGGTATAGATAATAAGTTAAAATTAATTCAAACATTAAAGTATCCAAATTCACTAGGATTTTTATATAGTGCTTTTACTTACTTTTGTGGTTTTAGAGTTAACTCAGGTGAATACAAATTGATGGGATTAGCTCCATATGGTAAACCAATATATTATGATACTATAATGAATAACCTTATTGATTTAAGAGAAGATGGTTCGTTTTCATTAAATTTAGATTATTTTGGTTATTGTAATAGTGACTATATGATTAATGATAAATTTGGTGAGTTGTTTGGTGGTGAACCTAGAGAAAGTGAATCAGAAATAACACAAAGAGAAGTTGATTTAGCTGCTTCAATACAAAAAGTTACAGAAGAAGTTGTATTTAAAATATGTAAAAACGCTAAGGAAATTACTGGACAAGATAACTTATGTTTAGCTGGTGGTGTTGCACTAAATTGTGTTTCTAATGGTAAATTATTAAAATCAAAAATGTTTAAGAATATATGGATTCAACCAGCGGCTGGTGATGCTGGTGGTTCTCTCGGAGCGGCACTTCATTACTATCATAATGTTTTAGGTGAAGATAGAATAGTAAACAAAAATGATTCAATGAGTGGTTCATTATTAGGCCCTAAAATTAAAAACAAAGATATTAAAAAGTTTTTAGATAAAAACAAGATAAAATATACATACAAACATAAAAAAGATTTGATGAGTGAAGTAGCTAATAAAATTGATAAAGAAAATGTTATAGGATGGTTTCAAGGTAGGATGGAGTTTGGCCCAAGAGCATTAGGTAGTAGAAGTATTATTGGAGATGCTAAAAGTAAAAAGATGCAATCTATAATGAATCTAAAAATTAAATTTAGAGAATCTTTTAGACCATTTGCTCCGATTGTTTTAGAAGAAGATATGAGAGATTATTTTGACTTAGACGCACCATCACCGTATATGTTACTTGTTTCACCAGTACAGAAATCGATAAGAAAAAGAAATAAAAAAAGTAAAAATATAGATGTTATCAGAGAGGTAAATGAAGTTAGGTCTACAATACCAGCTGTTACCCACGTTGATTATTCAGCAAGAATACAAACTGTTGATAAAAAGAGACACGGGTATCTATATGATTTACTAAAAGAATATAAGACAATTAGTGGTTGTAGTGTATTAGTAAATACAAGTTTCAATGTACGAGGTGAACCAATAGTTCACACTCCTTATGATGCGTATAATTGTTTTATGTTAACAGATATGGATTATTTGGTGATGGGTAATTATATTTTAGACAAAAAAGAACAAGATGAGTGGAGTGATGATTTGAAAAGTAAGTACTTAAATAAATTTGAGTTGGATTAATTATGAAGATACTTTTAACAATTTTATTTTATTGTTTTTTATATCCATTTTCTTTGATTTTAAAGTTATTTGGGAAAGTATATGTTTCAAATGAATATAAAACAAAAAATTCCTATTGGTCTAAAAATTATAAAACCACTAATAAAATATCAGATACCAAGTATACATTATGGTAACAGAAATAATATTATCGATTATATTAGTAGAAATTTTATTTAGAATAACTTATTATGCAATAAATAAAAAAAATTATCACGTTTCTTTGAAACTTAAATGGAAAGATTCTTATGTAGTTCCTCATCCATTTTTAAGTTTTAGTTATAAGAAGAATACAACAATAAATAAAAATCAAAAATTACCATATCCAATTCATACAAATAAGTTTTTTTCTTTTAAAGAGCCATTAAATGTAAATAGTTTAGGTCATCTTGGTGATGAGTTTAGTTCAAAGAAAAAGAAAACACGAATTTTATGTTTAGGTGCTTCAACTACAGCTAATAATATATCAGATGGTAAGAAAGATTATACATATCCAAAATTATTAGAAGAGTATTTAAATAAAAAATTAGGTAAAAAAGTTGAGGTTTTTAATTGTGGTATTGGTGGATGGACAAGTGTTGATATATTTATAAATTTTGTTTTAAATCTCATACAATTAAAACCAGATTATGTTATATTGTATCACGGATATAATGATTTACCATTATATTTGATGAATGATTTTGAACTTGATTACCAACACGGAAGAAAAAACTTAGGAGAGGTTATTCATAAAACTAAAATGGCTAATATGTTACCAAAAATTAAGTTTCTACATTCTTATGAATTTGTAAAAGATAAACTGTTTGGTACAGGAAATATTAGGAATGATGTACTACGACTCATAACAAAAAATAAAATTGATTACACTAACAAGTATAAAGATTTTAAAACACAAAGAGATATTATTGAACAATTAATAATTTTGTGTTATGTTAATAAAATTAAACCTATCGTATCAACTTTTTGTTATTATGACCACGAAAGAAACTTAGAATCAAGTAGAGTTAAAGAGGGTGTTGAAATAGAAAATAGAGACATTAAATATATTGCTAAAAAACTTGATTGTTGGTTTGTAGACCAAGACAAACTTATTGATAAAAAAGATGAAAATTTTGTAGACTCTATACACTTTACACCAATTGGAATGAAAAAATTAGCTCAAAATTTTGGTGATACTATTTTAGAAATTAAGGAATGATATGTTTGATTTGACTGGTAAAACTGTACTAATAACTGGTGGTTGTGGATTACTTGGAGTAAAACACGCTGAAGCTATTTTAGAATTTGGTGGTAAGGTTATATTAACTGATGTAATTCCAGATACAAATGGAGTCACTAAACTAAAAGAAAAATATAAAAAAAATATTAGTTCTGTTTATATGGATGTAACAGATAAATCTTCAATAGAACACGTTGTTGATATGTATGATAAAATTGATGTATTGATTAACAATGCAGCTTTAGACCCAAAAGTAGAAGATGGTTTAGAGTGGAAAAATAGATTTGAACATTTAGATTTAGATTCTTGGAATCAGACTATAGAAGTTATTCTCAATGGTACATTTTTGTGTTCACAAGTAGTGGTGAATAAAATGTTATCTACAGGACTAGAGAGTCAATATTGTAGAGATGGTGGAGTTATTTTAAATATAGCTTCCGACTTATCTATCATATCACCTGACCAAAGAATATATGGTGATGGAGTGAAACCAGCTAGTTATGGTGTTGCTAAAGCTGGTGTGGTTAATTTAACTAAGTACTTATCTACGTATTTAGCTAAAAAGAATATTCGTGTAAACTCGTTAAGTCCAGCAGGTGTTTACAATAATCAATCAGATGAATTTGTTTCTAAATTTAGAGATTTGATTCCAATGGACAGGATGGCAAAACCAGATGAGTACAAAGGAGCTATAGTATTTATGTGTTCTGATGCTAGTTCCTTTATGACAGGTCATAATTTGGTAATAGATGGGGGAAGAACGATATGGTAAACGTTTGTTTAATAGGATGTGGTGGTGTTGGTAAAAGACACTTAGAAGCTATGTTAAAGGTAAAAAACGATATAAATATTGAAGTTGTTGAACCTAACATTGAAAATACACCAACTACACTTGTTGGTCAAAACATAAATTACTTCAGTAAAATTGAAGATGTTTCAAATAATATTGATATTTGTTTAATAGCTACAACTGCTAATGTTAGAAAAAAAGTTATATTAGAACTTGTTAGTAAGAAAAATGTTAAATTTATGATACTTGAAAAGGTGGTATTTCAGAATGAAAAAGATTTTGATGAAATACTAAAATTATTTGAAGAAAAAAATATTAAGAGTTGGGTTAATTGTCATTTAAGAGCTCAACCAATTTATAAAGAGTTAAAAACACAATCTATTATTTCTTATGATACAACTATGACTTATGAATATTCTGATGATTTTACTTTATCTAGTAGTGCTATTCATATATTAGATTTATTTTCTTATTTGTGTGACGATTATGATTTAGAAATACAAGATATTGTTACAGATACAGAGTTAAAATCAAGTAGACATAGTGGTTGTGTAGATTTTAATGGTTATATGAAAGTTAAAAGCACCAATGGATATGAGTTGGTTGTTAAGAAAAGAGATGCACATTTTGGAGAACACTTAACAATATACCATAATGATTTAACAGTTAGGTCAAGTGAGGGTGATGACCCTGATAATAGAATTGGATTTGTACAAGACAAGAAAATACCATATGTTTGGCAGAGTTCATTAACTAATTCTTACATTGATGATATTATTGAAAAATCTGATTGTGATTTATCGACATTAGAAAATTCAGCTAAATTACACAAGATAATGTTAAAGAGTTTTAGAAACTTATTAAAAGAAAAATATAATCGTGAGGTAGTAGATTGTCCAATAACATAAAAAATAAAGTACTATTAGTAGGGTCTGGTAATATAGGATATGATTACGTTGAAATTTTAAGAGGTTTCAAGGTGGACATTGATGTGGTTGGTAGGTCATATAGGTCACGTAGAAAGTTTAATCACAGAACTGGTTTATATGTTTACGATGGTATACAAAATTATATAAATAAAAATCCTAAACCACCAAAATATGCTATAGTTGCAGTAAATGAACATCAGTTAAGTAAAGTAACATTATCTTTACTAGATTACGGTGTTAAAAATATTTTATTAGAAAAACCAGGTGGACTAAGTATTTCAGAATTAACTGAAATTAAAAATAAAAGTAATTTAAAATCATCTAATGTTCACATTGGATACAATAGAAGATTTTATAAATCTGTTGAGTGGTGTAAAGAGTATTTAGAAGATAAGAAAGAACCATTGAATGTTCACTTTGAATTTACTGAATGGTCACACGATATTGATTTTAGTCATTATACTAAAAAAGAATTAGAAAGATTTTTTTTATGTAATTCGTCTCACGTAGTTGATTTAGTATTTCATTTATTTGGAAAACCTAAAATACTAAATTCATATACAAATGGTTCTTTAAAATGGCATCCATCAGCTTCTATTTTTAGTGGAAGTGGAAAAACAGAACAAGATGTTTTATTTACTTATAATGCTAATTGGTCTTCAGCTGGTAGGTGGGGTGTAGAGATAATTTTAAACGATTGTAAATTAATATTAAGACCACTTGAAAAGTTATTTATACAGAGAAAAGGTTCATTAGAAATTGAAGAAGTTAATCTTTTTAAATATGACAATTTGGATTACTTATATAAACCAGGACTTTTTAATGAAGTTAATTTTTTTCTACACGGTGCTACAAAAAACCTATGTACAATAGATGAACAAATAATTAATTTTGATTGGTATTATAAAATAGCTAATTATAAAGAGGAA
>CEUO01015840.1_pt1 | contig 16341 bp, 8 predicted proteins | sample 531391 | NCBI WGS metagenome assembly CEUO01 (sample SAMEA2622799, study PRJEB7988) | marine metagenome | isolation source: saline water (ENVO:00002010), including
TGGAAATGCGGACCTCGAGCCTACCGCCCTTGAGTCGGCCCGTTGCTGCCCCACAGCCCTTATCCTTGCCTGTGGTCCCTCGGGATGACCCTAATTATGGTACGGTTAGCCACAGCGATATCCGTCCGATTTTTGATCGGCAGCCTCCAGAGCCAGTCAGTTTATTAAACCAGATGGACCCAACTCGCGGTCAGGAGCCCTTGGTGAACATACCCTTCCCAACTCCAGCACCAGCACCAGCACCAGCACCAGCTATAGTTGAAGCTGGTGATTACGGCAAAGATGCGCCTCCAGCTTCTGCTGTGGGTGACAGGATTTACAATCGAGCCCAGATGCAAAAATTGGACCCTTTGATCCAGCAGTCAGCAATTAGTGTGGGGTTGCCGCCAGCCTTGATCAAGGCTGTGGTCGTTGCTGAATCTTCAGGCCGATCGGATGCTAAATCTCCTAAAGGTGCAGTTGGGTTGATGCAATTAATGCCTAATACAGCTAAAGAGCTGGGCGTGACAAACCCTTATGATCCTAGGCAGAACTTACAGGGTGGGTCGAAGTATCTATCTCGGATGATGAAGCAGTTTGGCGGTGACTTGAAGAAAGCTTTAGCCGCTTATAACTGGGGGCCGGGGAATGTAAGCAAAAGGGGTTTCGATAATAGGCCGAAAGAAACTCGCGATTATATTGACCGAGTGATCGAGCTGTTCACCTATTATCAGCAGGGAGGTAAGTAATGGCTAAAGGATCTGGAACTAACGCGATGGCCCTACTGCTAAAAGCGGTCGAGGGTGGATTGGGTGGATTGAATGCCGCCCGACAGGAATCTAAGCAGGACGCGATGGCTCGTCAGCAGAGAGCCTCTCAGCAAGTGGGGATGGCCCTAAACGTTTTAGACGCCGAACGGCGGTCCAATCTGGCTAACCAGCAGATGCAATTGGAAAATAAACGGTTCGACGCCTTAACTAAGCATCAGGATGAAATGCAAAAGTACAAGGAGCAAGAGATTAACCTTCGTCGTATAATGCTTAGTCAAGATCAGCAATACAAAAAAGGTCTGATTCAAATCAGGGAAGACGAAGTTAACAAGCCGAAAGCTCCTACAGGGGCCGCGGGGACAATACACTATTTGGTGACCAAAGGAGGAATGACAACAGACCAAGCGATCGATAAGCTTTACCCAAAGAAAGGTCCCGTCAGTTCTTCTAAGATTGCTGATTTTAACCACCTGCGTTCACTGAACATACCTCAAGATGAAGCGATAGAGCGGATCTGGGGAAGCTCTACGGGGATGGGAAAACCTAACAGGTTAGCTCTTAACAACATACCTGACATTGAGAATCAGATCGCCCAAGAATTTTTATCGCCGAATAAGTTTGGAGATACTGGCGAAGGGGCTAAGACTGTGTTGCAAAAACTTCTTAGTGATAAGCCAACTTCTTGGTTTGGCTTCTTCTCCCAGCCCGAGGAAGATCAAGCTTTGCTCGGTGCGCTGGAGAGGGCGGTTACTGTAAGGGGTGAAATGGAAACCCTCTACCCCGAATTTAAAGGCATGAGCATTCCTTTCTTTAACTCTGAATCCACTCGTCAGGCGTTTAATGAACGGTTCCAAAAGATGTTGGATAGGAACCCGGAAGAGCAGGCCAATAAGTTGCAGGCTTATCACCTTTATAACCAATTAGCCACTGGCCAAAGCTCTGGGGCAGCTGGTGGAGGAGCTGCTTCGGTAAATGCTAACGCGACGAGTACTGTGTTAGGTGGGATTTTGCATAATGAAAGCTTGCAGAATCGAAGCTCTCTTCATAAGCAAAGATGGGCTCAGAAGTCAAATTATAGAATCGGTGATAACCCATTATTGCCTCAGCCAAGCGGATTAATGCGGTAACTAACAGGAGGACCTGATGGCCGTAGATAAATTACAAATGAACCCTAAAGCTTTACTGGAAAAATACTATAACGAGGCCCCAGAAGCAGCTGATATTTATAAGGGTATCGTTAACCAGTTCGGTGAAGCTGATGCGGCTCGAGTCTTAACCAAATATGGCCAGCCAGCCGACTACCAGCAGTTGGTGGCCAGGATGGGGTTTGGTGATCTAAGTCAGGAAGCAGTTGGCCGTCAGTTACAAGCGGGGGTGGACATCCCCACTATATTACAAGATAACCGTAATTTGCTGTCACCTTCAGCGTGGTCAGCTTCAACGCAGGCTTTAAAATCAGGGTTGCAATCTCTTCCTGCTCATGCAGAAGACACCTTTCAAGAATTCACCGAGAAGCCGATCCAGAGCGGTGCTAGGCTTGTTGGCAGTATGTTACTGTCACCGATCCTGTTACCGGCTCAGCTGATCAAGGTTGGGGCGGGTCGTCAGGAAGGTTTAATGCCTCTGGTTGATGTGGTGGCTCCAGCTGTTCAGACTTTTAGTTTGGTCGGTCATTTGGCTAAAGGGTTAGGAGCGGCAGGCAGATTAGGTGGGCTAGGTCGAGCTGCGGCTAAATCCAAAATCCCGTATGGCGCGATCGGTCAGACTGGCGACATTATTGAGGTGGCCCACGGGGAAATAGAGGAGATTTTGGGTGAAGTGGCTCGGTCAGGATGGGGAATGCTGGCACCTCGGATTTTAAACAAAGCGGCCCAGTACTACGACGGTTTAAAAAACAAACCGATCGAAGATATCGAGCCAACCCCAGAAGATCGACCGGACGACACTCCGCCAGAATATGTCCCAACTGGAGGCCCGTTAGCACCTTCTGGCAGGCCAGCCAGATCTTCGTTATCTAATGCTGGGGTAATCCGGTCGGCTTTAGATTCCCTGACGGGGTATGCTGAGTCGGCGGAGCAGATTGGAGATCAAGGGTTTTCGACTATGGTCCAGTCAGTCCAGCGGCAAATGAGTCGGTTGAAGCCTTCTGAAAAGGGGGCCAATACCGCCTTAGCGATGTCGTTGGCCATTCAGGACGAAGCTAATAAGCGTAATATTTTCTTTCAGGGTCAAGATGGGGAGGCGAGGATCTCAGGTATGGCTTGGTTGGGTTCAGCGGTGCAAGCTGTACGCAACGATTTGGCTCAAGAGATTAATGATTATATTGAGGCTATTCCTGACAACCCCATTTATCGTAACCGGCCAGCTTTTGCTAGGCTGCAATCTTTGCAAAACGAAATCCAGCAAGCTAACGATTTGCCTGCTATTATGGCGATCGATCAGCAGCTGGAAGCTTTAATCAGCTCAGCTTTTACTGCTGGGATGGGAGCTGGTGGGGTGATTTCTGGCGCAAGCCCAGTCACTCCATTACTGCCGGGGCAAGAGCCAGCAGTAGAAACACCAGTAGAAGACCCCGTAACTGAGGAGGAAACAGATGTCACTGGAGCAGGTGAAACAGATGATGAGGGCCAAGTATCGGATGGTCCCCTTTCAGAAGAAGACGACCCAGATCAACCGCCACCCATTACACCAGTGGGCGAAGAAGACTTTGGTGTCCCTGAAGACCCACCCCCGATCGACGACCCTATACCTGCCCCAACTGATGGAGTGGGGACTGGAAAGCCCGTTAGCGGAACAGATGAACCCGGCGGAGAAGAGGGTGATGGAAGACCAGTTACAGGAGATGATGGCAGACAACCCGGAGGAAGTGCACCACCTATTGATGGGACAAGCACCGACGACGATCCCCAAGGAGGAGCTGGCCTTGATGAGCCCGATGGAGGGGGTACAGAAATCACTGATCCTACTGGAGGAGACACTCAAGGAGCAGGAGATACTACCAGCGATCCAGAGTCAGTACCTGACACTCCAGTAACTGACCCCGGCCCCGGGGTTGGTGTTAAGCCAAAGCCGCGCACAGGTCGAGGGCGAAAGCCTCGTAAAAACAGTAAGGGTAGAAATGCAGCTCGAGGGGTTTTCGTTGGCCAAAGGTACATCAAATCAATTGAGAGCCGGACCCACCATTCTGAGTCTGCCCCTCAGATGGAAGGCATTGACCGGGCCCAAATACTTCAGATAGCTAGTGGGTACGCTGAAGATGTTGTGGATGAATTAGAAGCGTCGCAAGCCGCAGGCGAATATGACCCTCAAGACGCTAACACTTTCCCTGAATTTACCGAGTTTGTTTACTTCGCTGAAGATTTAATTTCTGTTGCTATTGAAGGGTACCCTGAGCTGGGCACTGCTGACGCTCTGCCTGTGGCCTTAGTCCAAGTTGTGCGCCAGTCTTACGCGATGATGTCGCAGGATTTGGCTTTGCCACCAGAAATTCAAGCCTACATGCTAGATCAATTACGCGAAATAGATAGTGTTGACTGGGCTTCAGTCCTAGCGACCGCGCAAGAGATTTATGAGCAGGGCCAAAACGATGGGGATATTGAAAATCCCGACCAGCCAGACATAACTGAAGACCCTGACGTTGAAGATATTATTGATGAAGTCGTTGCTCAACCGATACAAGAAGAGGTTGAAGGCAAAGAGGTTCTTTATGAACCAGAAAAGCCGAAAGGGACCGAAGGTCTTTCTCAACCTCACCCGGCGGTTATGACCACTTCGACAGTTATGGCGGGAGCTGAATCTCCCCCTTTGACTTATGAATTGTCATTGACCGGGGAGGATGGTGTCGATGACAGGTTCCAACAAGCCGTTGAGAATGGACAGATCTCTGATTTGCAGGTCGAACGGAGCGCCCGAGCGGGGCAAGCCCACTCGATTGTGAGGGAGGGTTATGTGCCGCCTTGGTACGCTGAGGAAGGGCGAACAGGCGATCGAGAAGAACGGATGGGTTACCTGATGGCTGACGGTACTGGTGCTGGGAAGACCAGATCGCTGCTGGCGATGATTTTTGACAATTTTAATAAAGGTCGGAAGCGACATGTCTGGGTGGGCATTAATAACGATCGGGCGTGGAAAGATTTAGCCAAAGAAGGTGAGGCCCTGGGCTTTTCGATTTACGATCGGAAGAAAGGTTCTGGTGAGATCGTGAATGTTGCCAAAACCTTGGAGACCCAGAGGGATGCAAAAAAACGAATAGCTGCTAACAAGAAAAAGCCTAAAAGCAAGCAGAGGGAAGCGCCTAAATTACCGGACACTGGCGTTGCTTTTATCAGTTACAGTGCACTGGCTAACGGGTTCGATTTGTATGAAGCTGCCCGAAAGAATTTCCTAGATAAGGGGCTGCCAGTCCCTAAAACCTATTACCCAACCTTAGAGGTCTTGCCCGACGGTAGCCAAGTCCTGCCGCCTGCCGGAACCTCTGAACTTAGAGACGCTCAAAGAGCAGCTGTGGACCTGACGGGCTGGGACACCAGTTATTATGCCGAATTGAAAAAATGGATGACCGAAGACTTTGAGGGCTTGATCCTCTATGACGAAGCTCATTATATGAAAGCTTTCGGCTGGAACACAGAGATCCGCGGTGAAGGGACAGCCAATCAGAGGCTGGTGATGACTTCTGGAGGAAGCAAGACTAGTACTCAAGCTAATGCGGGTGTCAGCCTACCTCGTTTTGCGCCCAATGCCAGAGTGGTTTATGCTACGGCCACCCCGGCTGGGAGTGCTAAAGATTTTCAGTATCCTGAACGGCTAGGTTTATTTGGTAAGGGCGGCATCTTCGATCTCGACAGCCCAACCAACTTAATTCAGCTGGTTCGGGGTCAATTGGGTAAAGGCGCGATGGAGGTGCTGTCTTATACGCTGAAACAGTTTGGACTGTACGATAAGGTTGATTTGACATTAAAAGATATTGAGTATGAAACCAAGGTTATTAGTGTCAATAAATCTGCGGAGATGGAGCACGATTCTTTTAGCACTGCTGCCAGAGCCATTTATGATGATGTTATGGAGATGATCAGCGACCCGAGGCCATTTAATGTTGGCGAAGACCAATGGGATGAAAATGCCTCTCAAGATTTTGCTAACAGTTTCCACAGCTTCTTGCAACGGGTTTTTGGTAACTTGCAAGTATCGATGATGGTGCCACAGACCATAGAAGATATCGAGGCTGATATTGCTAACGGGTTAGCCCCAATCATCCAGATGTACAACACTAACGAAGCCTCACAAAAAGCCGAGCTTGACCGGTTAGAAGAATTAGGCGTACACACACCAGAAGAGAAAGCCTATTTTGCTGATTTCTCATTTGTTGGTGATGTAATTAAGTACATTCGGAACAACCATCCATTGGCGAGACAATACTTGTTACGTGAAGATCAACTGAAAGGAATGCCAAAAGATTCTTCTGAAGTTGAGGCCCATTACAAGGCGGAAGAATATCTGGATAATCTGATTGACCAGACCCGGGCCACCATCTACGGCGCATATGCCCGAGCTTCTGACTACGACGCTCACCAGATAATGGATCGGGTCAGAAAGATTGAATTGATAGGTAGCGAAACCGATCAAGCCATAGCTGAAGCCCAAGCCGAAGAACCCGACACAGTTTTCAACTGGGCCTCGTGGCTTGAAGGCAACCCAGGGGAGAAAGCGGTAGAAGAGTTTTTAAAATGGTTCCGCCAGATCGCTGACCATCCAGATATTATTGTGGCTGAGCAAGAAGACGACCCCGCATTGGGCGCAAGGCCAACCCTAGTAACCCTGCAAATGTTAGCTGATAGCTATCCAGAGTTCAGTGAGACCGGGGCCAACTTGAAGCAAATAGCAACCGATTGGGCAAATGGTGTTGGGGCTCAATACGATAGTGCTGTTTGGGACTTGCTGTCCCAATTATTGCAAAACCCAACTTTTGCCTTTGGCGGTCCTGATATTAGGATCCGTACTCGAGGCGTTCTTACTGGATATGACTCGGAATCTCTGTCTCCAGCTTTGGCCGAAAATATCAAAGCGGATCTGCCGTTGGAGTTTTTCCGTTTAGCGGTTAGAGACAGATTGCCGCGACCAGCCCTTCAGCAGTTGCAGGACCATTTCGGGGATCGGATGGCGGAAATGTCTGGCCGGGATGTGCGGCCAGTGTTCGGCATTAACGCCGAGGGGATGCAGACCTTGACGACAACCAGCGGTCATGTCAAGCAACGGGCAGACGAGCTGAACCAGTTTATGGACGAAGACCCAGAAAAAGCTGATGGTAAACACATAATAGCTTTCACCAAAGCTGGGGCTACTGGTGCCTCTTATCATAATGATAATAACCGCCGTAACTCTCGGCGCAGGGTCCATTATATGATGCAGTTGCCTTGGTCCCCTGATGAGGGGCTCCAAGGTTTAGGTCGGGGTCATCGGGCCAACCAGCGGAACGCGCCTTTGCTGCGAGTGATGGATCTTAACTTGCCGTCCCGAAAGCGGTTTTTGGGCATGTTCAAGAAAAGAATCGAAGAAGCTGGCGCTATTGCAACCGGCCAATCTGGCAGTTCAGAGCTGATTGCTGATGAGTATGATGTCTTCAGCCCGACAGGTCAGACTGCGTTCTCCATCTTCAGGCCGAGGTTGAACCCATCCACTTTCTTCACTAACCCAGCGGCCGAGCCGCTTAGTTTAAAAAAGTTTCTTAACCGGATGTTGGCCTTGCCCCTTGCAGAACAACAGTTCTGGTTCAATCGGTATTATGATGAGGTCAAGCGGGTTACGGAAGCCAATGAGCTGCTAGGCCAAGTTGATCGCGGCAAGGAAGATATAGTGGTAAAAGGCCCGTTGGTAGAAACTGGGACCTCAACCTTCCTTGAAAAGATAGGTGAAGGCTTATTAGGAGAAAAGTCAGAAACTTTTTACCAGCGTTTCAACGCTCGAATTAAGCCGGAAAGCCGAGATCTGGAGTCTTTATTCGCGGCGATGGGCAACCCTTCGATTATGAACCTGAGTACTGCCAGCTTTGTCGGCCTTTACTATATGGAACAGCCCGTAATGGTTTGGGAGCTGGACACCTCAACGGAACAGGAACCCAACCGGGAGTTTTTTGTCTTCCCGGCCAATGGCGACCGAAGGTCTTTTGTCTCTAAAACCGATTACACAGTAGATTTATTATTAACTGAGCGTAACGCTTTTAAGATTTTTGGTGCTAGGGAGCTGATGGAAAGTGAAGCTGACCCAACAGACATCTCGGGCGATAGTGCCTTAACAGAAGAAGTGTTGGCCAACCGTCAGGAAGCCAAAGAGATCTGGCAAACGGCCATTGAAAATGCCTCGGTGGTTAACAGGACTTTCCATTTGTTTACTGGCGCTTTAAGCCGGTTGTTGAAAGTTTTTGGGCTTAATAGTAGGCAGGGTGGCAAAGATAATATAACTGGTCAGATAAATGTCAAGCGGTTAAAGCTGCAGAATGGCGGATCGATGATTGGGGTGGCAGTGCCTCCTAAAGCTGTAAGGGATCTGGAAAACACTTTGAAGCCGGATACTTACAAGGTCGGTGGGGCCGTTAAGGCCGCTCGATTGATGAAAAAAGGTGTTTCTCTTGAGTATGGTGGGTGGGGGGCTGGTCCGGTGGACGAGCTGTTAATGGCTACCGATAGTCAGGGCCGGAAACATTTTGTTATGTTAGCCCGAGATTTTGAAGAATACACCACTGTTGACTTTATTAGGCCAGATATCAGGCACAAAAATCTGGGCGCGCTTAGTTACTCTACTGATTTAAAAACTGTTCAAGAGCAGGCTGAAGATTGGCACAACAGTGAAGACCCGTTCTCTATTTTACCAATAGACAGTTTGCCCGACAAAGACCAAAAGACGATAGAGGGGTTGATTAAAAATGGAGATTTGACACCTATCACTTTGGCTGACGGGACTAGAGGGTTCCCTTCCGTACCAGCTGACTCGGTCGATCTGAGTGCAGTCTCTAAAGAGCAGATGGACTTAAACCCTGAACGGTATTCTTCTGATCCGTCGGACCTGTCTGTTTTCCCTAAGCAGGATTGGGCGGAGGACCCTAACAACCGAGGCTTGTTAAACCTCTGGAACTTGATGAGATCCAAAGATATTAGAGGGACCAAAACTCAAGTCGAGCGATCCGCGCCGAAAGTCCACACCCCGGCCGAAATAATCAAAAGGGCCAGATCTGATAGTGGTGTGTCGATGGGTATTTACGAAGCCAAACCGCCGAAAGAGCTGCCTGCTGGAGTCTCTTCTATCTTGCGGAAAATGCTTGACTCCAATGGTTTTGAGGGCGAAGAACCTCGCGTGATCCATTATTCAGAAGCTTTGCAAGCCGACAAGCTGCCTAATGCCAGTTTAGGGGTAGAAGCAGCTGACCAAAAGCCGATCCCTGAAATCTTAATTGCTATCACCACTGAATCAAAATCATCATCCGGTGGCAGAAAGAGCACCTACACCGATACCTATCACGCTTTAATTGGCGGGACTTATACTCAGCTAATAGCCGACGATAGTGATATTCAGTTTAAGTCAGTAGACCTATTTGCCGACGGAGTAGCCGATTTCAGCAGGCCGGAAGATGCCGCCGCTCGTTTATACAAGAAAAACGAAGAGAGTGAAGCTTTACTCTCAATTTTAGACCCCTTCGATTATCAGTATGCCCAAGCGGTATTACTGTCTTATTTTGCGAGGCGCGACCATTTGGCTAGAAATAAAATCAAGACGCCTTGGGACGAAGATAGCCAAGCTCTCAAATCTACCAACCGTCAGGTGGCCTCGATTGGGTTAGGTAAAAAGTATACAGAAATGACTGAGCAGCTGATGGACATGTTGGGCATCAGCACTAAAATTTTACTAGTCAACGGGAACCTACTGAAAAATGAAAATTTGGAATGGCAGCTAACTCAAGCCAATGTTTATTCAGATATGCCAATCAAAGCTGCTATAGGGTTAAGGAATCAGGATGTCCAAGGCAGCATCCAATCCTACTTTTTTGACCCAAACGGAACCACAACCAGTAATATTCAAAACTATGGGGCTCGAATTATTATCCGAGATGCTGAGGACGTACCTAAAGGTTATGCCCCGTTGGGTAGCCGTTATTCATTGGAGGACCAGAAGGAGATTGAAGAATATATGGATGCTATGCCTAGAGAAGTGAGCACCCTACTTCACGAGCTAGGCCATCTGGTCGAGTTTTCTGCCTTGGAGAACTCGGGCGAGCAAGTACGAGCCGATCTGGAGCTGGCCTACCGTAAATGGGACGCAAAAATTCGTGCTCAGATGAAAACTATGTCAGCAGATGAGCTCCTGCGAGCGGCTGACCCGATGGATATTATTGGTTCTTTGGGTTTAAAGCCGACTACAGATCATACTCAAATGACAGCTGAAGAATATTATTCGCAGTATCCAGACTATGTTAATTATTTGTTAAGTCAGGAAGAATGGTTTGCTAATCAGATGTACAAATGGTTCACTTCCAACGCGGAGCCAGTGTCAGTCATAGACAAGTTTTTCAGCGATCTGGTAGCGATGATCAAAAAGATCTGGAATAAAGCTCTACAAATAATAAAGTTTGATAACCCAGAACAGGTGGAACAGGAGTTTCGGGCCCCTGAGCCGATAATCACAACCCTGATGGACGGATTTATGGCCAAGAGAAAGGGCCAAATCCTATCAACTCCAGTAGAGGCTAACAGCATTAATCTTAACTATAACTGGCCAATCGAACGACCGGTAGGAGTAGGGCATTTGCAACGACCAGCCGAGCTGGCTCCGGTCGGACGTGAAAGCGGGTTCCATTCTCAGGTTTACCAGACGATTGGCAGTGTGGCTGAATCGGTAGAGACTGACGCTTTTACTACCCTTATTACCAGCCGAGATTTGGGAGGTGATTCTTTCGTATTAGAGATGAATTCTCCCCTCGATGGTTACTTTGAAGAGCAGATCGATCAAAGCAAGGTTAAGGTTCCGGCAGACCCGACTAGCGACCTGATAGGGTTAAATTATGAAGAGGCGACTAAAGTCCAAACAGATGGGTTGTCAGTCGCCGGGTTCTTACGCAGCCCGAAAGCCAAAAGGTTGGACCAGTCCCTGGCTATCTTGAAAGACGGCCGAGGTAAAACCACTTTAGTCCCAGCAGCGGGGATAATATTGGCTCAAGACTACTTTGGCCCAGTTAAAGTAGATGTAACAGCCACCGATTCGGCTCTACAGCTGGTGATGGTGCCAGAAAGAGGACCGGCCCAAGCAGCGGTACGAATGACTTTCAACCAGTCGGGGATGGTTCGGCATTTTCAGAGCAGTAATAACGATCAACGGTTGAGAGATCAGGTAGAAAAATCTTTTGGCCAAGATGCGATGTTGTCCTACCTGCAAGGTTTAGGCTTACCCAATAATCGGGCCGAAGCTGCCATTCAAGCCGGTAAAGCGGTCAAGGTAGGCCGCAAGGCTGTTGATACTGTTAAAGCCAAGATCGACCGGACTGAATTCCCACACTATTTCTACCGCAGCGGGTTTGAAGAATTGCGACGGACGGGTTATGGGTATATTGCCGATAAGCTAGAAAATATGAGACGAGTGGCAGAGATAGAAAGCCGATATTATGTAGCCCAAGTCCAAGAACTGTTACGCGGCTTCAACAAACCACTGGCCAAGAAAGGGGCAACTATAGCTTTCGGCTATATCCCAATTAACCAGCAAGTCCAATCTGTTGTTTCTTATTGGCCGCTGACTGGCGCTTTCTTTAAGAATATAGGTCGGCTATGGAGGCGGAACAGGTATAGGGCAGGTAACCCAGAATCAAGGCCGATCTCTTTTGACGCTTTGGAGGAAATTGCTAAGCAGCGATCGGGTAAGGTTGGCCGGTTCGGACCGAGTACAGCTCAGTTGAATGACGCTTTTGAAGCTTTAGAAACCAACATTGTTGACTTAATCGAGAAGCCTGAGAAAACGGAAGCTATCCACCCTTCGGCCCAAGCGGCCGTTGATTTGTGGAAGAAGGCCAGTGGTGAGGTCGAGCAGCGAATTGCTGACCTTAACCTCAAGTTGAAATCGGAAGGCGTCGTCGCCAGTTTCGATTCTCCGCTGCTGGTGGCTCAGGCCAAACAAGTCCTGCAAGAAGGGGTAGATGCAGCCAAACAGCGTGAGTTCTTGGCTCCTTTAATGGAAGGGTTAGGCGTTAATATGGAAGGGGTCAAAATGGTCAGGCCCACAGACAGGAAATATACTGTTCGGTTCGGTTTGACACCAATCGCTATCCGGTATGGGGCTGACCGTTATATGGTCGGGTTTGAGGATGGTGAGCTGAAGATATTTGATCAAAACAAGATGCGGAACCCGGTTTTTCTGTTTGAGCAAGATGGGGCTGGCAACAATACTATAAAATCGATTTGGGAGCCAACCGTCAAAAACTACTTCCCCCATAAATTTGATTGGGACCAGTTTGGCGATATCACCTATCAGCGACTGGAGACAAACGTCAAATTCCGCCAGATGGTGGAAGAATTTGCTAACGCTAACGGGATGAGCCTCTCTAATGCTGTTTTTGTTTTGCAGAATCTGAGGGGCCGGGTCAAATCCAATAAATACGCCAACTTAGAGGTGGAGCGGAAGTACAGCTACCCTGGCTACCGTAAGGACTTTTTTAACGTATCTTCGGAATGGATAGCTTCCAGCTTTGAGAGATTGCACGAGATCGAGCAGCTGGGCCAGATGGGTGAGGTGCTGAATCGCGATTTAGAGGGTGGGTTGAACCCGACTAACCCAACAGCACCAGTTATTAACCCCAAATTTGGCCATCAGGAGACTCAAGCTGTCCGACGAGCCTTATTCCAGCTGAGGTGTGCTTTTGGCGTCCCCTACACCGATCTAGGCATCGATAACGCGGAGTTGATGGAAACCACAATTACTCAAAAAGAAATTAACGGCCAGATCGTTGAGGTGCAAGGCCCAACGATGTTAGAGCAGTTGCCATTTTGGGACGAGGACCAGAAACCGGTCCAGTTCCAGCAGAATGAACCTCGGTTTGGCCAGATGACCAATACTGATTGGGCTGTTTTATTGAAGAGGGGGGTGATCATACCGGTAAAGGGCAGGGATGGATGGTTTCAAGTCGTCAACAAGAAGGATAAGTCAGGTCGAGTTAATGAGCAGGCCAAATGGCTCAATAACCCATACGGAGCTGACCCTGACCTGATGCACAACTATGTTAAGGCCAGAGACATTGTGCTTAAACATTTGGGCCTTGATCCTAACACTGGGGTAGAGCATCAGTTGCACCGACTTTTTTCTGGGTTTAAGGGATTAGTCAATTTCATTTTCCTGCAAAGGGCGTGGACGGCCAATATCACTCAACCAACTAATACGGCTTTGGCTACGGGCTTAAAGAACACTGCGAAAGGGGTGAAGGCTATTTTAACCAGCCCTGAAGGTCGCAGTTATGCTCGAGCGATTGGCGCAACTGTAGAGGATTTCACTCAGCACATCGGGGGTGGTCATCCGCTCAGCGATTTTATGTTCGAGGTCGCTACTCCATTCTCAACTACTGAAGAAAATAACCGAATCATTTCCGCTTTGGCGGGTAGAAATTATGCGACCGATGCTTTGGTCAAGCTAAGCCGCAGCCCAATCACTGATGAAGTTAGCATATACGAAAGGCGGAAGTTTGAGGAAATGAATATTGCCGGGTCAGAGGTAGATGAAGTTTTAGACCAGAAGTATTCTGAAGAGGAGTTGTGGCAAGCCAGCAAGTTCCACCCTTTAGAAGCTCCAGAACGACTCAAGGTCGCTTCTAGCCTAATAGCGAAAACCGCTAAAGCTACAGCTGACTTCACTCAGTTCCGCACCTCGCCAGCCGATCTACCCAAGATGTATTTTGATGGACCGTTGGGCAGACTGGTTACCCAGTTTACCACTTTCACCACTAAGCAGACCGAGTTTGCTTATAAAATGCTGGTTGGTAGAAATAAAGGCGACTTGCTAAAGAACCTTGTTAGTGGTGGTGGGTTGACCAATATAGGCTCGTTTCTGGTAATGGCTTTCGGTTTAGGGTTTGTAGCTAACATTCTACATAAGTTGTGGGATCCAGAAGAGCGAGATGAAGCGGCTAAACTGAGCCTAAAAAATGCCATCTCTGCTTTGAGTAAAGCCTCAATCTTAGGGATCTTTACTGAGTTGATTCAAGGTAAAGATGTCCCCGGCTCGATCTCAACTCTGTACGGGCTTCGAATCCTACGAATAGTTGAAGATGTGGTACAACGACCACAACGAATTGCTACTCAAGCTTTAATCCCCATCCCGGGGGCCCAAGACTTAGCTAGGGATTATATTAACACGCTAGGCCAGCAAAGTCCTCGACCTTCAGCGATGGCGATTATCCAGCAACGGACTGGCCAACAACGACCCGAGATTCAACGCCCACAAATGAGGTAGAAAATGTCAGATGAATCACAGATGATCAAAGACATAGCCTTTCGGCTATCAAAAATAGAAGAAAGGCTGACCAAAATCGAAGTGGCGACTGGGAAACTGGAAGCTGGGCAGAAGGTGACTGGAATGATTGGAGGAGCGGCCGTTACCGGTGTGGCTGGTCTGCTCCTCAAACTGCTGCTGATGACTTAGTCAGGACTGATATCTCGTTTACCCAGCCGCTGCACGCGAGTTTTGCCTTTGCCCGGGTGATAATCTTTGGGAATCCGTTCTTGATGGCAAATCAGGAAGTCGGTAGCCGATCGACGCAGGTAGCGACAGACTTCGTTGAGATCCCTCAGCCCAAAAGATTTTCCGTTTTGATTGATAGCATAAGATAGCTTGCCGGAAAAATAAGCCGAACTCCGGCCTAGCGATTCGGAATAATCGGCAGCGTTCTTGCCGGGGGTGGCGTGAACAGCACCTATCAGTTTTTCGAGGTCAATTTCGATAGTTTCTACCATTTGAGAGTACTCCTGTTTCTTGCCAAAACTGGCTTGATCTTGCCAGTTATTGTACCACAAACGAGGCTTAGTGACAATGGATCTGGGCGCTCTGCTCCTAAAAAAGGATGATCAAAAAAATTATGGTTAAATTTTTTCAGAACCAAACACGCCAGATAGTTGACAGCGTGCTGACCGAGCTATCGGGCAGTAATTTTGCTTTAGAGATCAAGGAGATGGTGATCGAGGAATTGAAGGAAGAGCTGATCGAAAAGATGCTGGAAGAGCAACTGAACGCGATCAAGGAGGATTTGGTCCAGACCGCGGCCAGTCGTCTGCTAGAATTGCTGACTGATAAGCTGCGCTAAACGTCACCGTTTTCCATTTCCAAAATCGGCTCGTTAAAAATCTTGTTATGCGCTCTCATCTGGCTCAGAATATCTGCTCTCGCGAAAGCAGGCAGGAATGGGTGCTGGAAAAGATCTTGGATGGTGGAATAATCTTCCATCCAGTGGTAAGAGTAAATCGCCATCAGGCTTCTGGTAATGTAGCGAAGCTGGAAATCGAGGCTGTGAAAGAACTCGTGAGTATCGATTTGGTACTCAGTCATCTGGTGTTTCTCGATGGCTTCGATGGTTTTATTCAACTTACTCACGATCCCGTTCACTTGCCTACGAACATAGTCTTCGGCTTCTTGCCTAGTTTGTTTCATCGTCTCCTCCGGCGACTGGCGATGGCCAGCCGCTTCAGCTTGGGTTCCCAATCGACGGCGTGAACTTGCCCTTCAGTCGTCGATTTCAGCAACCGGACAGCTTCCTCCACGACGGCCGTCCGGTTACGATTGGTTAATCGCGAATACTCGTCCAACCAGCCTCGAGCCTCGTCGGACAGGCTGATGCTGGTGATCTTTTTCCGCTTAGAACGGGATGTCATCCCACTCCCCCTTCTGGGCCGGCTTAGCTGCAGGCTTTTTCATCGGATTATCGCGGAACCCAGACCGCATCGTGGATCGACTGGCATTGCTATTTCCGTTATCTCCATTTCCGTTATCTCCCTGGCTACCTACGAAGGCCATCTCGTTGGCCACCATTTGCAGCTTCGATCGTTTCTCGCCATTGGCGTTCTCCCAGTTATCCTGCTGGATCCGGCCGGTCAGTAAAACTGGATCTCCTTTGCCCAAATACTCGGCCATCAACTCAGCTTGCCGACCGAAGATGATGAAGTCGATGAAAGTGGCGTGCGTTTCACCTCCAGTTTTGTGATTAGTAGCGATACAATTACTAATCATTGTGGCTCCAGATTGGGCTTCCTTGATCTCGATCTCTCTAACTAGGTGACCCATCACGATAAATTTGTTGAAAGACGGCATACTTTTTCTCCTTATATTATGCGGCTAGAAAGTGATCTTCAGTCAGTTTCAGGCTATTTTCAAAAATGTTTTGTAGATTCTCGACCCCCCAAACAGCCGCCACCTTTTGAACCAGCTGATTGAGTTGCTCGACGCTCAGATCTTGGACCCTAAGCTCCCATTCTTCCTTGGCTACCTGTCTGATGATTTCCAGACCCGGACCCCCGACCATATTAGCCGTTTTTTGCAGTTCGGTCAGAGTCATATACATGTGCCTTCGATCGAACGCCTCTTG
>CEUO01085867.1_pt1 | contig 16273 bp, 19 predicted proteins | sample 531391 | NCBI WGS metagenome assembly CEUO01 (sample SAMEA2622799, study PRJEB7988) | marine metagenome | isolation source: saline water (ENVO:00002010), including
ATCCATATATTTCTATTTCTTTTTGAAATATCCTGTGTATCTTTTTTCGCATGTTATCAGTATAATAATCACGATATTCAAATGGATTTGAGCAAGCGCGATTTTCGTGTGGGCGCGGGACATTACTGTCAATGCCACATTTATGCATAAGCTGGTTCCAAGTATCTATATTGTGCAAGTCTTCAAATCGAATAACCGCACTCACCCCATCAGTCCAAAAGTCATAAGGGTAAACCAGCATCGAATTATAACGATAAGCCGGATTTGGAGACGACCACATATCATACATTTCATCCACGATATCTTCAAACGTAGGTACATCACGCCCTATCAGTTCTGAGAGATTTTCATATCCTAGCTTGCGAGATCCTATGTCGGCACCCTTTGATAACTTTTGATAATAGGAATAAGTGCGGCTAAACGGATTTCTTACACACGTAAAGACATAGCCGTAATCCTGTATATTTGGTACTAAGTCTGCGCTGCAGTGATCTGTGTGAGAAAAACTTATATTACTAAAATTGGTTTTCTTTAGGGTATTCCACACTTTTACGTACACAGCCCTATCCTGATGTTCTTTTAACACTTTTCGAATGGAGGTTCCTCCCGTGCGCGGGTTATGCACAAAAACAAATCTTTTGTCCTTATCAATAATCACTTCTTCACCACGTATGCTGTTGGGCAGATATAATTTAAAGTCTTAATTTCTACGTCTTTGTCGGCAAAAAAGCGATCTACGCCTTCAGATTCCGACCACTTGTGGAATGCATATTCGTCAAACACCACAATACCACCCTTAACAACGCGGTCCCACATAGCTTTAAGGGCCTCGTATGTAGGAATATCAACATCTAAATCAATATAAAGCAGAGAAATCCTAAATCCGGGGCGTTCAGAGACGTATTTAGCTGCCGTCTCGGTGATATCTCCCGCTACAAGCTCAAATTCATGCTCTTCAAACCCACATTGTCTTACAAAATCTCGAAATAACAGCACATGATTCCTGTCATGCTTGTATTCCCTCTCACAAAATAGGGTGTTCATGGCCTCTTTGTCGATTCCAGACAAGCTGTCTATAAGCGCTTCAGAGTCAAAAAAGTCAAATCCAACCACCTTTTTGCCGCTATTTGGGCATAAAAAGCGTTTAAGCTTGAGAAAAGTGAGCATTCCAGTGCCTTTAAAGACACCGCACTCTACAATGTCTCCGGGTAAGTCCTTTACCTGTTCAGCCAATAGAGTTCTGGCCAAAAGCTTGCCAAACACCTTTGTATCGGGACTTAAAATAAAGCCATTGAAGGAGTCATAAAGCTTTTGTGATGTATTGACAATTTCTAGTTCTTTAAGTTTCATTTATTTTCCGTGAAATTTGTTAAAATAGTCCAAGTCCTCGGGAGTTCCGATCCCCCACATGCCATCAAAGTGGAAAGTCTTGATCTTCTTCCCTGCATCAATCGCCTCATTAAACACTGGGCACACATAAAATTCATTGTTGACTCTAGTGTTATTCGCAATCATCTGCTCAGCATACTTCACATAATCCGAACCATGCTTCCAATAATAAATGCCGGTCGTAGCGATGTCGCTAATCGGCTTCTTCTCGGCAACCTCGGTGACAAATCCGTCATCGCCCAACTTAGCAAAACTCCACTTGGGGTGTGTCGCTGTAAACGTGAGCATACCGCCATCAACCTCATCGGCCTCCATCGCGTACATAAATTCATTACTATCCCAATCCAAAAACTGATCGGAATTTGCATAAAGCAGCGGTTCGTCGTTGTCAATGAATTCTTTAGCGAGAAGTGTTGTGCAGGCTGCACCTTCAGTCATGCCATCCACTTGTACAATCTCACAACCGGGGGAGATAAGCCCCAACAAATGCTTGAGATTGTATTGCTCATAATGAGCCTTCTGGACTACAAAAATATGTCTTGCATCAACATTCAAGTTCTCAACGACGACTTGAATCATCGGCTTGCCGTTCACCTCGATCAGGGGTTTCGGAAAGGTATATCCAGCGCTTTGAAAGCGTGAGCCAGCGCCGGCCATAGGGATTAAAACGTTCATATTGCCTCCTTGCCATTTAGGTCTTGTGTTTTCTTGGCCATCAGCTTTGTTGATGGCATCCTTAATTTTTTCGTACGTGACATCGCTGCTGTTCTTGACGCCACACAAATGAGCCCCACTACGCAGGGCAGCCTTCCGGCCATGATGTGAGTCTTCTACGATCAGGGTTTCATCGGGTTCGACACCAACACGCAACATGCATCGCATATATATTTCTGCGCTTGGCTTTGGCTTATTTACATCTTGGTTCGAATACATAAAGTCAATATGCTCAAAAAAACCACGACGAATCAGCTGTAACTTAGCAGTTTCCCTGATAGAGTTCGTGGCACATGCCAACGTGTACCCTTCGGCCTTGAGCTTCTTAAGCAAATGCACAATGCGCCTATCAATAGAGAAATTGTCAATAATCTTAGTGGTCTTCTGCTGCTTCAGCTTCCACACCGCATTGTGCAAATCTTGCGGTAAATGTTTCATCTTCGTCAACATTTGCAGCTTTTTTGTGGTCGAGAGTCCATCAAAAGTAGACAAATGTTCTTCTCGGCCAATAATGTATTTCTCGTCTACATCTGCCAAAGCCTCGTTCAAGGCTTCGTAGTGTAGTTCTCGGGCGTCCACTAGCACGCCATCTAAATCAAAAACAACAAGCTTAATCATTTCTAAATTTTTCTCCACTCTTAAAAGGATGTGTGTCGATGTCAAAACACTTGTTTGCATCGAGCCAATAATCACCTTGGCGCCAGCCTACATAATTCTTGCCGGCCAACTCAATATCTTTCTCAAAATAATAATATTGAACGAAGCTTGGAACCTTCGGTGGGCTGGGGGGATTGTCTACAAAGTCTTTGGACCAGCGAGTCAGCCAACCGTAATAACTTGGCTGTTGTTTCCACGTGTCTTTCCATTTCCAATAGAAGATTTGCGACGTGTGGTACCAGCCCTCTTTAGCGTTATCGTTGCTTTTCATCTCTCGCCATGTAGCCTCACCGCCTTGGTATTCCGAAGTGTCAAGCTCCAAAGCATCGTGTTCATTTAATAGTCTACCATGAACTCTGTCATTTATTAAGGACTTATCCTTGTTATAAATGAGCGCCCTAATGTAGTAATCTGCCTCCTTGTTTGCGGGGGTCAGGAATCTCTCATCCCACATTCCTATCTTCTTGACGGCTTCAGGCCGATAACTAACAATATTGTCACCCAGTTGTCCGGTAATAAATGTATATTTCTGATGCATTTTCAACAAGTTAGTGGCCCAGTTAGGACTGAGAACTATGTCATTTTGCATTGTAACGACAATCTTGGTTTCTGGATTATTGAGGTCTTTAAAGCCATGTAAAAGGGCCTCGTTCCAGTTTCTGGCAAGATTCCCGGTGTCCCAATCCGGCCTTGTATGATTATGTATTACATTGACTTTATCCACAAATTGTTCATCTAAGTGAAATTCAGAATGGTTATTGATAACGTTTACTTCGGTATCAGGAATATTTGCAAAATCTGTTTTGTTAAATAATGTATCTAAAGTTTTGTTTAGTACGTCGGTTCGTCTATATGTGACGATAAAGACTTTCATGTTTTTCATTGTTTTCTCAACTTCTCGTATAAAAATTCTGCCAGCATAAATTCGTGCTCGGTGTCTACATCAAGCGCCTCCACTTCATCGAGCATATAAGAATAAAAGTTATTTCCCAGAATGTTCTTATTCTCTATCATTAGCTCTCTAGGAAGTATGTTTACTGCAAAGTTGAGTGCATAGATGTTGGGCAAGTCTTGTGAGCGAGGATGGTTCTTAGGATCGTAATTAATGGCCTTGTTGTCAAGCCACATATACTCTTTAATAATATTGGTGGTGACTACCGAGTCGTATTGCCCTCGGTGCTTGTATACGCTAATACAGTCTTGGACTGAATGATCTGTCACTAGTGGACTTGTAACTGGTGTCCACAAAATATCCTTGCAATCCAACAGTGATGCCAAATGCACATAAACATCTCCCATGGGCACAGTGTCGCTGGCATAGTATGGATCCCTCTCCATAACATCAACGTCGTTATAGCCAAAAGCAATGTCCAGCATCTCTTCATCATCAGAGGTAACCACTACTCCGGAAATATCTTTAAGCCTCAAAGCCTGTTCTATCTTCAATTCCAGCATAGAGGAGCCACCGAAAGGTCTTATATTCTTACGTGGAACGCGCTTGGAGCCCCCTCTTACGGCAATTAAAACATTAATGTCTATATCATGTGCCATTAAAATTGTCCTCCGTTCACGTCCAGCGTGGCGCCAGTAATATACGATGCCGCATCAGAACACAAAAACAATATTGGAAGCGCCTGTTCGCGGGTTTCGGCTATTCGGCGGATTGGAATCCTTTCTGATAATTCTTCAAGCTGGCTTTCAGTCATCGACTCCGACAACATTTCGGTCAAAGTTTGACTTGGGCAAACACAATTTACTAGAATATTGTAACGGGAAGCCTCGTGAGCTAGTTGTTTTGTTAAACCAATGATACCATATTTGCTAGAGGTATAATGTACGCCACTAACGACACTCTTGGAGCGCCCTGCAATTGAAGAAACATTTACAATTCTGCCGCCAGTAGATTTCATTTCGTGGGTGGCTCGCTGGCAAATCACAAAAAATGATCTCAGGTTGGTGTCCATTAGGCGATCCCACTCCCACAAATCGATATTATCGATAGAGTCACACAAATTTGTGCCGGCGACATTTATAACAAAGTCGGCATTCTGTACAGTATCAAAGACCCTATTCACATCACACGGGAAGGTTATGTCGCAACGTATGTATTCAACATTTTCTAAATCAGGCTCTCCGCGCGATGCACAATATACAGTGGCCCCAGATAGCTGAAACTGTCGACACACTTCCTTGCCTATCCCACGACTTCCACCAAAGACTATAACTTTCTTGTTGGTAAAATCAAATTTTATGTTACTCGTCTTCATAGACATGATCCACGTCCGGTCTTGTAATAGCATATCGTACGCCGGGGGCATCACCCACACAAGTAATTTTGTGCCAAACGCCCTTGGGAACAACTACAATGTCATTAGTTCTGACTGTTCGCGTTCCCACGCCTTCAATCCACCACTCCCACTCACCATCAAGAATTACCCAATTTTCATCGGCATCGTGATGGAAGTGTTTTCGGTTTCCTTCCCCGGGGTGTTGTTGAATAACCACACCTCCGAATAACTCATTATATGCAATGCGAACAGCCCATGAGCCCATGCCCAAGTCTGCACGCAGTTCTTCCAAGTTGACTGTAGAACAGTTTTCGTATTTTTCTAGTTCTGAGACGGGTACTCCGTCCTTTTCCAGAACACTAATAAGGTCACTATCTGATTTTGTTTTTATTCCCATTATCTCGTCTCGTTCTTAAATTTTGGTAATTTCATAAATTCTTGCAATCTTTTTGTCAACTGATTTGAATATAACATGTTTTCAACCGTACTGTCAAGTTTAAAACGTTCATCTTTTAATAAAACGTTTATACAGTGCATCATCTGCGACAATTGGTCATGCAAAATCTTATCTGGCCCGTTGGGGGTACCACTGGCCCCATATGTATCGGTGTATTGTTTATTGTACTTTTGTTCATCAGTTTGAGGAATGCCGGTATTATAAAAATCTACACCGAAAACAGCTAGCTCTTTGATCGGATACCGCATTAAGTAGTTCAACGCTCCATAGCCGGAATTAAAATTAGCCGTATATTGCGTGTAATTGCGGTGATCAAAGTTCTCTATATGTTGTTTAGGGTATACCTGCCAATAAAGCGCCCAGCGGTCCCATGTGCCATCTTCGTTTTTGAGATGCACAAACGGAATTCCCAAATGTTCAAAAGGGGCCGTGTAAACTTCGTCTACGAAAGCCCACGTGCCATCCGGCTTAAGCTGGCTAGCTGTATCGTTACAAATCACAAATTGGGGTCTGGTTATGGGTGGTGATTCTACCAAGTGTTTAACCAAGGGAGGTCCGTAGTTGGAGTTCAAGCAGCTTTGAACTATATCAGTTCTGCTGCCGTAATCAGCCTCGTTGGGAATGCCGTGCTGTATTCTTACAACTACATCATATGAATCGATTTCCTTTCCGGCGCCAGTACCTGCCAAATATGGGGCTGGGCCAACATACGCCACGCGGGCGCCGTCCAAATATTCATATAAAGCTGTATCAATGATACATGCATTATGAAAATGTGAGGGTAAGTCCGGCAGCTGCTGGTAAATCTCGACACATTCGTTCACCTCTACCTTGCGTGACGAATCAATCTTATCGTTAATCGCTTGTACAATACCGGGCCATGGGTTTGTTTGTGTTTTAAAATCGTCAAAGGTAAGTTCAGCGAGGTGCTCTTCAATTGCCTCGCGAGTAGAATCCGAGATGGGGCGCATCTGTTCCTTTGGGCTCAAATCAAGATTGAGAAATCTTTCGTGACTCAAGTCAAAAAACCTTTCGAGAGCTTCCGTATCTAAATAATCGTCGCGTTTCTCGGACTGTTGTGGGGCAAGCCCAGAGCCCAGTATCAAGTTTATAAAAGCGCTTTTAATCAACAGGGAATCTCTCAAACGCGGATCTTGAGCAGAGGAAGCCACAACATTTAATTTCTTAAACGACGGCATAATCCAAGCCCACATTTCATCCATTCTATATTTGTTCCAAGCTCCATTTTGGTTATGGGGTGCTTCTTCGTCTGTGTTTCCGTTATCGTAAACCATCTGATGTCCGCAGACCACATTCTTAAGAAATGGTATCTCTAGAATGTTAAAGAGATGGCACGCCTCGACACCACCGCCAAAACGTGTAACCATCGGAAAAAACCAATTCATGAGGCTGTGATGTACAATCTTCATTCCGCAATGACTAAATGGCAGGATGGACGCCGTACGGCTGTCGCGATACTCTGTATTGGCTGCGAAGGGAGTTGTCATTCCATTGCCCGGGTAGTATGTTAATACAGCCGGCTCATACTTGGCTAAATCAGCCAATATTTGCTCTTTGGGCGCTAAGTCGGCCAACGGTCTAAAATTATAGTCGTAATCTACAAACGCATAGTACTCATAGTTCTTTGGTACCTCAGCCGCTAATACATTTCGCGTGTCGGTCCACGTCGTATTCGGACAAAATTTAAGCGCGTCCTTATTTGGGCCATCATGTGTAACAAAATAAAAATCACACTCTTCCTGCCCAGCGAACATACTAACATGTTCCGGGTTGGGTGATATTGGCGTTACTTGTAATACACAAAATCTTTTAGTCATTAGAAATCTCGTTTAAATGTTCTATCTTTTTAGGATGGCTATCGGTTGTAATCGGCTCTAATTCGACCTCTTCGAAAACCATAGTATCCCTATGCTTAGTTCGGTAAACAACATAGTTGATATACGGGCCTTCTATCCAGTCTAAATTAAATGCCCTCTTCTTAACCACAACCCCATCACCAACATCTTTAACCATAAACCCATCCGCATATCGCTCATACCACCGAACCAAGTCACCGGCTTTGTAGTTCACTACAGTTCGTTCTGCCATCTTTCAATCATCTCGTCTAACATCGTTTCAAAAGTGTATTCTGGCTTCCAGCCCAATACTTCATGTGACTTAGAGGGGTCGCCCTTAAGGTATTTTAATTCCTCTGGACGCATATACTTTGGGTTTTGGACAATGTAGTCCTCATAGTTCATGCCCAGCTTACTAAACACAGTCTCGCACAGATCGCGAACCGAATGGGTCTCGCCGGTGGCGACAATAAACTCGTCAGCCTGATCGTGATTCACAATCATGTGCATGGCGCGAACATAATCTTTTGAATGCCCCCAGTCTCTATAAGAATCCATATTTCCAAGCTCAAGCTTATCTTGAAGACCCTTTTGAATCGCGACGGCTCCCTTGACTACCTTGTTGGTGACAAAGTTGGAACCTCGTCGAGGCGACTCATGATTAAAAAGAATTCCATTGCAAGCATGAAGCTTGTAAGCGTGTCTGTAGTGTCGGACAAGATTGTACCCCATCACCTTAGCGCAGCCGTAAGGACTAACTGGGTTCATCGGGGTTGTTAATCTCTGAACGCCATCATCGTCTACAGAGTTGCCAAACATTTCCGACGAGCTAGCTTGGTAGAATTTGGCGTCAGGAGCGCACGTACGATATACTTCGAGCATGTTTAATACACCCAAAGCATTCGTTTGGATAGTAAATGAAGGCACATCAAAACTAATCCGCACGTGGCTCATGGCGCCTAGGTTATAAATTTCATCTGGTTGGACCTCATTGACAATTCGCACTAAGGACGGATAATCCAAAAGATCGCCATAATACGTATGGATATTATCATTAAGGTTTAATCTATGCAATCTGTGATTCTGATTTTCAGCCACAGAATGACGACGGATCATACCATGCACCTCATAGCCCAAGGACAGAAGGTATTCGGATAAATAGCTGCCGTCCTGTCCAGCTATGCCCGTAATTAAAGCTCTTTTGGTCATTTAAAAATCTCCATCTGTGTTAAATCTGGCCAATCCGAAACAACCCACTGTTTCGGCTCTGTCTTAATCGCATTAGGAAGCTTTTTCATTCCCAATTCTGCGGTTTCTGGTGTCATATAATAGTGGTAGCCCATTGTTTTGATATCTTGCTCGCGCCATGGCGTGACAGGATCTCTGCCATCATAGGCCATCTTTCGAAGGCGCGTTGCTGCTTCTTCATTGTCGGTGAGGATCATACCGCCTCGGCCTAGGCTAAGATGCTTCCTAAATTGAAAACTAAGACACATAAAAGTATCAGGCAAATACGACCCTTTCTTCCATAATACCGCAGCATCAATAATATTTGTACCCCCAAGATAATAAAAATCAGTCCAATCTTCATCTCGCCAATCAAAATCGATTTTTAATTTATGAGCGAGAAACGGTACCGATATATATGTTCGCTTTGGAGTGCTGTACCATTGTGTATTTTGGTCTCTCAGGCACAACTCAATTGCATGCGTACAACAATCAGTAGCTACTGCATGCGGGGCGCCGAAGAAATCCGCTATCTGTTTTTCAAAAAGTTGTACTGATTCAAAGCTCATCTTTTTCTACACTCCACGTTCAAGCTTACAAGCACTCCATTCTCTTTATCCATGTGAGGATAATAAGCCTGTGAGTGATCATCAAAATCTGCGTGTTCTGTCTCGCGCCAGTCGTATTCCTTCACATCATAGAATCCATTTTGCTCTAGGTGTAACTTCAAGCTAACTAAATCGTATGCAGTTTTATGATATATGGTCTGCTCGGCCATGGGCATTCGGCCATAAAGAGGTCCAAGTAAATTGTCTAATTGCAAATCTCCCGTTATATAGAGGAGGTTCAACGCCGAAAAATTTGGCACTGCCAATCGCAATGTCGCGTCCTTTTTTAACACACGTGCCCACTCGGACAAGACGCCTTCTGATTCTACCCGATCAAAGTATTCCAACACATGCGAGGCATAAATCAAATCGACCGAATTATCTTCAAACTCCAGCGCAGTCAGGGACTTATAATCTATATGGTCGTAGTCGCCACCGTCAATATGAACCCAGTCTGATCCAAAATTACGCCAGCCGCAGCCCATATTAATCTTAACCATCTAAAAACACCTTATCCTCGGTCTGTCCATAATACGGACCCGTCTTATATTCAAGTACACGTGTGTTTTCTTCCAAAATCTCATAATTGTGGCCACCATACAATGTAATAGACACATCGCCGGGTTCCAAATCTTCTATAGCAATAATCTCATCATTTAGATCGTACAAGTAAGCACGAACTTTTCCACTCATAACCACCCATGACTCCTGTGCAATTGCCTGCTTAGGTACATTTTTGTAAACGTGCTTGTGTGCGGCGAAAGTCTTGCCTTTCTCATAATTTAAAATAGCCAGTTGTAGATATTCGCTTTCCGGCACAACATCGGCGCGGGGGCCATCATCTTCAGAAGGCCGGCATACAATATGCAGCAGCTTTTCTGGCTCTACTCTTGAGTAAAATTTTATCATTTCATTTTCTCCACTGCTTCTTCAATTGGCATTCTCTTAAAACAACGCAACGTTGTGGTTGGGCTGCAGTTAACAACCTCCACGCCAGCATGAGCGGCGCGATATGCAAACATGTTCCAAGTTGGCAGATGGAAATCAGTACCGCGAGGGACATTATATTTGTCGCCGGCCTGCTGGTAATCATCAAACCAGTAGTTCGGATTCGTCTCGGGGGTTTCCTCGATGACTAAGCCCGGGCCGTCCTTCTTGCTTCCGTCTACAAATTCCACATAGTTACAATCGACACCCACCAAGATGATCTTCTTATAACCCATGCATACGGCTGCAGAGCAGGCGTTAGCACCAGAATTGCCATTATCATGGAAATTAGTATAGTCTTCAGGGGTGTGATTCCATTTGTTTGTCGTTCCGTATTCTTGCATATTGACGTATTGTAACTTGTTGTTTTGGCTAATGTTTATAATGTAAAACATTCTTTCAATCGGACTGTTCTCAATCAAATTAATGAAATTGTCTTTGTGACACTCAGTAACACGATAATCAAAACAACCATGATATGTTGGCCACCAATCCAAGCGCTCGTATGCTCGATAAGCCGAATTCAACCCAAACGTGTCAAATCCATCTAACAGATCAAAATCCAATTCCTTAAGAGACGGGCCGTTGCCCATCAAAACCAATGTTTTATCCTTCATAATAACTCCAAAATACTTCAGGTCTACTTTCAAGATAGTCATACGCGGTATCTTGATTATCAAACCAGCTTTCATCTTTGTGCTGAACGTAATCATTCATAATCAAGTCACACCCCAAAAGTCTTGCTTCAATGACAATCCTTGGGCAGGTGTCCGATCCAAGAGGTCTAAAAATCAAACCCTTTGATGTTGACATCTTAATCAAAAGCTCATGATAAGGCAAGTTACTAACTATCTCATACGGAATGTTGTTTTCCTTTGCATATTCTATGCTATCTTGCGTTCCCTTAATCCACGAATTCGAGCCTAAAATCAAGTATTTATCATCTTTTTCGTTGTTTTTGATAGCTTTCATAAAGGCAATATCACCAGCAGCAAAAATCGAACTAAGCACCTCTGTGTTTTCTTCCTTGAGGACTTGAATCTGCTCTATAAAGATTGCTCGTTGTGCTTCTGACATGAACCAAACCTTCTTGGCATAACCATAAAAAGCACTATTAATCTTGCCCGGAATCAAGGTCACACAATCACATTCAGAACCAGTTGCTACAAAGTGCTTTTCCATGGAACGATATTCGCAAAACTTGTAATCGTACTCGACAATCGTATAGTCCGCATTCTTACACATGAAGACTTTAATGTTATCCTCTAATCCAGCAAAATTACACACAATGTAATGCGCATCCAAATTTTGTTGAACTAATTCCAAAGTTAAGGCGCCTGAATGAATCTTGGCAACCTGACTGTCGGGAGGGGCATTTTGCATAATGGCAGCCGTCGTGAGTTCGGCGCCGCCCCGATAGTTCTCAACAAACATATCGGAGACAAAAACGTATTTTTTCATAGTAGGTCACTCAAAAGGTCGTCAATTTGTGATTCCATCTGCTTAAGCTCTTCCTCTGGTACGATGCAGTTTACAAATTGTGCGTACAATTTCTCAGGCGCAAACCTGTCCTTAAGCTCAAGCGCATATTCGCAGCTTTGTGCAGCAATCGAACCGTCAGTCTTATTGGTCACGTCCTCATAGCATTGGCGCATTTTCTCTTTAGAAGACTGTTCGCGTGGATATGCCCACATAGACTCCTTAATGAGTACGTTTTCCCAAACCACATTTTCTGCAATAGGCTGCAAATCGAACCCCACGTTGTAAAATCTACTCTTCTGATTCTCGTCTACGAGAAAGTCAAGCTGCCCGGACCAGCCGGTTGCTACAACGGGGAGACCGCTATAGGCTGCTTCAAAAATTGGCAAACCATAACCTTCACCGTGAGGAAGGGCAACGAGCGCCGATACCTTCGGATGACGATAGAGGGAATGCATTTCTTCGTCAGTCATATCGCCGTGAAGAATATAAATCTTACACTTGTGCTCCGGTAGGCCGGCGACAAAGTTCTTAATATCTAGCTTCAGGGTCTCTCGGTCCATGAGGCAATTCTTAGCAATATTGGTCTTCAGAACAAGGCCAACTTCTTCGTCTTGGAACTCTTCCACAAACCATTTAATGGTGTTGGGGAGATTCTTTCTAGGGCCGAATTGAGCAACTGCCAAAAAGTTGAAGTCATATTCCAAGTTAAGCTCTAACTCTTCAAGATTCTCGTATTCCTTTACGGGATAATTCACAGCATAAATTGGAGTCTTAAGATTGTAGTCTATCTCCTTGCCAGTGTTACTGTCGACAGCTACAACGTGCGTGTTTTCATAGACATTTTTAGAGTGATTTGAAACCACAATAATCTTATCTACTTTTTCATTTGCAGCCTGAATCCACACCGGCGCAACCTTAGTAGTTTCAATTCCAGCAGTGTAGCCGATATTAACCGGGGCAATCTTTTCCCACTCATTGGGTATTGTAACCTGCAGTGAGATATCAAATTGACCGCCACCTTGCATGTGTCCAATTGTCTTTTCGATTGTCTGGTCGATGAAAGCTCTTTCTGAGTCAGTAGTTGCTAGCCAAGATGTATTACCCCACTGCAGCGGTTGAATGTATACATCGAAAAGATCCGGGCGGCTGCGCAAAGAACGCAAAGCAAACCGCGTTTGCTCACCATATCCCGAACGTGTTAATACTGGTCCTTTAAGTAAGATTTTCTTACGCATTATGCCACCTCCAGTAAGTGCCAAGTTCTATAGCCCTTGCGAGTGTCCCAAGAACCATGCTTTTCAACAATCTCGTCCATTAATTTAATCCATCCATTTTCATACTTCTCAAAATTATAATTGTCCGCAACATGATTACGACCACCGGCTGACCACTTCTTGTATGTCTTTGCATTGGTCTTGAGCGCCTTCGTCATGGCCCTATTAAAGTCGTCTTGAGACATCCTATCTTCATAAATATAGGGAACCGCTAGAGAGCCAATAATGGTTTTTGAAGCCGGCTCAATGCCGATACCGAACCAATCTGTACCATTTGTAACCTGTTCCTGTAACCCACCCGTCATATTAACGATAATCGGAGTGCCACACGATAAAGACTCCAAAGTAGAGAGTCCAAAACCTTCAGCATCTGAAATATTAATCGTGAAATCGGCAGCATTATACATGTTGGCCAATTCTTCGGGGGGTACCTTGTTTGTGGACAGCATCACCTGTCCATCATTTACCCCCACATGCTCAATGATGTGTGGTAAATCTTGACCATGTTGGTCTCTTGCGTCTGTATGCATAACCAACATAGCCTTATCGTGACCAACTTGATCCAGCCACTCCTTGAACCACCAGATCAAAGTGCCACTCTGCTTTCTACGTGCATTGCGGTTATTCCAAAAGAAAATCTTCTTATTCATGTTCTTGTGATTGGTACTGTTGTCGATACAAAGTTGCTTACGAATACCTTTAATCATCTCTTTCTGTTCGCGAGTCTTAAATTTGTGAAAGATATTCGAATTGACTGCATGTGGCAGATAACACGAACTAACATCAGGCGCAACCTGCTTAAGGATTTCGTGGGTTACCTTAGAAATGCATGCCACTTCATCTGTAGAGCGGTAGAAATTGGCGTTATAATGCGGCGCTGGGAAGTTATCCCATACATGGTAATACACCATGGGCACATTCGGCCTAATCTCATTCTCGATTTCCCAGAGCCAACCGTAAAAGCGGGGATCCGTCATGAACCACAACACATCGGGCTTTTCTTTTTGTAAAATGGACCTGATAATCTCATGATTACCATATCCATCGACCGGGAATACTCGCCAGTCAGTTCCCCATGGATCGACAGTCTGGGGCTGATAGTTGTGGTGTTTCATAGCACCACCCAAGCACACAAATTGATACCGGCCAGTTTTTAATAGTGCCTCAATCATATACTTGGTTTGGGTGCCCACGCCAGACGGCGAGAGCGGATGGTCAGAAAGGACCAAAATCTTCTTCTTCTTCATTTATACCTCATGGACAGTGTTCTGTCTTGTAAAATTTGCAACCATACCCTGACGTGCAGGATAGCTTATTCTTAATATAACGCTTTTTCTTGATATTGTATAGCGCTGTATTTAAAGATTTTAAAGCGTTCTTTGTTTTCTGGGGGCCGCTTGTTACCCTGAAAAATTCTACGCGATTCTTCTTCGCGGTTCTTTTAAGTAGTGCGAAGTGTGTTTCTATATCTTTTGGATCTACTTCCATTTTCTTCGCAAAAAAGTGTTTATAAAGTGTAAGCTGGTATGTCGTCATTTTGTCTGACCGCCGGCGCGCATCCCATCCCCAAGAGCACGTCTTCCAGTCGAAAATGTGGACCTTGTTGTCGGGTGTTTTAACCACAGCGTCAATATAACCTTTAAACATGTAATCGTCGTGTCCGTCGATTGGTTCATAAAGCGGCATCTCAACAGCTAACACTTCATATTCCTCAAAATATTGATCAAGGGCTCCCTCAATCTCCGGAATGATTTGCTTGCCTTGCTGACGCATGTCTTGTACAAGTCTATCATCTACCTCAACATCATCATCCAATTCTTCGATGCATTTCTCGAATTCTTTTATAAAGAATTCATCGCCGACGTCTTCTTGTAGCAGCTTCTTTTCACATACGTTATGTATCGCAGTTCCAAATGCTGTGAAGGCATTTCCTTTAAAGCCCTCAATCTTGTCGACTCTCGTTAATTTGTGATAAAAAGCACAGAAAACCCAATCCTTGAGTTCCGAGTATGATATGTGTGCCAAAATTTTCTCCTATATTCAGTTCTATTATAACCACTCGGGGGTTAACTGTCAAGAATTATTTATCACTCTTTGCCAAAAAGGCTATTTTTTTATACAACTCTGGTGAAATCACACGAAAATAGCTGTGGTCTGGCTCCATAAAATACTCTGTAAATCCTGTCGCAAAATATTCTCTTAGGGACGTCGGTGCATATGCGCTCAGAAATAAGCCTTCAACTAACAGGCTCAATCTGTCATAACCAACCTTGTTGAGCAGGAAATCATCAAACTCTAAACTATACTCCAAGTCTGTAAAGAACGCCTCTGGCGCCTTGAACCCGTGGGCCCATAATATCTGATGTAGCTGCAGTCTCTTTTTAAGAAACTCATTTTGTATCTTTTTGTCGCCGTAGATTTCATAACCATATGGCTCCTCAAGCGAGTGGGATACCTCATGAATAACATCATCGAGCATGTCATCGACATTATCTTGTTCATTAGATATATGTAAGCAGCCATCGCTATAAAAAGCATTAAGATTTCTTTTCTCAAACTCCTCAAACCACCCGATAATGACCATTTCAACTTCTGCCAACAAATGGTGTGGTATCACCTCTTCCACCTTTGCTACAACTTCTTCAGCATCAACGGTTTCTGGAAGGGGATCCTTGACATAAACATGAATCCCCGTCGGGGTATAAAAATCTTGCACCCTAGCTTGGGCTCGCTGGTGTGCTTCTCTCAAGTAATTCAGCATCGTTTAATCCTGTTTGATATCCGCGTAGAAAGTTCTCTTCTGCAAAGGCAAATACGAACTCTGGAAAGTCAAGTGCCAGCACTTCTGCTACCATATTTACAGTGACTTCCTCACTATCTAGTTTCGTACCAACATACTCAACCAGATACTTCTTTAATTCTGAGTCAGGTTCGACTGGCATTGCCAGCACTGAGTTAGTGTGAACCTCCTCTTCTGTTATTACTTTTTCTTCACTCATAATAAGCGCTCCTTTAATTTAATATAACATAAAATAAGCAATTGTTTATTTATTTTTTATAATACTTTTGATGCCAACGTTGCGAGTTCTGATCTCTCGCCTTTTTTAAACGTAACGTGGCCAGAAATATTATGTGATTTAAAATTCTCTACTGCATGAGCTAAGCCATTCGATGTCTCGTTCACATACACATTGTCGATTTGTTCGACATCGCCGGTTAACACAATCTTAGTATTCTCACCTATTCTTGTAATTATAGTTTTAATTTCGTGTTTTGTCAAGTTTTGTGCTTCATCAATCACAATAAAAGCATTTGAGATGGAACGTCCTCGAAT
>CEUO01040300.1_pt1 | contig 16271 bp, 8 predicted proteins | sample 531391 | NCBI WGS metagenome assembly CEUO01 (sample SAMEA2622799, study PRJEB7988) | marine metagenome | isolation source: saline water (ENVO:00002010), including
AAAGCAACTGGAATAAAAAAAGTTGTAGATAAAGTTGCTAAAGTAACCGGTAAAGATTGTGGTTGTGGAGAAAGAAAGGATACTTTAAATAGATTGTTTCCTTATAATAACTAAAAAAAAATTATGGCGGTAAGTATAGATACAGTATATCAGAGAGTTTTAGCATTCGCTAACAAAGAACAAAGAGGTTATATAACTCCTCAGGAGTTTAACTTATTTGCTGGTCAAGTACAAATGGAAATATTAGAACAATATTTTTACGATATAAACCAGTGGAATAGACAACAAGGTAATAGCACTGAACACTCGGATATGTTATTAGAATTAAATGAGAAGTTAGCTATGTTTAAAGCAACGGTATCATTTCCAAATCTTTCGTTTGATGAAGAAAATCAAACCCTCGTATTACCAAGAAATACGTTGTACAAACTAGGTACAGTATCTCATACAAGACTTGCTAATGGAATCGGTATAGTTGCGTTTGAAGAACTTAGTCACGAGGAACATATAATAAGACAAGCCTCGCCACTAACAGCCGCAACATTAAAAAGACCATATTTTGTAAATCAAAACGGATCTTTAAGATTGTACGCAGATACTCTTTTAACAGTAAGAGAGATTAGTTTATCGTTTATTAGAAAACCAAAACCTCCAAACTGGGCTTATGTAGTAGTTAACGGTAAAACACTATATAACGATAATGTGTCTACAGATTTTGAGTTACATCCTTCGGAAGAATCCGAGTTAGTATATAGAATATTGTTATATGCTGGAATTTCAATTCAAAAACCAGAATTAACACAAGTAGCAGCTCAATCAGTTGTCTCTCAAATTCAACAAGAAAAACAATAAATAAATGGGATTATTAAAAGCAACGCAAGCAAATTATTATAGTGGAAATAACTATGGTAATTACCAGTTCACATCTTTAGATAATATTATAACTCAATTTATGATTGCTTATGTAGGTGAAGAAAAAATTATATCTAAAGCAAAAAGATCAGATATAGCGTTTCACGCTCAAAGAGCTATGCAAGAACTATCTTTTGATACGTTTAAATCTTTTAAAGCGCAAGAAATTACCGTGCCCGCAACTCTTCAAATGATATTACCTCAAGACTATGTAAATTATACAAAAATTAGTTGGGTGGATTCCGCTGGTATAAAACATCCTTTATATCCTACAAGTAAAACTTCAAGTCCAACATCTCCGCTACAAGAAGATAATGGTGATATTATAACAAATTCATTTAAAGCTGTTGGTGCGTTGGTTTCTGGATCAGCAAGTGTAGTGTTAGATAGTGAGTACAAAAATATTACGGTTGGAATGATGGTTAGTGGTCCGTATATTCCAGTTGGAACAAGAGTAGCTACAGTAAGTAACGCAAGTAACATAACGACTATTACTATGGAAGATGCTAGTAGTGAGGCTGTTACTCCTGTAATTTCTGGAACTACCACGGGTATAAGTAACACTGGAACAACTTTAACATTTACAGGTACAGTTTATTCAGAAGAATCTTCATATATAGTTGATAATTTATCTTGGGATATTGGTGGTACTGCTTTTAACTATAAAATAACTGGTACCGCCTCTGAATTAACAAATATAGAAATAGGAATGTTAGTTTTTCATGACAATTTTCCTTCAGGAACTACTGTAACAAATGTTTACGATACAACTATTGTTGTTAGTAACACACCGGATAATACAGCAGCAGTAACTGGAGCTGAAGTTACTTTTATTTCTCCAGATTTACAAGATTCAACAACTTGGGCAAACTATAAATCTACAACTCCATCTGAAAATAATAATGATGATTACGAAGATGACACTTATTGGCCGGAACATGGAGAAAGGTACGGATTAGATCCTCAACATGCTCAAGTAAACGGATCTTTTTATATAGATCAAGTATCAGGAAAAATACATTTTAGCTCTAATATTTCAGGTAAAACTGTGATACTAGATTATATAAGTGATAGTCTAGGAACAGATGCTGAAATGCAAGTTCATAAATTCGCAGAAGAAGCGATGTATAAATGGATAGCTTACGCTATTTTATCTACAAGAGCTAATACTCAAGAGTATATAGTACAAAGATTTAAAAAAGAAAAATTTGCTGAAACACGAAAAGCAAAATTAAGATTATCTAATATTAAATTAGAAGAATTAACTCAAATACTTAGAGGCAAATCTAAGCAAATAAAACACTAGTATATGCCAGAGATTAAAAATCAGTTTACCGGTGGTAAAATGAATAAAGATCTTGATGAAAGACTTATTCCTAACGGTGAATATAGAGATGCAATGAATATACAAGTATCAACCTCAGAAGGATCTGATGTTGGTACTGTGCAGAATATATTAGGAAATAAAATTATATACGGTACTCAGTTTAGCTCAAGTGCTATCTGTGTAGGTGCTATTGCTGACGAAAAAAATGATAAATTATATTGGTTTATAAAAGATAATGGAGCTCAAGAACCTTATGATGGTATATTTGAGTGTAATTCTAATGGAATTGTAAACCCAGTTTTAATTGATAAAAATCGTGATGTTTTAAAATTTACTTCTAATGAAATAATTACTGGTATAAATATCATTGATGATATGTTGTTTTGGACTGACAACAGACATGAACCTAAAAAAATAAATATTACACGTAGTAAATCTGGTACTACTGACATAACAACTCACACTCAATTTGTTAATTCTGAAACTGGTGTTAGAGTTGATATAAAAGAAGAACACATTACAGTTATAAAAAAAGGTCCAAAATCTCCACCTACAGTACAACTACTTTCAGATCGTACTAATGACGAGGGTAGAATATATACTGGGGTTATGAGAATTACATCTCAACCTGAATGGGATCAACCTTATCCCGATGCACAAAATCCTTCTATTACACAAACACCAGGAAAAGCTTATATTGATTATGCAACTGGATTACCTGCTACCGGTGCACCTGGTTTAACTAGCAAAGTTCCTCTTGATTTTAACAATGAAAATACTTCTTCTATGGGTTTTCCTAGAAGTCCTCATAATTGGCACTATGATTTTAGCCAACTATCTGTTGGAGATTACTTTGATACATATATAGAAACTGATATTAATGGTGAGAGTGGTTTTGAGTTAGATTGGAGCGAAGGTGACACGTTATTATTTGAAGCGTTTGGTGGAGAAACTTATAATCAAGCACCAGATATACCGCTTAGAAACTACAGTGTTAAAGCTAGAATAAGCGACAGAAATTCTTACGTTCCTGATAACATTCAATTAGCAATAAAAGATCCTAATCTAGGTGATTTTCCTGATTATGTTTCAGGATCCGATATAAATGGTAATGCTGATTCTCCAAGGGAATTTAAAATAACGTGGGAACAAGGATCTAGTGTTAATGATCTTAAAATATATTCTAAATATGGTTTTAGTGGTAGAATAAGTAAGATTTCTGTTTATAAACTTGTAAATGGAATACCAGATACTAGTGTTGACTTGTGTCCAAATCCTGAGTTTAAATTACAAGATAGCAATGGTAATAATTTACCTCAATGGAAAAACCGATCAGAATACGGATGTTTAGAACATCCACTTGGTGGAGTAACATCAACAAATCCTAATTATACTGATCCAAATCAACCTGGTGTTGTTTATCCTAACGTAATAATTGATCCAGAGAAATTTCCATGTTATCCAGGTAGTTATGGTTTTTCTTTGTATCCTAGTGGAAGTCATTCTCAAGCTACTACAGATACTATAGAAAAAGGTGAAAAAAGCGGTATGTGGAATATAGTACATGATAACAATGGTGGACATATACAAGCTGGGGGTGCTGGTCGAAATGATGTGCAGTTAGACAATCATCCAAACAATTACGGTGGATTAATAACACGTGATTTTAACACTACCACCCAAACTTATCCTCATATAGAGTTTGCTTGGCAAAGAGGTGGTGCACAAACAGTAGATGATAATCTAAACGGATACTATAACTGGAGATACTATGCTAATGACTTAACTATCACGGGATCCGACGGATATACATATAAAAGTTATGATATATTAAATCAACACGGATGGTGTTATTTAAATTTAACCGAAAACGGTCCTTCTCCACTCGTTGAAGGAGAAGAATATCAATTAGTGTACACTCTTGATGATACAGGTAATGGTAATAAAATTATAAGACAAGACACTGGACTAGAAGGATACAATCGATACGGTACCCAAGGTCAATTAATTCTTGCTAATCACGGAATTACAAATCCTTGGCAAAGAGATAATTATTTTATAGACCAACCTAAAGAATTAGTTCGAAATGGAGATTTTACCGAACCAGACGCTAATGGAGATTTTCCAAGATATTTTAATACAGCTGGAGGTCCTATAGAAACTTTTACATATAATTACGTAGAAAAACACGTGGATTGTGGGTATAATGTAGATAGTAATGGTGATAGAATTAAATTTATAGGTGGAACTAAATTAAATACAAATATACCACTTACAATCGAAACTGATCAAGTTTATCGTGTTTCATTTGAAATATCTAATATAAGTAGAAATGAGGATGGTCAAGATGTAGCTGAGAGTGACGGAATATTTGCAGCGATAATTGGTCAACCATTTGAATTTCCACCTAGTGGAGGCAATAATGCTTCTTGGAAAACTCCAGTAGTAAACACACCCGGAGTACATGAATTTGAAATAACAACTTCTCTTGATAATTCTTATAATGCTTTAGTTGAAAGTGGTGATCGTGCGTTTTTAAAATCTGGTTCTGGAAATAATGGTTTTGTTGGTAGAATACATAATTTTTCTGTAAGAAGAGTAGAAGCTCCAAATGCTAATGTTACTTGTGAAGTGTTAGCAATACACAATCCACCAACTGCTCCAGAAGGTGGTGAAATAAGATTTGCGGTTGATTTAGAAAAATCTAAAAATAAAATTTTTGAGTTTAAATTTCCAAGGTTTGCTTATAGATATCAATATGGTGACAATGAATACTCTACTATATCTCCATTTTCTCCAGTAGGTTTTATACCAGGTGAATTTGTTTATCATCCTAAAGAAGGTTATAATTTAGGTATGACCAATAGACTTACTGAGGCTAAAATAAAAGATTTTATGGAGGGTGTTCCAAATGGTGTTATTGCTGTAGATATATTATACAAAGATGATACGTCTCCAAATATCTATATAGTAGATACAATAAAACCTACACATGTTGCCATATCTGGTGCAGAAGAAAGCTCATGGGATCTAGAAGAATACACTATAAGTACAGAGCAAATATATCGTGCTATTTCATCCAATCAATTGTTACGACCATGGGACGCTGTCCCTTTAAGAGCATTAGCACAAGATGTTACTGGTAATAGAATTGTATATGGAAACTATGTTCAAGGCTTTAACTTACATCACCAAGATGGTGAAAGTACAAAAAGATATTATCCTTATTTTAATTTAGATATTTTATCTAGTGATAATTTAGAATATAAATCTGAAAAATCTTTAAAATCATTACGTGAATATCAACTAGGTATTGTGTTTGCTGATAAATATGGAAGAGAAACTCCTATTATATCAAATTATTCTGGTACTAAAGCTATAGAAAAGATAAATTCAGAAACTATAAATCAACTTCAAGTTGGATTTGGAAATAATAATTTTCCAGAAAACATGAAATATTTTAAGTTTTTTATAAAAGAAACTTCTAATGAATATTATAATCTAGCGATGGATCGTTGGTATGATGCTGAGGATGGTGGTGCTTGGTTAGCTTTTCCATCTTCCGATAGAAACAAAGTTGATATAGATACTTTTTTAATTTTAAAAAAAGCCACTGATTCTAATCAAGCTATTTTAGATGAAACTAAATATAAGATTTTAGACATACAAGATAATGCTCCTAGTTTTATAAAACAAAAGAAAACCTTAGTATCAACAAAAAAACATATTGCAAGTTTTGCAGATAGTGATATTTTTGGAGAAGATTTAGTCGATGTTCCTACAGTTGGTAATAATGAGTTTAAAATGAATTATAAACCATTTTTTGATTCTAGTGGTTCTGATTTAGATAAAGTAAAAGAAGGTAGTTTATGGATTGATTTTGAAAATTCAACTGGAGATATTACTAAAAGATATAGAATTTCAAAAATAACAAATGATTATTCACCGCTTGTAGCAGCGGGTGGTGAAGAAGTTGATTTAGAAACCGCGCAATATAGTGTTATATTAACCGAAGGTTTTGATAGTGATATTAATCTTATAACAGATGAGCCACTAACAGGTTTTTCTGCGACAAAAGTAAAAGACGGAACTGTTGTAAATGTATATGAATATATAGAAGAAAATCAAGCAAAGTTTGATGGTAGATTTTTTGCTAAAATAAATGTTGATTTAGATTTCTTTAATACGATTATTAAAAGTGGAACTGGTTCAGGAAAATATAGAACTGTTAATAGTAAAAAACTATATTACTTATCGCCTGATAACAGTGACAGACATAGTAGCGATTTAACTGGTCAAGATAAAGGTTTATATAATTCAGTAAATGGAGATTTTGGTAGATTCGCTCCATTTTTTAGAAATTATAATAAAAAAGCGAGTGATTTAGAGTATGACAATGAAGATGTTGGTCAATATGCTTTTGGTCCTGGATCATTAGATAGTGATACTGATAGACCTTGGTTGCAAGAATTATCATATTATACTACAACTGATTTTTCAAGAAACAATCAAGATGGAAACACAAGCACGGCTCCAAACCTTAAAAAGGCTGATTCTCATGGTTGGAATTCTTTACAAAGAGGAGGAGTTTTTAATGATAAAAACGAACAAACTCATGGTGATGTTTGGTTTATTGATGGTGGACCATATTATGGTAAAAGTCCAATTCAAAATGGTGATAATTTAATTTGGGCTAATGAAACAAATAGATTTATAAATAATGACGGTGGAATATCAACGGGTATTGAAATAACTGGAGATAATGCTTATTTTAATATTGCTATTGGTGGTATATATAATCAAGTGGTTAACGCAACTGATGACAATGCTGGTTTAGAAATTTCAAACTTTTTTGATCTTAGAAGTGGAGCTAATAATGCTACTTATGGGGAAAGTACACAAGATTTAGTTGAAAAAATTTCTCCTGGACAAAAGTTTAAATTTAGAGAAGATCCAACTGGTGAGATATACTCTATACAACCAAATGTTGAAAATAATAGACTTGTAAGATGGAACACGATACAGTTATCAGAAAACGAAGATAACGATAATTATGAGTTTGATTATGAGAACAGTGGTTCAAATCCAACGACTTGGAGTGCTGATAATCCAGAAAACAATACTAATGTCGATAATGATTACACGGTATTTGCAACACAGTTATCTCCTAATTTTTCTAGAGGATGGAAACCAAGAGTTTTAAATTCTTCTGGACAAGGTGTAGTAAGTTGGAATCCAACAGGTAGTTTAGGTCCTATAGAAAATGGGTTAAAACTAGGTATTAATCACTCTAATACCTCTCCTGGAGGTGACGCACCAAATAGATATGTTGTTGTTGATTCGTTAGTGGGAACAGATAAAAATACTAAACTAGAACACAATATTACAGTTGGAATGATATTAACTAGTCACTCTGATGGTAGTCTTGAATACGAATCAGTAAGTACTACTGGTAAAGAGTATCTAGCTATTAAAGAAATTGAAAATCTTGGTACTGGTTTAGGTTATAAACTACATTTAACGGGATATAGTAAAATACTAGTAGATGACAATGTTGATTCTTTAAGTTTAACTAAACATGATATATTTACGAACATACCAAGGGAAAATCAAGAAATGATTTTTGAGCAACCAACTATGAATGGTTATAGTCAATATTCTGTAAATAGAATTAACCAACAAGATCCAGCTAGTATGGGTTGGACTGGTCCATCTTTTGACGAGACTACTGGCGAGCAAATTGATTCAGGTAATCCTGGTATAATAGCAATTGGTTATAATTTAGATTTCTTAGAAGAAGTTAGTTTAGATTCAGACTCACAAACTATTATATCTGAAAACCCAGCAGTTTGGGAAACAGAACCTAAAGATTCAATAGATTTAGATTTGTATTACGAAGCAAGTGGATACTATCCTTTAGAATTAACTACCAATGAAGAAGCTAAACTATTAGTTCCTTATGGCTCTAAAGTTGAAAGTCTTTCAGGAAGATTTATAGAAGAAGGCACTATAATAACTGGTTCTATAGCAACTGAAAGTAAAGATTTACAAATAACAATACAAACTCCTTCTGATACTTCACCTGAGTTTACAGGTGTACTTGTTTATCCAGCTTTTGCTGGAGCAGATTACAATGCTGTAGGAAACAAATTAAAAATAACAAAACCAAATGGAGAAGGTATTGTTGTAAAGATAAAATCTCTTGGAACAATATCTCCAAGTAATAGAACAAGCTCTTTTATAGTAGGATATCTTGGTCAATCGTATAGTACTGAAACAAATTATATTTTAAATTGGCATAATTGTTATTCTTTTGGAAACGGTGTTGAGTCTAATAGAATTAGAGATAATTTTAATCTACCATTTATTTCGAATGGAGTTAAAGTATCTACTGTATTAGATAGAGATTATGGTGAAGAGCGTAGAAAATATGGACTAATATACTCTGGCTTGTACAACTCAAATAGTGGTGTAAATAACTTAAACCAATTTATAGCTGCAGAAAAAATAACAAAAGATATAAATCCTATATATGGTAGTATTCAAAAATTACACTCTAGAGACACTGATTTAGTAACACTATGTGAAGATAAGTGTTTAAGAATATTAGCAAACAAAGATGCTGTTTTCAACGCAGATGGAAATCCCCAGCTAACAGCTACAAATAGAGTTTTAGGACAAGTTATACCTTTTTCAGGAGAATATGGTATATCTAAAAACCCAGAATCGTTTGCATCAGAATCTTATAGGTCTTATTTTACTGATAAAGTTAGAGGTGTTGTAATGAGATTATCAAAAGATGGACTAACACCAATATCAATGCACGGAATGAAAGATTGGTTTAAAGATAACTTAATGTTATCTAGTAAACTAATCGGTAGTTATGACGATAGAAAAGACGAATATAACATTACACTTAATAATAGTACTGATGGTCTTCCAAAAACAGTTTCTTTTAAAGAAAATATAAGAGGTTGGCAAAGTTTTAAATCTTTTATTCCTGAGTTTGGTGTTAGTATGGCTAGTAATTATTACACAATGAAAGGTGGTAGATTATACAAACATCACGATGAAAGTGTTGATAGAAATACTTTTTATAATAATTTTGTAAATTCAAGCGTAGATGTTATACTAAATACAGAACCTGGAACTATAAAGTCTTTCCGAACATTGAACTATGAGGGTAGTCAAGCTAAGATCAAAAAAGGAGAAAGCGTAATTTTAGAGTTTTATAATCAACCTATAACTAGTTATAATGATCAAGAGTACTATAATTTAGTAGCACGAGACGGTTGGTTTGTTGAGTCTATTATAACAGACCAAGATACGGGGTATATCACTGATTTTATAGAGAAAGAAGGAAAGTGGTTTGCAAATATGAATAAATTTATTGATATAAACTTATAAAACATGGCTACAGATACTAGTAATTTTAATTTTCAAGGAATAGGTCAGGTTTACGCTTTAACTATTTACGGTTGTACAAATCCTAATGCGTTAAATTATGATCCTGCTGCAACCGCTAGTGACGGCTCTTGTATATTACCAATATATGGATGTATGGATCCTGATGCGTGTAATTATGATTCGTCAGCAAACCAAGATAATTTTACTTGTGAATACTGCTCTTGTGACGCGGCTTGTATATCAGGTTGTACAGATGTGAATGCGTGTAATTATGATCCTTTAGCGAATAATGACGATGGTAGTTGTAATGGTCATTTTGGCTGTACAGATTCTACAGCATTTAACTATGATGATACTGCAATGTGTGCTGACATCGCTTCTTGTGTATACGTAGGCTGTACGGATAATGGAGCTTCAAATTATGATCCTAACGCAACTGTTGATGATGATTCTTGTATTGATTGTATTTATGGATGTACAGATTGTGGTACTATATGGGAAACAGCAAACTCTACAACTTGTCCAGGGGGCGCAGCTACATCACCTGGTTCAATTAATTTTAATCCTTTAGCTACCTGTGATGATGGTAATTGTTCAGCTGCGATTTATGGATGTACTGATCCTACTGCAAATAATCAAGATTTATCTGCTAATGTAAATGATGGTAGTTGTGAGTATACGGTTTATGGGTGTGCTGATCCTTTAGCAGATAATTATTATGGATCTGTTTCAAGTAACACAGCACTTGAAGACGATGATAGTTGTGAATATAATGGTTGTACAGATGTGTTAGCTTGTAACTATGATGAATCAGCTAATACTAATGATGGTAGTTGTGTTTATCCAGCGGGATGTAGTGATAACTCGTATGTAGAATACGATCCTAGCGTAGAAGTTGATTGTAGCAATGTAAACGATTGTGTTACTCTTGTTGTTGAAGGTTGTACAGACCTTACGGCCTTTAATTATGATCCTTTAGCAAATACTGATGATGATTCATGTATTCCTAAAATATCTGGTTGTACAGATTCTACAGCATGTAACTATGATTCTAGCGCAAATATTAATGATAATACCTGTACGTATCCTAATGATTTTGAAGATTGTAATGGTGACTGTATATCAGGTTATGTTGATTTAGCAGATGGTAATGGGTGTGTAACAGCAGTTTATGGATGTACTGACGAAACTTTAGTTAATTATAATCCTTCAGCAAATGTAGATGATAATTCATGTGGAGATCCAGCGGTGTTTGGTTGTACGGAAGAATTTGATACAAATGGAGATAATTACGTTAATTATAATTCTTCAGCAAATGTTAGCGATAATAGCTGTGTTACTTGCGATAATCTTGATATGACTGTTAATATAACTACAACAGACCAAACAGACAGTGTTAATCCTAACGGAGGCGCAACGATAACGATACCAAGTGATGCAATTGATATTCCTTATAAGTTTTATTTGCGTGATTCCCAAGGGTCTTCATGGGATAATGTTGTCTTTAACATTTCAAGTTCTTGGTCTATCGGATCTAAAACAGCAGACACATATACTTTACAGATAGAAAGTAATAATGGTTGTACCGTTACACAAACTTTTACTATAAACGATAATACTTCAATAGTTGGATGTACGGATTCCACGCAGTTTAATTATAATTCATCTGCTACTGTAGATGATGGTTCTTGTATTCCAGTTATTTCAGGTTGTACCGACCCTTCAGCAGATAATTATGATTCTAATGCCAATACAGATGATGGAAGTTGTACTTACCTATATCCATGCCCAGCACCAGGTACATTTATTGGTGGAGGATGGGTGTTCTATACGGAAAATATTGTTGGCGACACTTGTAATGGGTTAATAGTTTCTCATGAAGATGCAATGAGTTCAACAAAGTATAAGTGGGGTATACATAACGTAGTTGATGCTAGTTATTATCAAATTGGAAAAGGTCAACAAAACACAAATAAGATTATAAACGGTAACGGTTGTAATAACTATGGACCCGGATGCGATGCTTCACAACCTATTACTGCTGCTGCTATAGCTAAACAACACACAACCACTGTATATGGAATAACTTATGATGATTGGTATTTACCATCTGCATATGAATTAGAAGAAGTAGCCGAAGTTCTTAGTTTATCAAATAATTCTAAATACGCGTTAACTCCTAGCACTGACGGTGTATATACTGATCCAAATTTTCAAACTGGAAAATATTGGAGTTCTAGTCAATATGATCCTACTGATGGTACCTATTCCGGTAATGCTACAGAAGACGCCGCAACGGTTAAATTTAATTCACCTGGATTTACTGGTTCTACTGCTTATCTTACTATTAAAGGTAAAGGAACTCATCAATATATTAGACCTATCAGATCGTTTGCTTGGGATGGAGCAAATGGGATTTCTTAATAATAATAAAATAAACTATGCTAGTAATACAACTTAGAAATATCACTAATTTAAACACCTCTCTTCAGGTTGGTGACATGATATATACTACTAATACAGATGGAAGATTATTTAACAGTGGTAATCAAAAAGGTGTAAATATTGACTCAAACAATATGGTAGGTATTTTAAGAGAAATTGAACAAGAAACAGCTACAACTTATAATCTAAGTGTTGAACCTGCTATAAGTGGAGCTACTGTAAACCGTGGAGATTTTCTTATGTTTTCTAAATATAATCAATCTCACGGTGATATAAAAGGTTATTATATGCAAGTTAAATTAGTAAATGACTCTAAAGCAAAAGCTGAATTATTTACGTTAAGTTCTGAGGTTACTGAAAGTAGTAAATAAATAAAATAAATTATGGCAAACGGTGAAAAAGTAATAAGAGATTTTAATTTAGACACAAGCGATATAAAAGCTGCTGGAGAAATAAGAACGTTTGAAATTACTGGAGATAGTGGAGCTGTTTTTAGTTTACAAATTAAAAATGGAAATAATTATTATAATTTTCAAACTAATTTATTTCAAAGTAATAAAACTGGATTAACTGATATAACTATAAATAAAAATTCTTATACAGGAAATATAACCTTTCCAAAAGTTGCTGCCGGAGCTCAGTATGATATTTTCTTATTTAGCGAAACTAATTATAACACTAAGCATGCTAGCTATGTTGAGGTTAGATCTGATGATGGAAGTATAGATATAAATTCTTCTACTGGTTCAAACTCTAATTTAGTACAAAAAGTAATATACCAAACTTTAGATGTCACAATAACTATTAGTGGTTTTTCGCCTAATAGTCGTGTTACTGGTAGTATAGAAGAAGCGGCTACTATAACAGCTTCAAGGGGTAAAAATACTAGTAAAATTCCATTTACACTTAATTGGGATGTAACGTCTACTAGAACCTTAACTATAAATAGACAACCAACAACAGCAGATATACTTGCGTTTGCTGAAGCAACAATTGGAGATCCAGTTAATATAACAGGTGAAGATATATATCCAACCGTTACAGCTGCAAATAAAGTTGTTAATGGAGCTGTAACAAGTGGTACAAACGTAACAATGGATGATGATTATACTGGGCTTTGGGCTGTTGGTGATAGAATCACTGGTAACGCAGCTTTAGATGCTAGAACCCAAGAAACTGCCGTTACAGTTACAGCGGTTAATGTTGGTAGCAACGCGAAGGTGTTTACTATGTCAGAAGCAATAGCAATTGCTGATGACGAAACTTTAAGTTTTAGTAATAGAAGAAATCATAGATGGGAAATATCATCAACTTCTTTTGATGTGGGTAAAATAACTCCAGGAATGCGTACTAGTGAAGGTGTTAAAATAGCGCAATATTTACAGCAAACCACTGTGCTTGAAGGAGAAAAAGGTGAATATAAAGTTGATAATGTTAGAGTACCAGCCTTAGACACATTAAATCAAAAACCTATTTCATCAAGAAATGGAACCACAAAGGTATTAACAACAACAACAGGTTCATCTACAAATCCTGTTTATGTTACTTTTAATGAACAAGCAAAATTAGTTTATAGTGGCACAACAGAAAAAATATTTAGTTATGGAGCTCCTGAAATAAAAAGATTAACAGGTTATGATTTACAATTTAGCGATTTAACTGTAACATTAAAAGAAATAAAAACAACAACAACAGCAGCAGTTAACGACTCTCTCTCATTGCCAGTTAGTGATAGAGCTGGTATTATGGATGGTATTAGTACTGTTCAAGGTATAGGTATAGACACCACTGTAAGAGGAACAGATACGGCAGATGGTGCTGTTACTAGTGGTGTTAAGGTAGTGATGGATAGTAATGTTGCTGATAAAATGGTTGTTGGTGATAGAATCGTTGGTAATCCAGTTTTAGATCAAAATATAGTTACTGTAGCAGCTCTTAATCCAGATGATGATAACGTTAAAGAATTTTCTATGTCAGAGGCTGTAGAAATAGAAGACAATACTTTTTTAACGTTTATTAGTAACAATGATACAGGGGCAAAAGTAGTAAGTGGAGCTGGTTCTGTTACTGGAGCTGGTACTATAGTTTTAAGTGCTGCTCAAACTTTAGAAGATCAAATACAACTTACTTTTCCTGGAGCTAGCACTACAGCTACTATAACTGGTAACATAAAAATAAACAAAGTGGGTAACGAAGACTTAAATATATCGTTTGATTTAGAGAAGTTACTTACCATGCACTAAAGTAAATTAGTGGCAAAAAGTGTGACTATATTACTTATAATTAAATAAAATATTATGAGTAATAAGTTGCAAGTACGTAATCTAAAAAAAGATGATTACCATTATATAGCTAAGTGGTGGAAATGGTGGAGATGGAAGGTTATACCAAAAGAAATGTTACCAGAAAACGGATTGAGTGGTTTGATGGTGGAAAAAAATGGAATTAGAATAGTATCGGGATTTATTTACATGACAAATTCTACTGGAGCAATGTTAGAGTTTATAGTTTCAAATCCAGATTACAAAGAAAAAGATAGAAAACAAGCAATAGAACTTCTTATAAGTACAGCGGAAGAGTTTTGCAAAGGATTAGGGTGTGACTACATGTTTAGTATTGGTAGAAATAAACATTTAATAGAGACACACGAAAAATTAGGATGGAATGTAGATAAAAATCCATCTTACGAAATAATGAAAAAATTAAAATAATATGGGAACAATTTCAACAGCAATAATGGCAGGATCAGCGCTGATGGGTGTGAGTAACGCTAGCAAAATGCGTAGGCAAGCAAAGCGTCAAGCAGATCAAGCTTTACAAGAAAGACAAGAGCAGCAAGCTAGAGTAGACGAAGAAGTAGCTAACTACAGAGCTATGAAGTTTACTAACCCATATGCTAATATGGAAAACCCATTTGAAGACTTAAGAGTAGCTACTGGAGCTGCTGAATTTCAAGCTGAGCAAGGAGCACAACAAAGAGCTGATATACTAGCAAGTTTAAGAGGTGCCGCGGGAACTACTGGTATTGCTGGTTTAGCGCAATCGCTAGCAAACCAAGGGCAATTACAAGCTAGACAAATTTCAGCTGATTTACAAAAACAAGAAGTAGCTAATGAATTAATGGCTGCTAAAGGTGCTAGTATGGTTGACATGCAACAAAGAGCTGGTGAAGCAATGGTGCAACAAGCTGAGTCTGGAAGACAAGCAACAATATTAGGTATGCAGCTAGGACAATCAGCTGGAGCAAACTTAAATTATCAACAATCGTTATTAAATCAACAAAATGCTAGAACAGCAGCAAATCAAATGATGCTAGGTAGTATGCAAACTTTAGCTGGTATAGATTTTGATAGTGGTGGTAGTACTCCAAGCACACCAATTGGTGGTTTTGGTGCAAATAATCTTGATCTTACTCTTTCGCCAAACTTAGGATATAAAACAGGACAGTTAGGTGAAGCGAAACAAGGAGGTTTTAGTAGCCCAAGTTTAGGATATAATAAAAAATTTAATCCAATAACAGGAAAATTTGAATAAATAAATAAAATATGGCAAAAGGAGGAAGTTTATTAGGAAAAGCAGACACAACGTTAACAGGAATGTCTTACAAACAAGCGATGGCTGATGTTACACCTGATCTTGGACAAGTGTATAAAGACGAGGTGTTAACACAAGCGCTGTTTGAAAAAGGTGTTAAAGATCATTTTGATACTTTATACGCTGACAACAACGCTTTAGCAGACGAGTTAAAAGAAGCAACAAAAAAAGCTATGACTGGTCTAGGTACTGACTATGAAGCTATGGAATTGTTTAACTCACATCTTACTTCTATGAAAGATAGAATGAAAGCCTTGCCTAAAGGTAAAAAAGGAGATTTTGAAAGAGCAAAAATAAGAGCGGAACTAGCACAGTTACAAAAGTCGAGTGCAGATTTAAATGACACGGAAACTAAATTAGGTACAATGATAAGTGCTGGAGATTTTAATGAGCACGCTACAGGTAGAAAAAACATGTCTTTATACAAATCTATAGTAGATGGAACTGCTAAAAAAGAAATTATAGACGGTAACTTAGTTTATTCAATAGATTTTGAAGGAGAAAACATAAAAATGGATCGACAGGCTTTAAACGATGCATTAGTACAAAAAGATCCTGAATTCCAAAGTAATTTTAATAAAATATA
>CEUO01047861.1_pt1 | contig 16260 bp, 10 predicted proteins | sample 531391 | NCBI WGS metagenome assembly CEUO01 (sample SAMEA2622799, study PRJEB7988) | marine metagenome | isolation source: saline water (ENVO:00002010), including
CCTACAGGTAGTCCTACTTCTATCAATCTTCATCCTGCTATGGTTGCCGCCAAGAAGATGGAAAAAAAGATACATGACCAATTAGAAGAGTCAAATGCAAAGAAGCAGCTTAGAGCAGCAGCTTTTGAAGCAGCGTTATTTGGTACAGGTATTATGAAAGGACCTTTTGCTGTTGACAAAGAGTATCCTAACTGGGATGAAGAGGGTGAATATAGTCCAATGTTTAAGACTGTACCTCAAACTTCTAACGTATCTATTTGGAATTTTTATCCAGACCCTGATGCTAACAATATGGATGAGGCAGAATATGTTATTGAAAGACATAAACTATCTCGCTCTCAACTCCGAGCCTTAAAACGTAGACCATTCTTTAGACACAATGCCATTAACAAATCTCTAAATGAAGGAGAGATGTATAATAAAGAGTGGTGGGAACATGTCATGGACGATAATAACGATGATGACAGAGCAGAGCGTTTTGAAGTATTTGAGTTTTGGGGATTTGTTGATAGAGAGGTATTAGAACAACAGGATATAGAAATACCTGATGAATTAAAAGATGCAGAACAGGTAAGTGTAAATGTTTGGGTATGTAACAATAACGTACTACGACTAGTCTTAAACCCATTTACTCCTGCCTATCTCCCTTACTATGCAACACCTTATGAGATGAACCCATACAATATTTTTGGTGTAGGTATTGCTGAGAATATGGATGATACACAAACACTGATGAATGGTTTCATGCGTATGGCTGTAGATAATGCTGCACTATCAGGAAACTTACTAATAGAAGTTGATGAAACTAACCTAGTTCCCGGACAAGACTTAAGTGTTTATCCCGGAAAAGTATTCAGAAGACAAGGTGGCGCACCCGGACAGGGTATATTTGGTACTAAGTTTCCTAATGTATCTAATGAGAATATGCAGATGTTTGATAAGGCAAGACAGTTATCAGATGAAAGCACAGGCTTTCCATCCTTTGCTCACGGACAGACAGGAGTGTCAGGAGTGGGTAGAACTGCCTCTGGTATCTCAATGCTCATGAATGCTGCTAACGGCTCTATACGGAGCGTTATTAAGAATATAGACGATTATTTGTTAGGACCTTTAGGTAAAGCTTTCTTTAGCTTTAACATGCAGTTTGACTTTGACCCTGAGATACGAGGAGACCTTGAGGTTAAGGCACAGGGTACAGAAAGTCTTATGGCTAATGAAGTACGTAGTCAGAGATTGATGCAGTTCATGCAGACTGTTTCTAATCCTACTCTTGCTCCATTTGCACGGATGGATTACATAGTTAGAGAGATTGCAAAGAGTATGGACTTAGACCCTGATAAGATTGCTAACTCAATGAGTCAGGCAGCAGTACAGGCTGAGATACTTAAGAAGTTTCAGGAACAAGCTCCACAACCTCCTCAAGGTGAATTACCACAAGGAGGACAACCACCTGCTCCTGCAGGAGGACAGGTTGAAGATACGCAAGGAACAGGTGGAGGAACTATAGGTACAGGCTCAGTGCCAACACCACAAGAACCCGGATTTCCTGCTCCTACAGGGGCTATACAATGAACTTAAAAAAGCTCGTTAATGACAAAACTTTATGGGATAATTTTTTAGAATATCTAGATGATAGTATTGCTAAAAATCATACAGCATTAGAACAGGCAGATAATGCAGTTATTATTCATAGATTACAGGGAGCAATCGGTGCATTGCGTAGACTTAAATATCTTAGAGAAGAAATGAATGGAACTGAATAAGCAAACAGAAAATGCTTTTAATCTTATACCTGATGAGGATTTGCTTAAATACTCTAAACAGGATGCTTATTTTTATCTTGAAGGAGCTAAAGAAAAATCTAGAAGAGAACTTGAGGGAGCTATTGGTCTTTCTGAAGCACAACAATCTTTTAAAAACTATGAACAGATAATACAAGAAGCAAGCGGTTTAGATAAAAGATTTAATGAAGCTCTTAGACAAAAACGTATATCTAATGCTAAAGAACTTAGAGCGAATGACAACAATATACTACGCACAGAAACTTTTGATGCAGCATATAATGCAGCACTAAGCGCAGGGGCAAATGAAGATACTGCAAATTTAGCAGGGTATAATGCAGCTAACTTTGGTGACTTAGCCCCGGGAACAGGTGAAGCTTTTTTTGTTGAAGATATACGTCAACTAATTAAAGAAGGTAAGTATGCACAGGCAAGTGCTTTAAGTGCATTATTGGGTATTCCTATTTTTGGAAAATATATAAGTAAGTTTGTTAGGAAGAATACTTCTCTCTTAGATTGGACTACTACAGAACGTGGTAATATTCCTGAAGTTAAAGTAGATAGTCCTACAGAAGTAGATGTATTTGGACAAAAGGTACAACTAGACTATAAAGCAGGACTGCCATATAAAGAAACAACTAAGACAAGTTTTCTTGAATATAATGTTAATCCTATAAGTTTAAATTTAGGACAGAGGGAAAATTATTTAAAAAGGGAAGGTATAAGTACATACAGTCCTACCATAGAAGCTTTATACACTTTTCCTAATTATAAACAAGTATCTAATGAAAGAATAATTCAACCAGAGGAAATTCTTCAACATATAAAAAATATACCAGAAGATAATGCTGCGATATTAAACTCTATAAACACAGATAGAATATTTAACTATGATAATGTTTTTTACTTTGCTGATGAGGGAGTTATTCCACAAAAAGCATTTGAAGATAATTCATATTTTTCCTCAATTTTAAATAATACAAATAAAATACCTGAACTTCAAAAAGAAGTAGCTAGATATTCTACTCTTTATTCTGAAGCTTTACGTAATGCTAAACTAATGCCTGATGGAAATTATAGAGTAGAGTTTGGTTCAGAGTTTGATAAACCTTTTGAAATAATGAAACCTGAAGAATACAAAACTAGACTAAAAGATATAAACGATAAACATTTTAATTTTATAAATGAGTCTTTACAAAATCCTATAGATAATCCTTATTCTTTATCTACAAATTTTGAGGTAGATGTTCGTGGTGAAAAAGGATTTGCAGGGTTTGGAGCAACAGATAATCTTAGATATACACCCTATAGTGGTTATTTAAGAGATGAACCATTTTCTAATGATTTTTCAAATCTTAGGTATGGAGGAACGCAATCTCAAGAACAGCAAGGATTAATAATAAATAACCCTCCTGTTGAAGTAAAGATACCAATTGAAAGGGCTTTAGTTGGTAGTAGAAGAGGTGAAATAATTCTTAGACATTCTGCTGATATAGGAGAAATTGATAGAAGTTCTAACGTGTTATTTGAGGAAAGAGGAACTCTTCCATCAAGCATGCTAAGTTTATCTGAAGCATTAGCAGATTTAAAATTTGTTGATAAAAGACCTGAGTATAGTGATATTATTGCATTAAATGAAGATATACCAATTAATCAATTAAATTTAAAACTTATGTCTAATAACACAAATGCTGTAATTGCGTCAAAATTTATTTTTGAATCAATAGCAGGTGTTAGCGATTTATTTCCTAGTAATACTAAAATTAAAGAAACATTTGAATCTTATTTAGATAGTGTAGCAAAAAATAAAGCATTTGTTTCTGATTCTAGTGGGTATCCAAGTAAAAGCCCTGATGAATTAAAAGATATTTTTTATGCAGATGTAAGTATTGCTTATGCAAATGCTAAACTAAATGGGCAAAAAGAATTTTTTATAAAAGTTCCAAATAATTTTAATCGTAATATTAATCCTGAGAATAAAAAATATCAATCAAATTCTTTTATAAATTTTACACAAAAAGTAGATGAATTTGAGAAAATTGCTTTAAAAAATGCATCACGGTCAAAAAATTATTTAAGTTATTTAGGTTTAAAAAATATTGATACTCCAGAAAAACTTGTAAGAACAATACAATACTTACCTCGAAAATTAGAAGAATTAAGACAAGCTAATGCAAGAACAAAAAAATCTCGCCCAGTTACGCAGACACATGGTTTTGGTGTAGACCAATTAGGACACTTAAGATATAAACAATATGGAGAAGATGTTGTTATAGATGAAATACAGTTTGATGTTTTGCAAAAGATATTATCTGAAAGTAAAGATAAATCTATTAAAGAGTTAAGTAGCTTACCTTTTAACTACAAAAAACTACCTAATAATTTGCGAGACCTTATTAAAGAAGAAGGTATAGATAGAGTAAATCAATTAATTAAAGAAGGTAAATTTTCTAATAAAGGTATTGGTAAATATACTCAAATAGTTCCTACTAATGAATTAAGAAAAAATATAAATGTAAGTGAATCAGGTATAACTTCTTCTACTGGTTATTTTGATAAAACAGCTAATAAGTTTGTAGAGACACCAGATATTGCTGATATTAAGAGATATAAAAATTTTATTGATAATGAAAAAGAACTTGGAAAAGAACTTTATTTATTACAGTCTGAATTGTCTCCTAGTAAAATAGGAAGAACTGCTAGAGAAGAGGCTAAAGCAGAGTTAGGTTTAGTGAAAGGAATACCTCTTAATTCTTTAGAAGAAGGAGCAGAAAAACTTTTATTATCTCTTATACTTGATGCTAAAAAAGGAGGAGCAAAAAGAATAATACTTCCTCCTTTAGAAAAATTAGCTAATGCAAGAGGAGTAACTTTACAGAGTCGTAATGATAAACAATATAGATTTTCATTATTAGCTATAGATAGAATAAAAAAAGGAGATAATTTAGGAGAAGTTTTAAACACAGCCCAAGTATCTCCACTTTTAAAAGAAGGCTCAGAAAAATATTTTGAAATATATGAAAAAGCTTTTGACAGGGCTATTGCTAATCTTGTAAAAAAGTCAAATGGACAGATTAAACCTATACAGTTTAAAAAAGATAAAAGTCCAGTAACTTTAGAATATGCGTCTGACATATTTATTGATGAAGATTCTCTTAATAATTTAACTTACCATTTTGATGCGATTGAAGAAATGACTGCTAAAGAAACTGATAGTGTGTTTAGTACAGCAACTACTTTTTCTGAAAAACAAATTATAGCAAAAGAATATTTAAAAAGAGCTGCTCGACAAACAAGAGGTCCAGAAGATGTTAGGTACACTGGAGGTAAAACACAAATAATAGATTATGGAACAGAAACTAAAAATGAAACAGCTAAAAGATTGTATAAAACATTGATGAAAGAAGGTCCAGAAGTTTATCCTGAACTTACTATTATTAATAATAAAATGAAAGAAAACCCTAATGAATATTTTGCAGGAGCAAAACCCGGGACTACAGTAACTCCAAGTAATAGATTAAATATTCCAGACAGTGAAGAATTTTTTGTTGATATAGTAGAATTATATGAAAAAACAATGTTACAAAAAGCAAAAGATTTACGAATAAAAATATTTGAAGAATCAGGAAAAACAACACAAGAACCTGTAAAAGGTATAGATATTAGTGGCATCTTGAATGATGTTAAATTAGAGAATGTAACAGTCGGTATGGCAAAGGGAGGATTAGTCGATGCTAGGTAAACAAACTGAAATGGCTTTCATGCAAGATGGAGGCTTGAGGGATGATGGCATGAAGCGTGACCCTGTGAGTGGTAATGATATTCCTTCTGGTTCTCTTGCTGAAGAAGTTAGAGATGATATTCCTGCTATGCTAAGTGATGGAGAATATGTTGTACCTGCAGATGTTGTTCGTTTTTTTGGTGTAAAGTTTTTTGAAGATTTACGTATGCAAGCAAAAATGGGCTTGCAACAAATGGAAAAAAGTGGTAGAATAGGTGGAGAGCCTATTCCAGAAGAAAATGACCAGATGATGAGTCCTGAGGACGAGCAGATGATTATAGCAATAACTCCTGATATGAATGAAGGAGGAGTTGTTAAAGCTGCGGAAGGAGTTATGACCGATGCTGATATATATAAAGATGCTAAGTTAAAATCTCTAAGCCCCCTCTCAGGTTTTGGTTTTGTTGGCAGTAGTGTTTTTGGTGATAAAGTACCTACAGGTACAACTACTAGAACCTACTATCATCCTGATGGAAGAATACAGGTAGTACTCTATGATGCTAATGGCAACTTAGTTAATCCTTCTGATGCTGAGTACACAGAATCTCCTTGGTCACTTACTAAACCTGAAGCAGGAAGTCAAGATAATCTTGAAAAAACTCAACCTGTAGATGTCATTAGTGACAGAGGAGGAGTACAAGGTTTTATTGAAGATAAAGATAGAGGGATAGCAAAACCTTTTGAAGAATACTCTCCTATTGATTTTGGTAAAGCTGCACAATCATTTGATGGAAACCTTGCAAGTATTGCAGAGTTTACCCCTTTAGGTGCGATAGCAGGTATTTCTTTAGAAAAAGGTCAAGAAACTGCAAAAGCTATATTAGAGTCTAAACAATATAAAGGAAAGCCTTTAAGCAACTATGAAAGATTACAGCTAACTCGCTATTTAAATACACCTAAGCCTGAAAGCTTTTTAACTAATATTGTAAATAGATTAACAGGAAAAGAGGTAGAAGAAGAGGGTGGAGAAGGTGATATACTAACCTTTGAAGATATGAATGGTAATCCAGTTACAGGAACTTATGAAGAATTAATTAAAAAGTATCCTGTGCCAGAACTACCTGATTTATCTGCTAAGTCTCAGCTAAGAGATGGACAAGTGCCTACAGAAAAAGGACTTAAGCCTACTGCTCAAAGACAATTTGAAGCAACAGGTGTTGCTTTAACAAAGTATGGTAATGTGCAGTTTATGCCTAACGAGAATAATGTTAGAGACATGGACCTTATTAGAATGGAAGGTGCTGACGGTAAGGCACAGTTTATTAGACGATACGAATTGAAGAAGATGTTAGGTAAAGATAGAATCACCTCTACAGATATTCTTAACCTCGACCCTTCTAAGATAACTAGAAAACCTGCAGGAGATGATTTTTATAAAGATAGTATATTAGGTAAAGCTGACATTCTTGGTGGTGGTAAAACTATAGATGATATATTAGGAATTAACAGAACTGTACCTGAGTATAAAGATGATACTCCTGTTGTTAAAGAGGATAAAAAGAAGAAAGAAGTTGATTTATCAGGAGGTTCTACAGAAGCTGCAAAAACAACTATGAAGATTGCTAAGGGTGAACAAACTAAAAAAGAAAAACAAGATATAGATAAGCAAATAAAAGCGGCGCAAGACAAATATAAAAAAGCTAAAGAAGATAAAGATGAAAAAGAAAAGAAAAAATTAGGCACAGAAGCAATGCAACTAGCAGGTAAAGGTTACACAGGAGGAAGTGGTTTTACTAAAGGTGGACTAGCATCTAAACCCAAACCAAAACCAAAGAAGAAAAGAACTACAAAAGGATTAGGCACAAAACCTAAGGCTACCTGACAATCAAGTCAGCCCCAATAAAAGGAGAAAAATATGCCAGAACTAGCAGAAGTCGAACCCCAAACAACTGCAGGATTTGTAAGTAGAAGTCGTTCTAAGTACAAAGATAAGATTGAAAAAGATGAACAAGAGTTGAAGGAACTTATGGAAGGTAAAACTGAAGAAGCTCCTCCTGCTGAAGAAACAGAGGCAAAGCCTGAAGAAGTTTTAAACGATGAAGAGAAATCTTTTAAAACACGGTATGGAGATTTGCGTAGACACTCTCAACAAAAAGAAAAAGAATACGCAGAAAAAATAAAAAAACTAGAAGAAAAGCTAGGTCAAACAGAACATCTTGTTCCTCCTAAGTCTGATGAGGATATTGCAGCATGGGTAGAAAAGTATCCTGATGTTGCAGGTATAGTAGAAACTATAGCTGATAAACGAGCTAAACAAATGTTTGACAAAGCAAATATACAAATTGAAGAACTGACTAGAGCAAGGTCAGAGGCAACAAGGAGTCAAGCAGAAAATGAAATTAGGGAACATCATAAAGACTTTGATAAGCTACGTAACTCTGAGGAGTTTCATAACTGGGTTGAAGAACAGCCTAAATGGATTCAGGAAGCTCTTTACAAAAATACTGATGACCCTGCCAGTGTTATTAGGGTCTTGGATTTATATAAAGTTGACAATGGGCTTACTCCCAGTGATAAGAAAAATAAAAGAAAAGCTGCGGCTTCCTTAGTAAACAAGGGTTCAAAAACCCAAGTAGATGCTGAAGAACTTGCAGATACAATTAAAGAGTCAGATATTGAAAAAATGTCTGATAGAGAATATGCTGCAAATATTGATAAAATAAATGTAGCTAGACGTTCTGGTAAAATCATTTATGATTTATCAGGAAATCGTAGATAAATTGTTGACAAATAACATTTTATCTGTATAACTAGTGACTAAGACACAAAGCCTCTTATTAGACTACCTTTATGTCTTAGTTTAAATTCGAGTCTAAACCTTAACTACGACTACCTATATAAGTATAGACCCATTGGTTACAAGATTAGCTATCGAATAACCGTATGCACTCTAGAAAATATAGCCTCTACGTATAATGTTTAGCTTTTAATCGAGCCAAACCTATTATAAGGAGGATTTATTATGGCTTTTCAAACTACGTCAGGTTACGGCAATTTACCTAATGGTAATTTTAGTCCGATAATCTACTCCAAACAGGTACAGCTTGCATTCCGCAAAGCTACTGTTGTAGGAGATATTACTAACTCTGACTATTTTGGGGAAATTTCTAATCAGGGCGATACCGTCAGGATTATTAAAGAACCTGAAATTTCAGTTAAAGAGTACGCAAGAGGTACTCAAGTGACTGCACAAGACCTCGATGACGAGGACTTCCAACTTGTTGTTGATAAAGCAAACTACTATGCTTTTAAAATGGATGACATTGAGGAAGCACACAGTCATGTAAACTTTATGGACCTTGCAACTGATAGAGCCGCTTATAGGCTTGCTGACCAGTATGACCAAGAAGTTCTTGGATATCTATCAGGCTTTAAACAATCATCTATAAACTCTAAAGCAGATACTGTGAATGACCAAGTTAATGGTTCAAAAGCAGTAAGCACTGCAGGTTCTGATGAATTGTTGTCAAGCATGAAATTGATTAAGAGTTCATTTGGTCAAATTACAACATCAAGTGCAGGAGACCATTCTATTCCTCTTGCAAATGTTCCTAATGGTGCTACTTCTCTTCCAACAGGAACTGTGAGTCCAACACAAGTTGTCAATAGAATGGTTAGACTTTTAAACCAACAGCAAGTTGATACTCAGGACAGATGGTTAGTTATTGACCCTGTATTCATGGAACTGCTATCTGAAGAAAACTCTAAGTTAGTTCATGCTGACTATGCAGACGCTTCTGTAAAGAATGGTCTTGTAATAGGTAACTTAGCAGGTTTTAGAGTTTATGTTTCTAGCAACTTACCATCTGTAGGTACTGGTCCGGGAACATCAGGTTCAGCAAACCAGAACTCAAACTTTGGTGTTATTGTTGCAGGTCATGGCTCTGCTGTCGCAACTGCTGAACAACTCAGCAAAACTGAAACTTATCGTGACCCTGACAGCTTTGCTGACATTGTTCGTGGTATGCACCTATATGGCAGAAAGATACTTCGTCCAGAAGCTATCGTAACTGCTAAATATAACATAGCGTAAGGGAGGGTACTGATATGGCAACTTTTGACTTAACAGCAAAATCAACCACTGGTGTTGGTTCTAACTCTATCGCAACTCTACCTTCACATCAAGGTACACATATGCCTCAAACAATCCAAGAGTATTTGGATATTGACGCTTTAATAGCAGCAGGTAATTCTCTTGCTAATGGAGATGTCTTTCAAATGCTTGAGATTCCTGCAGGATGCTTAGTGCTAAACGCAGGAGCAGAGGTAATGAAAGCATTTACTTCTAGCTGTACCTTAGACATGGACTTTGACGGTGGTGATGACATCATTGATGGTGCTGACATTACCTCAACAGGGTTCTGTGCTGCAGGTACAAATGGTCAAACAAATACTGTTGTAGGAAGTGCTGCTTCAACGTACACTCAGTTTATCAGCACTGCTGATACTATTGACTGCACGATTGCAGGTGCTGCTCCTGCTACAGGTAGACTACGTGTCTATGCAACTGTGATTGACTGTAATGACCACGGTGCTGTGGATAGAGCAACAGAAGTCGATAGAGACTTTTTAGCTTAATTTAAAAACTTCAGGGGCAGGGAAATTACTCCTTGCCCCTACGAGAATGAAAGGTAAAGAGTGGCTACAACATACATTACATTAGTTAATGACCTTCTTAGAAGGATGAATGAAGTCACTCTTGATACCTCAGGTGATGGTTTTAGCACGGTTAAAAATGTTCAGGCTATTGCTAAAGATGCAATTAATAATGCAATAAGAGAAATTCTACAAGACGGACATCAGTTTCCGTTTCTTAAAACTACAACTACACAAACACTTACAGCAGGAACAGGAACATATGATTTTCCCACTGACTTAGCTAGTGCAGACTGGGATACATTTTATCTACAAAAACTAGACAGTCAGAATAACTCTGCAAAATCTATATCAACAATTACTTTTGATGAGTATGTAAGATTTTATAAAGCAATAGAAGAAAACTCTGGTAGTGAAGGCAGGACTGTGCCTAACCTTGTATATCAAACTTCTGAAAATAAGTTTGGTGTTACACCACTTCCAAATGCAGCTTATGTAGTAGAGTATGTTTATTATAAATTCCCAAATGATTTAGTGGCATTTGATGATACGATGATTATACCAGATAGATTTAAATATATTATCATAGATGGTGGTATGACTTATATGATGAGATTTAGGTCTAATGAACAATCAGCACAAATACATCAACAAAAATTCTCAGAAGGCATTAAAACAATGCGTAGACTGCTATTGGATGACCCACTAGCAGTAAGGTCTAGTATGATAACTAGACCTAAATTTGCATCTCATATGTTAAGTACGTTTAGCTAGTGTTGAGTTTGTGATATGGCAGATGCAGTATCTACCTTTAAAGCAAACTGTAGAGGCGGTTTAAATACTGGTGCAGATGTTCTTACTCTAGGACAAGAAAGTCCGGGGTCTGCTACACAGTTATTAAATTATGAACCTAACCTTGAGGGTGGCTATAGAAGACTTTCTGGATTTGCTAATGATTTAGGCACAGTTCCCGGAACTGGTTCAATACTGGGTGTTGCTGTAGCTAATGGTGTTAATCAAGGAATACTAGCCTGTAGAACACCTTCTTCAGGAAATAATTATCTTCATCATTGGAGTTTTTATTTCACTGTACCAGTTACTTCAGGGCAAGGAACAAACTTTACTGTTGGAGAAACAGTAACAGCCGTAACAAGTTCTAGTGATAGCACATCTACAGGTATTTCAGGAACTGTAAAAGCAAGAGCTTCTGCTTCTTTAACTATAGATTTTGGTAGAATACCAACTTCTGTTTTTGCAACAGGTAATGTTCTTACAGGAGGAACATCAGAAGCAGAGACAACAGTAACTTCTACTCCTACTGTAGTGGGTTGGACTGCAGTAACTACAAGTGGCTCACCAACTATGACAGGTGTGAGTAAAGTTAGATTTACGGAAATAAACTTTGGAACTCCTAAAGTTATATTGACAGATGGTATTAATCCTGCAGCTACATATGATGGTAGTACATATACGCAGATAACAGATTCGAATGCACCAACAGACCCTACAATGTCTGCAGAGTTTCAGAACCATTTGTTTCTTGCAGGAGACCCTGCACAAGTTAGTAACTTATTCTTTTCTGCTCCTACTGCAGAAACCGATTTTAGTCCTGCTAATGGTGGTGGAGTTATAAATGTAGGTTTTGAGATAGTTGCTATAAAGAAGTTTCGTAACGTACTATACATATTTGGTACAAATAATATTAAAAGATTAGTAGGAGAAAACTCTGCTAACTTTACGTTAGAAACAGTTACTTCAAACTTAGGGTGTCTAGCAACAGATAGTGTGGTAGAATTAGGTGGTGACTTACTATTCTTAGCACCTGACGGTATTAGACCTATTGGTGGTACAGCAAAGATTGGTGACGTTAATCTTGAAACAATTTCTAAGAATATACAGTCTACAGTTACAGGGATAATAAACGCAGAAGACTTAACTACTCTCTCGTCTGTAATAGTTAGGAGTAAGTCACAGTTTAGATACTTATTTTCAGGGTCTTCTTCTCAAGGAATATTAGGAGGACTGAGAGAAAAAGGTGGGAATATATCTTTTGAGTTTACTCAAACTTTTGGTATAGAATGTACATGTGCAGATAGTGGATATATAGGTCAAGAAGAGTTTATAATACATGGACAATCTAATGGTAAAGTATATAGACAAGAATCTGGTAATGCTTTTGATACGAGTAATATATTAAGTATATTTAAAACTCCTTTTATCTATATGGATAATCCAGAGCAAAGAAAAACTTTTTATAATGCTTCTACCTATATGAGTGCAGAGGGTAACTTTTCGATAGCATTGTCTGTAACATATGACTACGATAATACAGATGTAGCAACTCCTGATAACTTATCGCTTTCTACTTCAAGTCCGGGAGCATTTTTTGACAGAGGAACAAACGTGGCTGTTTTTGATACTAGTGATATATTTGATGGTAATCCATCTCCTGTGGAGTCTGTTACTTTTTCTGGTTCAGGTAAAGCACTAGCTCTTACGTATGTTACAGATGATAAAAATGAAAGTCACAGTATACAGGGATTTACAATTACTTATGGATTGGGGGATGTAAGGTAATGGCAGGTTATGCAAGGACAAATACTGCAGATATTCAGTCAGGTCAGGTTGTAAAGTCTGCTCCGATTAATGCAGAATTAAATGCAATCGTTACAGCATTTGCATTCAGTGGTGGACATAACCATGATGGTTCATCTACTGAGGGTGCATATGTAGGACTTATTGCAGATACTGATGCTTTAAATAAAGTTGTAGTTGACACAAGTAATAATAGAGTAGGTTTCTTTAGTGAAGTTAGCAGTGCTGCAGTTGAGCAAATAAGAATACAAGATGGTTCTATACTTCCTGTCACAGATAATGATATAGACTTAGGTGCTTCAGGCACAGAATTTAAGGACTTGTACCTTGATGGTACAGCCCATGTAGATACCCTAGACGTAGACGAGAATGCCACTATAGCAGGAACTTTGGGGGTTACAGGGGCTGTTACAGCTAATGCAGGGGTTGTAGTAGATAATATAACTATTGATGGCACAGAGATAGATTTATCATCTGGAGACTTGACATTAGATGTTGCAGGTGATATAATACTAGATGCAGATGGAGCAGATGTTCTTTTAAAGGATGCAGGAACACAATATGCTGCTCTAACAAATAGTTCAGGTAATCTTATAATAAAGTCTGGTAGCACTACAGCATTAACATTTAGTGGTGCTAATGTTACTGCAGCAGGTGAAGTCTCAATGACCACCTTAGATATAGGTGGAACAAATGTTACCTCTACTGCAGCTGAGTTAAACATTCTTGATGGTGTAACTGCAACTACCTCTGAGTTAAACATTATGGATGGAGTTACTGCTACTACATCCGAACTCAATATTATGGATGGGGTAACATCTACAACAGCAGAACTTAATATAGTAGACGGTGATACTTCAGCTACATCTACTACTGTCGCAGATGCTGACAGAGTAGTAATGAATGACAACGGTACTATGGTACAAGTTGCTGTAACAGACTTAGCTGCATACTTTGATGATGAGATTACAGCCATGCCTAATCTTGTTACAACAGCGGCTACAACTGTAGGTGCATTAGATAGTGGTTCTATTACATCAGGCTTTGGTAATATAGATATTGGTTCTGATAATCTTACAGCAACAGGTACAGTATCTTTAGGTGCTACATCTTTTAACGATAACGCTATCACTAATGTAGGTGACATTGCCCTTGACTCTATCAGTGCAGATGGCACAGACATCAATGTAGCTGTATCTGATAACTCAGCAACAGCATTTACGATTAAACAAGGTTCTGATGCTTATTTAATTATTGACACAGCTAATAGTAGTGAGTCAGTCTCTATTGGTACAGGCATCTCAGGTACAGCCATAACAATAGGACATGGTACTTCTGAAGTAACAATAGGTGATAATCTTACTGTTACAGGAAACTTAACAGTTAGTGGAACACAGACAGTTGTAGATACTGTCACAATGAATGCACAGAATGCTATTGTATTTGAAGGTGCTACTGCAGATGCTCACGAAACAACACTAACAATAACAGACCCTACTGCAGACAGAACTATAAAGCTACCTAATCAATCTGGAACATTACCAGTATTAGCTGCAGACAGTGATACAGCAATTACTTCTACTCCTGCAGAATTGAATATATTAGATGGTGTGACAGCCACAACTGCAGAACTTAATATTCTTGATGGTGTAACATCTACTGCTACTGAACTTAACATAGTAGATGGTAATACATCAGCAACATCAACAACAGTAGCTGACGCAGACAGAGTTGTTTTAAACGATAATGGCACAATGGTTCAGGTAGCTGTTACTGACCTTGCAGCATATTTTGATGACGAAATAACTGCAATGCCTAACCTAGTAACTACTGCTGCTACTACAGTTGGAGCATTAGACTCAGGTAGTATTACAAGTGGCTTTGGCACAATAGATACAGGGTCTTCTACAATAACAACTACAGGTCTTATTACAGGTGGCTCTCTTGATATAGATGATGTTCTAATCAATGGCTCTACAATAGGACACACAGATGATACAGACCTTATTACTTTAGCCAATGGTGTTGCAACAGTAGCAGGTGAATTATCTGTAACTACTCTTGATATTGGTGGTACAAACGTAACAGCAACTGCTGCAGAACTTAATGTATTAGATGGCATAGCGTCTATAGACACAGATATAAGTTCTGTATCAGGTAGTGATGACACCCTAGCTTCTGCTAAAGCTATTAAGACTTATGTAGATGATAACAGAAATGTGACAGGTCTTAATGCTACAGGTGCTGAATTAAATACTGTCGCTGATAACTCTGCAATAAGTGTTGACACAAGCACAGCCGTTGCTAACAATGATGGTATCTTAATGTTTGATACATCAGCTACTGCAGCAAAATACTTTGACGTAGATTTGTTAGATACATACTTTGCAGGTACAACAAAGACTCTAACTAACAAAACACTTACTGCTCCAAAGTTTGCTGATGGTGGATTTATAGCTGATGCTAACGGTAATGAACTTATTATGCTACAGACTGCTTCTTCTGCAGTTAATCAATTAGAGGTAACAAACTCAGCCTCAGGTGGTTCAGTAGTTGTAGGAGCATCAGGAGATGACTCAAACATAGATATTGACATATCACCAAAAGGAACAGGTGAAGTTAATATAGCTGCGAGTAACTTAAACTATGGAGGAACAGCAGTTACTTCTACAGGTGCAGAGTTAAATTTAGTTGACGGTTCTTCTGCAGGAACAATAGTAAATAGCAAAGCAGTCATCTACGGTTCTAGTGGTGAAGTCAATGCTACTACTTTACAAATAGGAGGAACTTCTATAAATGCTACTGCTGCGGAGTTAAATATTATGGACGGTGGTACAGCTGCTTCATCTACAACTCTTGCAGATGCAGATAGATTAGTAACAAACGATAATGGAACAATGAAGCAGGTTGCATTAACAGATGTGAAAACATATTTAACCAGTGCAGGGTTTACTACAGATGACCCAACGGCACTTGCGATAGCCCTCGGATAGTTAGGAGAAAGAGATGGCAAATACATTTAGAGTGGTAACATTCGCAGCAGAGCCAAACGCTGCAGGTACACCTTATACTATTTATACAGTCCCCGGAAGTACAACAACCGTTGTAATTGGATTAATATTAACTAATATACACACTTCTCAAGTAACAACAGAAGTTGAGCTTGTTAGTACTACATCAGGTGGTGGTAGAGCCGCAAACAATGGAACTTCTTTTTTAGCTAAAGATGTGCCAATACCTGTAGGGTCTTCACTAGAATTATTATCAGGTGGTAAGGTTATACTAGAAACTGGAGATTTATTAAGAGTAGATTGCTCAGTAGCGGATAAACTTTCAGGCACACTTAGTATCATGGAGATAACATAATATGCCATATATCGGAGTAGAACCAGAGTCTAACTTTCAAACTGCTCCTGCTGTTGTTAGGTTCAGTGGTGATGGTTCAGACACTACATTTGACTTAGGTAGAACGATTGGCTCTGTACAAGACATACTTGTATCTGTAGA
>CEUO01072021.1_pt1 | contig 16251 bp, 16 predicted proteins | sample 531391 | NCBI WGS metagenome assembly CEUO01 (sample SAMEA2622799, study PRJEB7988) | marine metagenome | isolation source: saline water (ENVO:00002010), including
ACCATCAACATAAATTGCCATAAATAATTTACGATCAGGTGGTCTAAGAAAAACACCTGAATTAAGTGTCAAATTACCTGCGACTCCAATAATTGCAGAACGAGTATCTTTTGTACTTGTAAACCAATCAGAAGAAGTTGGTGTAGATGATAAAGTAATATTACCGCGTTTCAAAACATAATCATAAGGTCCAACATTTTGTCCATTAAGAGTTAAAGTACCACCCGCAGTTGGAGAATTAACTGCAAATGAATTTATGAAATTAGTATCAAAGAATGTTTTTAAATCAGTAGCACTTTGATTACCACCACTAAAAGTAGTTAAATGTTCCCATGTGCAACCTTTTTTTGCCGCAACCGTTGAAGCAGTAGCACCATTATGCGTTGCAATATTATCTTCAGCTATTCCATTGATTGTCGCTAGTGTTGGCATAAATTATCCCTATGCTAAAGTAACGTAGTCAGATGAAGGGTTAAAAAATATTATATCTGCGGTTACAGCATAGCCAACAGTTCTAACAACATCCCCACTACCCGTAGGTTTAGTAGCTGTTATAGCACCAAGAGTGTTACTAATATATAAAGGAACTCCGGGTGTCCAACTCCAAGAATCATCTCTAACAAAACTACCGGGCAAAGCCACATTCATAGCTTGTGTATCAGTCTTTGCTTCTAATGCAATTCCTAATAAATTAATTGAAGTACCTGTAGCATCTGCATCAGCTTCTAACCATTTACTACTACTACCAAGATAAACTAAATCCATAATGGTTGAACTATAACCAGATGCTAAAATTGAAGTTTGTGGGCCATTTGCTGTATGATCTGTATTTGGAGTAGCATCAAGAGAAAATGCACCATCTTTCCCAGTAGCTAAATGCTCAGCGTCAATGCTTGCTGCAGCGATATGTTCACTATTGATTGCATCATCTGCTATTTTAGTTCCATCAACTGCGTCAGCCACAAGTTGGTTTGTACCAACTGAATTATCACTCGGTGTACCAATAGATAATGTAAGTCCTGTATAGATAACCTGTATAGCGATTGGACTAGCAACTACAGAGGTAAAAGTAAGAACCGTTCCAACAATAGTGAAATCAGTTCCATTCTTTTGAACTACGCCATCCAAAGTGATTACAACCCCCTCACTATTAGTTTCATAGCTAAGGGTATACGTTGCCCCACCATTACCTGTGAAATGGTCTACTACTGCATTACCATACTCTATTCCTCTTCCTATGTAGCCACCCATTAAACTATCTCCTTATATTTTTATACTTATCAATATTTATAACATTTAAATTTATTTTTAATGGCATTTTAAAATCCTATACTGAATGGTTATAGTAGAGCCACCTTGTCAACTATGGTGTCGGCTGAAACTTTGGAATTAGGTCCGTCAAATTCAATAGGCATTTGTTACTCCTTAACTAAACTAACAAGAGCTAAATCAACCTCTGCAAACGGATCTGATGCTTCATAATGTTCAACTAAATTTATATGTCGTGTTCTAGTTTCAGTAGTAGGTCCGTATGTTCCATCTACATTTTGAACTTTACGAACTTCAATATATGGTGTTGCATAATATAATTTAACTGCATCTAAATCAGACAATGCATTTATCTCATCTTCTTTCTTTCCACTTTCTGTTCTTATGGCTGCACGATATGTTTTAATGTTATCGGGCATTGCTGTTCCACCTTCTGCTTCTCTTATTACCATCCAATCATCTCGTAGTAATATATTTCCAGCTGTTATTCTTGTTTGTTTTAACATATCTTTTTTAAATTCTTCATAATCTCTATCAGTCGTAGCATAAGTACCTGTTACTGCGTCAGCACCAATATCATAAGATACAGAACCAACATGATGATATGTTGTATCAGGAAATGTTTCAGAATATGGATAGATACCAATATTTTTTAATTCTGATGCACTCCAAACCGTAAAAATATTTCTTGGGTACTGAATTGAATCGACTGTTAATGCAATTGGAGATGGAATGACTCTTATCACTTCATTTCCTGATACTTGACACCACATAATTTTTCCTCCTATCCTGCGTTTGAATATTTAAATGGGTATTCTGCAACTGCATAATAAAAATAACAATATCTATAATCATTAAACCAACTATCTCTTTCTCTACATTTAAATCCGTTAGCACAAAAATCTATGGTTATACCTTCTCCTACTGTTTCTGTGTTAACTGTTGAAAGATATAATACTTGCCTTGACCCATCAGCTGAGCCACTACCACGTTTTTTATTATGAGGCTGTCTTGTACTATCTACTGTTACCCATTGTTGTGTTTTGTCAAAGGCTTTTATATAAACCATAGCAGGTCTAAATCCTGTATAAACAAATGTTCCAGATATTGCACCACCTACTCCATCTTCTGCACCACCAGCACCAGAATCATACCCACCTATTTTTTGATAACCCTCAACATTATGAAAACAATACGCTAAATAATTATAAGTATTAACATTACATCTCGGATGCCCACCTTCAACACTAAACGTGATATTATTAAGATTTGCACCATCCATCCAAATTGTTTCATCAACCCATACTGATGTACTATCAAGATTTCCGGTATCAGTCATGTCAAATGTTCCTGAATGTAATTTTTTTGGTTCTTGAGCATCTGTACCAACTACCCAACCCTGACCACTAGCACTAAAATTTCGTACTTTAAGAAGTATAAGGTCTGGTGTATCACTAAGACCATGACCGAGTGTAGCAGTAGTACCAGTACCTGAATAAGTTAAAACTGATTGTCCTGCACTTTGATTTGCTGAAACATTAGTTGTAATTGAACCATTGCTATTTGACGAGGGACTTCCCCCCATTTTCCAATTCCAAGAAACAAAAGTAGTTCCGTTATTATTTATTCCCGCATGAGCTCCAAGAGTAAATCCATTTGAATCAAAAGATCCTAAAGTGTTACTGTGTTGATATTCAACACCATTTGATGCCAGAGCTTGTGAATAAGTAGCACCTCTTGCAATATCATACGATTCTGCATTATAGTTACTACTATTTCTAGCTCTTATCCAAGTCAAACCCGGTGTGAATCCAGTTCCCGTAACAGCATTGGTTGATCCATTACCAGTATATAAAACAGTCTTAAAATGTTCTTTAGGTTTAACTGCTGGTTCTGGTAAATTTTTTGAACATAATGCTAGAAACCCAGCAGGAACATCATAAAGAAAATTTCCATAACCATTATCATCCGAATTCCCACCTGCAGTTTTTCTACCTGTGAATGTACCCTCTTGTCCAAAATTAACAACATACTCAACATTATTATGATATTGAAAAGCTGGTGATTTTGTTACAACAGTATCCGTAAAAGTTGCCCAAGGATTTGCCCCTGTTGCTGGATTACCAGAACTTCTCCAAGTTCCATTATAACCTACCCACATTTTACCAGTAGCACAATCATATGCAAACATTATTACACTATTTGCTGCTTGAGCAGACATATCTCCATTAATCGTTCCACCATTATTTAGTCCAGATGTTGAACCACTACCATAGAATCCAATTCCACCTTTTTCATTAGACCCACTTGCTCCAATATAGTTGGAAGTTGTACCTAAACCCGCAGCAGCAGGCATAATTCCTAATGTAGTACCTGTTTCAGAACCACTAGTATTATTTCTTAATACTTCCCAATACCATTTTCCAGAATCCATACCAAATGTTGCTCGCCTCATACAAGCAGCTGCATTGGCGGTATTTGTAACTCGGAGATTACCTTCCGATACTGTTGTTGCTGAATCATCAGAAGGCGGATAAACATCTTCTATACTATTAATAACAGCAAAGTTATTCGTAGGTGTATCAGTAGTTTGATCGTGTGAAGAAATATTATTAACAGCAAAGTTATTACTACCATTAGCATCATTACCTAATGAACTAGCATTTTTAAAATCTAAATAGAAACCATTACTACCATAAGTACCCTCAAATTTAATAGGCTTCCAATGTCCGTAATCCTCATCTACTTCACCAAATGCAGTTGGAGCATATGCTGTGCCGTCAATAAAATAGGCTTCTGCCATATAGCCATCAAAATGATATGTACCATTAACCTTTCCAAATAGATGTTCGGTCGCGGTATTAATTTTACCTTCATAATTTTGTGCTGGTTGACCATGAGAACCACCAGTTACTAATTCCGTGTGATGTGTACCATTTATATATAGCTTAATTCTGTTTGAAGCTGTTGATTGAGTAGTATCATAAGCAATCATAAGATGATACCAATTTGATGGATCACGGAGTACCCTTTTTGTTACCTGTAAACCACCAGCGTATGAACCAGCATAATGTTCCCAATGAAATTCACCACCAGCACCATCTAATTGAATATTAGCAGTATCACTATTACTAGTATAAGCACCAAATATTCCAAGTTGGCCACCAAGATCAAGGTCTCCTAGTTTAACCCAAACACTAAAAGTCCAAGTTCTACGATTACCAGCACTAGCAAAAGTTTTACTTAATGTAGGACTTTCACTTCGATTAAAACGTACAGAGTTATCTATATCATAATCACCACCTGCACCAGCAGCACCCATTTTTGCATTTTCGTTAAATACGCCCATATTTTTTTATTTTTTTTATGTTAGTGCTGCAGAATTTGTTAAAAAGATGCTACTACCATCACTAATATAACTTATAACATAAGTTCCAGATACGGAACAAGTCCCCAGTAAGTTAGCATCTGCTTTTACACTACTAGCTTTAGTTATAGTATGATTACTACTATTAATTAATATAATAAACCCTGATTGACCACTTGTATTATTAGTAAAGGCTAATTGTATATTTCCACCAGTAGTACACTTAAAATTATTTCCATCATTCATATTGAATGAACCATCATTGTCTGTTACCATTGTTGCACGTTGTGAACCTGTCCATGTTTGGTCTGCTGTCAAATCAACTGCCGAATCAGTACCCCATGCAGGATCATCGGAACCCATCTTTAATACTTGTCCACTAGAACCTTTTGCTAATCGAGCATAATTAGTTCCATCATAATACATGATGTCGCCACGAGCATCTGAACCAAGTGCTATCTTTGCTCCAGTAACAGAATTATCAGCGATCTCTGTTGCCGTAACTGCATTGGCAGCGATCTCACTACTACCAACTGCGTCAGCAGCGATCTCACTACTACCAACTGCATTGGCAGGAATTTTTACTGCTGTTACTGCATCATCTGCTAAAACATTACCTGTAACTTTAGTTATACTCATTTCTTACCCCTTTGATTATTATTTAACATCCGATGTCGCAACTGCATGAATAACAGATGATGACTGAACAACATAGTCAATCCTATCAACAGCATTTGCAGCAGTCGATAAAGTTGGTGCAGTTCCACCTGCCCATTTCCAATAACTTTGATATGCTAAAGTTCTACTACCCGTTCCATCTTGAGTAACAAAGATTGATCCTGATTGTCCTGCCGTACAATTACTTGGATTATTTAATGTTCTATTACCACCTAATGTTATACTAAAATTATTTGAGTTGTTAAAGTCAATAGAAATATTTGCACCATCTGAAAGTGCTGTAACTTCTCCTCTTTGTCCTTTAGTCCATGTTTGCACCACATCTAATCCTGCACCAGTTCCCCATTCAGGAGCTGTTGCACCAGAATTAATTTTTAATACTTGGCCTGCTGTACCTTTTGCAAGTCTAACATAATCAGTACCATTATAATAGAGAACATCACCTTGTGCATCACTACCCATTGCGATCTTAGCACCTGTTATTGCATTGTCTGCCACCTTAGAAGCATTAACACTATTATCAGGTACAGCGATAGTTCCAACAACTTTTCCATAATAGATACAATACATTTCATCACCAGAAACTAATGCTTGTGATAAAGTTAATGATGTACCTGCTACAGTATAACTAGTAGGATTTTGTTTTACATTATTAATATATAAATCTAATGCAACAGCAGTACTAACTTCATTATTCAAAGTAAAACTAGTTCCCGTTGGTGAACTAAATGTTTGTTGTTCTAAATTACTATATTTTAATGCTGGTGTATTTCCTAAATATCGTGCGCTAGCCATTAGGTCTGCTCCATAATTGAAAGGGCAACATCTACTGAATTTGCTGTATCACTTTGTACCTTAAATACATCACCAGTTTCTAAACATATTTTTCCTGCGAGCACATCCAATGATGAACCTGAAGGTATTGGTAAGTTCTTTCCAATAAAAATATTATCACCATTTTCTCCTGATGTTGCAGCAGTTACGATTTTAGCATCAACAGTAATTGATCCCGCAGTTAAATTAGCAAGAGTACAACCTATAACAACCGTAGTGGTTGAACCAGGTACCGTATATACTGTCATGTCGGTATCGGCAGCGGTTGAACTTCCATCCTTAGTTCTGAGTTTGAATACATTAGCCACTTTTTTTATCCTTTTTTATTATTTACATTTATATTTATAATAGTTTTTTTTCAAAACTACTATCCTAACGCAATGATTAAACCAATAGATGCCGCACTTGCAAGAGCATTGTTTGCGGCTGTATCTGCATATGCTGTTGTTGCAACTTTAGTAGAATTATCACTTGCTGATTGTGTCGTTGCAGTAGTAGCAGTATTAATTGTACCATTTACATCACCAGAAAAAGTTGTTGCACTTATAATACCCGGTCCAAGAACTTTAACTTCTTTTCCACTAGGAGGAATAAGTTTTAGATGTCCTACATTTTCTAACTCCAACAATGGTTGAGTACCACCACCAGCATTAGGAGCCAATTTCAATGCCCCACTTCCATTAGTCGTAACCGTAACATCCGTACCAGAAGGTCCCAATTTTAATGTAGGGGTTTCCATTTCAACTATACCAGTACCGTGTGGATTAATACGAATGTTTGCATTACCGACAGAAATAATACTGGTTGGACTTCCACCATCAACCATTTGAATGGATCCTTGAATATTACCACTAAACGTACCACTACCAGTTATATTAATACTACCAGTACCAGTAATATTATTATTGTTTAAATCTAATTCCCCTCCTAATTGAGGAGTAGTATCATCAACCAGATTTTCCATATCATCACTATCATTAGAGAAAATTTCATTGATGGCAGCGACAACAGTTGTTTTGTTAGTTGTACTTAATGTAGTAAGATCACCCGTTTCTGTGGCGATTGTATTTGTTTTAATTCTCCATTCATTAAATGTGTCTGATAAACCTACTGATACTATTGCCATTTTTTAATTCCTTTTTATTATGGTAATGGGGGTTGATCGCTTGAATCCCATTTTTGTTCTTCTTCATTCCAATGCCAATACACAAATTCTTCTATATCTTTTGAAGGTTCTGGTTCTGGTATTGGAGGATCCCACCTACAAGTTTTTTCATTTAACACCCAAGATGGATATGGTTTAGGTGGAATGAAAGCATCTCTATCTTTATCATATTTATAACCAATTCCTGCATAGTTTTTTCTTAAACCAGGCAAACCGTCTGGTAAGGCATTATTATTTCTATCGTAATGTTCTCCAGCATGTGTATTATAAGAAGTCTTTATCCATTTACTAGGATCACCTTTTAGACCAGTATCTATAAAATCTTTTTTGGCTACAATAACTTCTACCACAATATTATCTTCATTTATTCTTGCGTAATGTCCCATGTTATCTTTTATTATAAAAATGTGTTAAACAATATCTTCCTAGACCTTTGTTGGTATATATTTTTTTCATATTTATATTAATAACTTCGTGTAAATAGTAACTTGGAAATAAAACCATCCTGTTATGTTTACAATCTACCTTTAACTGACTTTGAGAAAATTTTAAATCACCACCTTGAAATCTTTTTGGTTCGTGAAAAAACCAAATCAAACAAGTGTGCATATACAAATCAAAATGTTCACCATAATATCCTTTATTTTCATAATAACTAATTTGTGAAACATCACTATTACTTGCTTTAAAGGTAACCCATGATGGAACAACTTTACTATATAAATCTATTACTTCATCTGATACAATTTTCTGATAACAATTTAAAATACTTGATTGTTGTCTATTGTCATTATAAAATGAATCAAGATATATTCTTTTTGCATCACCTTTTTTATTTCCATTTTCATCAACAGCCATATTACCAGTTGATGCTTCTTCATTTATTAATAAAGGATTTAATAATTCTATTTCATTCCAAACTTTTTTTTCTTCTTCTTTATTATAGAAGTCATCAATTATTAAAAATGGAAAAACTTTATTATCATCACATAATGTAAAATTCATATTTATTTTTTTAAATTATTGATCTTTTTCATATCTTATTACCACGATACCACTTCCACCGTTTCCTCCCGAACCTCCACCACCAGTATTAGCAGTACCAGCACCAGATGCACCTGCACCTGCTCCACCGCCACCTTGTGCAGGAGGATCATAAGCATAATTTTGTCCTTCTGAAGATGCGTTACCTGCACCACCACCTGCATAAAAAACATTTGATCCAGTTCGATAATTATTTTCTAAACCAATACCACCTGCTCCACCAGCAGGAACACCGGGATTTCTTCTTGGAGGAGAACTAGCATGACCACCGACTGCTCCTGCACCACCACCGCCACCTTGTGCAGCACCTTCATGTGAGCGTGCTCCATTACCACCATCATTTCCTTGACCTGCTGTTCCTTCACCCCAAGTACCATCTAAACCACCTTGACCAGAACCACCACTTCTTTTACCTGATTCACCACCACCCCCACCTTGTGCAACATTCTGATATGTCAAAGATATGTTTGTCATTTCACTAACATAAGCAGCTCCACCGTCCATGCCATTAGAACTCAAAGCGTTTGATGAAACCATAAAACGCATAACTCCATTAAATGTTTCTGGATATGTATATGCCAATGAATTATTAACATACATTTTTATTTCACCATTCCTTCTTTCATATTTTACATTATCACCATTAGTAATAGCACCAGTTGAATATAAACGAGTATTATTTGCAGGACCTCCTGTTCCGTTGCCATTAGAGTTATCGTTGTGTTCTCCATATTGTGCTCGGTCATATTGGGCAAGACCTGGTGATTCTCTGTTTCCACCATCATGCCAATAGGAAACAGTCATGGCATCTACATTACCCCAAAGATGGTCATGCCCTGATGCCCTGCCAGGTCCTGCTCCTCCAAATTGCGGAGTAGACCCACCACTAAAAGTTTGACTGGGTCGAAAAGTAGCATGTTCATCTATGTCATATAATCCCCAAGACAAACCTGTTCTATTAGCAACTGTAAACGAAACATCAAAATTACCAGCACCAAGAGCCCATTGAGTGTGCATAGCTACAGGATCTGTATTTTGACCCCCATTATTTTTTATTCTACCAGCTGTTGCTGTATCAAAATCATTATGATTTCCCCACCAACTATGAGTATCAGGCACTCTTGTTACCTGAGATGTACCAATAGATGATCCATTAGTATCTGATATTGTACTACTAGCACCATTACCATTAACCCCACCAGCACCAACTGTTACAGCAAAAGTACCTTTACTTATAGTATTTCCAGTAGATACGATCATACCACCTGCACCACAACCAGAATTATAAACAACATTGGGATAACCACCACCACCCGCAACCATTAAAGCATCAATATTACCTTCACCACTTACAACAGTAAAAGTTCCACTACTTAAAAAAGTATGAACTCTAGTAGTACCAACATCTGTTTCAACACCACCGGTACATTTAAATGGTGATTTTCTTCTTCCTATTTGATGTGGAGCATATAAAAAAGGCATATTATATTTTTCCTTATACTTTACATTTTAAAGTAAAACGAATTCCTTGTCCGGGGTTGGCATTTGAACCAATTTGTATTATTCTGAAAGTTATTCTATCATTAACTGCAAAATTCGGCGTACTTATAGTACCAGCAGATGCTGATGAAGAAGAAGCGAATTGTGGTGAAGTAGAATATATATTTGTTCCATTTTTTTGTATAGTAACAATAGTAGTTCCACTAGGAGCAGTATCAGCATAACCAGACTCACCAAGAAATGTTCCTGCTCGTGCCATAACTAATTCACCATATATTGCAACTTCCACATCTTCTTTTGCCATGTCTGCATCAAACCCAGCATTAAATGCAATATCATATGGAAGATTTGTAAGTGCTGTTCCATCCCAAGCTGGCATTGTTCCACTACTTGAAAACTTTGATGTAACAATACTTCCATCAACCATTTTTAAAGTATCTACTGAAGCATCTGCCATATTAGCAAGTGTAACAGCTGATGAAGCTAGTTTTTGTGTTGTTATTGCACCATCATTTATCCTGTCTGTTGTTATTGAAGCAGGATTTATCTTTACTGTTGTTATTGCATTAGTAGCTATCTTATCTGTTGTTACTGCACTTGTTGCTAATTCGTTTGCCCCAACAGCACTTGCAACAATCTGTGCATTACCAACAGTTCCAGATAAATCACCACCTACTGCAATACCACTTGATGCAGAAAAACTTAAAGTACCAGCACCATTAGTCGTTAATACTGCTCCACTATCTCCATCCGACAAATTTAATTCTGCAATACCAACTGTATTCGCACCTATCTGTGCATTAGAAATTGTGCCAGTTAAATCACCACCTACAGCCTGACCTGCAACATCAACAGTTGCAAAAGATAACGTGCCACCTGAACCAAGTTTAAGATATTGTCCATCGGTACCACTTCCAGCATTTAATTCAGTAAGACCAATTCTATTTACTAAATTAACATTATTCAAATCTTCTCTTGCTAATGGAAAACCTCCTGCTTGAGAACCATCATGTATGACCAAGGTATTCTTAGTAGTATCATGCGTGATTTCTCCAATAGCTCCTGTGAAACTATTATGTTGTGTTGTTGTTCCTCTTCGTCTTTGAACTAGTTTAGCCATTTTGTTTTCCTATCATATTTTTATTTATTCCAATAACCCTTAGGACATTTAGATTTATTAAACAATGTTTTTGCTGGCATGTAACATTTACATTCATTACATAGTCGTAAAAGTTTTATAAATTCTGAACATTCTTCACAAATTTTATATCTTTCTTCTTGTATTTCTTTTTCTATATAACCACTTGTAACAGCATCATAAGTTTCTTTTAATTTACTAATAGAATCATCACGAATCTGCTGCCATGTCATTTTCTTTTCACGTTCTGCTTGTGTTTCCATTACCACTCCCATGGTAAATCATTAAATGGATAATCCGGATCCTCATATTTTGGGATACTTGGATCATAATATTTTGAATCTGGATTATGATATGCTAATGAATTAGGTTCTTCGTGTCTATCAAACCATGTACCGTACTCCTGATAATGCTCTTCAACCCAAGCAAATCTTCGTGGGCCACCAACTAAACCTTGTGGATATGGAATAGGAGGTTCCCATCTCATAGTATTTTCATTTAATACAAAACTAGCATATGGTTTTGGAGGAATAAAAGCATCTTTTTCTCTATTGTATGAAAAACCAATTCCTGCATAATTATATCTTAAATGTGGTTTACCATCTTCTAATCCAGTTTTACCATCAAAATGTTTTCCACCTTTTGAATTAAAAGAAGTTTGAATCCACTCACCACCATCATTTAAACCATCATCATACTTATCTATAAATTCTTGATTGGCTACAATAACCTCAACAACTTTATCATTTACAACTTTTGCAAAATGTGCCATTATTTACTCCTATATAACAGTTGATGGAGCACGAATAATTATTATACCCTTTCCACCGTTACCAACTGAGGAACCACTTCCTGCGCCATGACCACCACCACCAGTATTTTCTTCCCCCGAAGCACCGGCAACAGTTGAAGCAGGATCACCACCACCACCTTGACCACCAGGTGATTCACCACCGTTACCACTTACATTACCGCCTCCACCTCCACCACCGCCTGCATACCAGACGTTTGTAGAACCGTCTCTAAAATTATTTTGTAAACCATCTCCACCTGCACCAGAGCCTCCTCCAGTACAACCTCCACAACTACCACATCCACCAAACCCGGGTGCGTTAGCACCTACAGTACCAGCACCACCTCCACCTCCACCACCAGAGACAGAATCACCACAATTAGCACCTGAACCACCATTATTTCCTTGTCCTGCTATTCCAACACCGGCACTACCGTTTGCAGGATGTCCACCACCTGCACCTGAACCACCATAACCTTGTGTTTGACCTGCAGGTGTAGTGTGAAAATGACCACCACCTATGGCAGTTGTTGCACCAGAAAAATTTGTTGTGGAATTACCACCAGGTGAAGTTGCGTTTGCCCCAGATGTATTCCCTGCACCACCAGCACCAACTACAACATTCCATTCACCAGGTGAAATAGTAAAATTATTTTGAACAACCATACCACCAGCACCACCAGCACCTTGAGAACCACCTCCACCACCTCCGGCAACACATAAAATATCTACTTGTATGTCTTGACTACCACGAAATTCAAAAGTACCTGATTCTAAAAATGTATGAATCTTAAAATTACCATAGGAAGTTTCTGTCCCACCAAACGTACCTGGGTCAATTCTTGTTGCACTACCAACGTGCCATCCTTGATTAATAAATGCCATATCTTATGCCTTACATTTTAACATAAATCTTAAACCTGAACCAGCAGTAGATGATCCTATTTGTGTAACTTTAAAAGTTACTCTATCACCAGATGCAAATGATGTTGTTGATAAAGTTCCATCTGTCATAACATTTGCAGTATCAGCATATTGTGGTTTAGTAGAATAAATAGAAGTAGTATTTTTTAATACATCAACTATTACAGCAGAACCTGCACTAGCATTATCTATATGACCAACAGCACCTTCAAATGTTCCCGACCGTGCCATAACCATTTCACCATATGTTTGTGCTACCAAATTAGTAGCATTAGTTGCACTATCATATCCTGCAATAAAAGATATATCATAAGGTGTCGCAGCTAAAGTAGTCCAACCTGGATTTGGCCAACTACCCGAACCACCTGAAGAAAGATATTGACCATTAGTACCAGCAGGAAGTCTTACCCAATTAGTACCATCATAATACATCATGTCGCCTTGTGCATCTGAACCAAGTGCGATCTTAGTTCCATCAATAGAATTTACTGATATCTTGGAAGATATTACTGCGTTATCAACAATCTTAGCTGATGTTACCGCATTGGCTTGTATTTTTACGTCTGTTACTGCATCGGTACCTATTTTATCTGCCGTTACACTAGTATTGGTTAAATGCGCTGTACCAATACTATTATTTGCAATTTTAGGACCCGTTACATTTGCATCTAAAATACCAACTGTAGTTACAGCATCATTTGCTAACTCGGTGGCAGTTACCACATTTGCATTTAACTGTGCATTACTAACAGTACCAGATAAATCACCACCCATTGTTAAATCTGGAATTACTGGTTGACTTGTAAAACTAAGAGTACCAGAACCATTAGTCATTAAGACTTGACCATTAGTACCATCACTACAAGCAAGTTGAGTAATACCAACAGCATTACTAACATTACTCAAATCTTTTTTTGCAAGTAATGTTCCACCAACTGTACTACCATCATGTACCCGCAATGTTTTTTCAGTTAAATCAACTGTTATTTCTCCTTCATCCCCCGTAAAAGCAGAATGCTGTGTTGTTGTTCCTCTACGTCTTTGTACGATTTTAGCCATTTTGTTTTCCTAATAAAGTCTTTATCATTTCTTTAAGTTCAGCAATGTCTTTTTTCATATTATTTATATCGTTTTTTTCTGCTTCAACTCTTTCCCTCTCAAGTTTATATTGTTCTAAAGCATTTATATTTGTATTAAGGACTGCTTTAGAATTTAAATCACGAACATATTTTGAATCTTCTATTTTTACTGTTTTCATATTATGCCAATGCCACCACTCTCAAATCTTTTAACAATGGAACTTTAGTAGTATTACCAGAAAGCATTACAATTTTAATTGCAAATGTTTTAAACGAATCATAAGCAACACTACCAACTGTATAAGTTGTATTAGCAGCTGAAGGATTATATTCAAGATCAATATAATCTTCTATTTCTTCGGATTTAGAAATACTATTAATGTTTGCAGAAGCCTCTGTCATTTCTACCCAAGGTCTATTATCAAATACATCAGTATCAAACTGTGATAATATTTTGTAATAAACTTTAATAGAACTGCCAGCCTGTCTGTTTGCAACCAAATGAACACTTAAATCAGTTGCATCAAAACCATCTTTCAATGTTACACGCCTTGTTATATATCTTGCAAGTGAATCACCACCACTAGAATTAGTTTCATTAGCTGATGTATTGTTTATAATATTTTCAATCGTTATAACCCCATTTCTTTTTACATCAATAACGGGACTAATATGTTTACTTAAAGAAGAAAGTTGTGCTCTTTCTTCATAACTATTTGGCGTTGTAGTAATTTTTTTCTGTGTATCTAATTGAAAATTAACAAGTTGAATAACTGGTGTATATGCTGTATCAAGAGTATTATTTGTAACACCTGTCATTTTAACAGACCATGCTATATTTGTTTTATTCAATCTAACTTCTGCTGGTGTTACTTGAATAATATCTGCTTTGACATCCGCAGATGCAGTACTATCTTTAAAAATAGCATTAGCAGTTTCACCAATAGTAAAATCTGCTTTATGTATTCTAAATGATAAGTCTTGATTTTGATCTGGACTCCATGTTGAAGCATTTTGTGATTTAAAGAATACACCTGCATATGGTTGTTCAGAAACTTTTCTAGTTGTTCCTATAATATTTTCACCCATCTCTGCAATCCATGCTTCATATTTCAAACTATTACTTAATACGACAATAGCATATTCACCAGGTGCTAGATATACCAATGATGGGAATGTAAATGCAGTTGCCTTCGAGGCATCTTCACTTACTTCAATATCATCAGGAAGTTTACTAACATCTGAAAATGGAAGAACTGTTTTACCCGGATAGCCATTTACAGTATCTCTAATTTGTAATGTTACAGGCAAACCATCTGTATCTTTTGTTTTAAAATATAAATCAATAGAAGAAAGAAATACACCATCAGGATAAACATTTGGGTCAACCAAAAATGTTTGTGCAAGAGGATCAATAAATCCAACTATTCTCGTTCTTTCAAATATTTCTGTAGTTGTTCTAAAATCAGTTGCACTACCCATTGCGAATTGTTGTATCCTAGGTACCCGAGATGAAACTACAACATTCTCTCTGGTCTGCAATAAACCCTGTGCCTGATAAACTACTTCCCCATAAGTACCAGCTGTAACCAAATCTCCTGAAGTATTATCACACAATAAGAATTGTCTTTCACCAGTTCTAAATCGTAGTGTATCAGTATTAGGAATAGTAAATTTTAAATTAGTAATTGTACCAGAATCATCTGTATAGATAGCACCACCTAAACTTCCACCATTAGGAGTACAATGTGCAGAAACATTTTCACTATCAAAGAAAGCATATACTTGTGTATTTGGTTTTAAACCAGTTACATTAACTGTAATATCTCTTGAACGAATAAATGGTATAACAGAAACATCAACTACCCGATCTCCAATACTATTCCTTACAGTATCAACACCAGTAATCTCATTACGAATACCAGTTCTTGTTTGTGTAACTACTTGCTCAACTGTCTCTCTAGCTCGTATTTGATTTCCAAATATACCTAAACCTTCTGATTCAATTACAGTTTCTCTACCAGTTTGTATTGTTTGCCAATCATTAAACTGCGTACCAAAGGCTAACCCAACCAAACTTTGCCAAGCATCATTTTCACCTTGAAGATTAACAACAACCTCTGGTGCTGTTGTCGTATCAATCCAGTTATCACTTGGTGGGTCTAACTCAATAGTACCAATCCACGCAAGTATTGCAAATGGATTTACATTAACTGCTTTACTTGCAATAGGTTGATTAATCAATAATGATGTAGTATATGGTAATGTAACACAATCACCAGTTAATTGTACTCCGGTAGAATTTCCTGCATCATAATGTACATCTGTCATGTTTGAAATAAAAGAAGGACGTAAAATTCTTTCATCAAAATCAATAGCACATTTATAATCTGCACTTAAAACATTACCAACACTATGACCATTAAAACCATCAACTAAAATTCCATTTTTAAATCTATC
>CEUO01094204.1_pt1 | contig 16240 bp, 17 predicted proteins | sample 531391 | NCBI WGS metagenome assembly CEUO01 (sample SAMEA2622799, study PRJEB7988) | marine metagenome | isolation source: saline water (ENVO:00002010), including
TATGAAAAATACAAAGAAACAATAAAGAAAGTTGCACGTCGTAACTATAGACAACGCATAGTGTGGCTTAACGAATACCTTGCTGAAAAATCCTGTGTTCATTGTGGTGAAAGCGAAACTGTTTGTTTAAAGTTCTACCCACACAACAATGAAATCAGAAAACTTACTCAACGTAAAGGCATGAATGAAGAGAGTCGTAAAGAATCAACTCAACTGATAAAGAATTCAAAAATTGTCTGTGCAAATTGTTTTATTAAATTAGATTCTGACCTAATTGAGTTTATTTAGTGTTTTACCAATTTGTACTGTAATCTCTAACAACTGGTGTCCATCTAGTTCCATACTCATCTATAGTATCTTCGAAAGGATCGTCTACACCATTTACAATAAAACCAAATGGAGCCATGTCTTGCTCTAACATATCCTGTTGCTCTTTTATCATTGTCTTTCTTATATCGTTGTCAGTAAGTTCTTTGAAATAAGTCTGATCTGTTGCCCAGGCAAACATAAACATGCATGCAACCAAATCATCATTACATCCATCGTCTGCTTGATAGGATGAACCTCTGACTATAAAAGTAGACAGTTCATTGACAGCATCATAATCTTCTATTATTAGTTTGTTGTCCTCTATCAACTGTTTAAGATTAGAGCAACCAATCTTCTTGACAGCCTTAGTTGTTCTTACACCCAATTGCGCTCTACCGCCTGAGAATCCCGCTCCAAGGATTTGTCCGGCCCGTCCTCGCATCGAAGCCATAACTAGGTTGTCATACTCAAGATCAAACTGTAAAGCGTTAGCGACCTGCTCACCTATGTCATTCACCTCTACCATCACGTATGCTTGATTGTATGCCTTTGCAACTTCATGTATCTTTGTGGGAAATAGAAGCGGTTTGATCTCATTATCTCTAAACTTCGCAACCATCTTATATGGTATTTCAGTCACATCAAAGACTACAAAGGCAGAATAGTCATTTGCGGTTCCACGAGAAACATCGGCCGTTATCATATACACATTGTCTTTTTCTGGTCGAACATAAATATCTAACCCTGCATTTGATTGAATTGGATTTCTATATACCAAAGTTTTCAATCTGTGTGCACTTATCAATGTATCAATTGAGCCTAGGAATTCACATTCAAACTCAGCGTTAAACTGTGACTCTGAAGTATTTCGTATTGTTTCTTTCTTCCACTCTTCATCACGGCCAGGAACTTCACTCCAATGAACTTCTGTTGCAATATAATCATTTCGTTTTTCCTGTGCATCTACCCATATCTTATAAAACATGTTCATACCATGTGGTGTAGAAACAATGATAACCTTTGTGTTTTGACCAGAGGTAATGGTAGGATAGACAGATGCAAAGAATTGCTCTGCAACGTTAGAAGGAACAAACGCAAACTCATCAAGGAAAATAATGTTATAAGAACCACCACGAATAGCACTTGAGGAAGTGGCAGCAGCAATAATCTTACTACCGTTCTCTAATTCAATATTACCCTTGTTCCACGCAATAATACCTTGTTGCATCCATTTAGGAAGGTTTTCATATGCAAGTTGTAGTCTACTAAGAATATCTCTTGCCGTGATTGACTTATTTGCAAGAACAGCAATGTTTACGTTTTGATTGAATAATGCATAATGCAAAAGATATGAGATGATAATAGTTGACTTTCCTGACTGTCTAGGTAGTTTGAAAATAGAAAACCTATTATCATGCATGGTTGAAACCATGCCCTCTTGAAAGCTATACATTTCAAACGGGACTAGTCCGTGGTCAAGAGAAACGATTTGAACATAGTTTTTGATAAAGTAAAGTGGGTCTTCTGCACACTTACGATATTCGATAATGTTCTCTTTCGTGAACTCTACCGGAGTATTTGTTTTCTTGAGATTAGGATTACCTAGATATTGATTTTGGTCAGACATACTTATATTTAGATTCAAATTCATACAGGGTTATGAACCTATCATCATCACCCTTTTGATGTTGCAACTTTTTTTCTATATACTCTTCTGACAAATCTAGAATATCAACAATAACTTCAATGCCTCGTGTAAATCTTGCCTTTTTACCATGATCATTAGACCAATCTATAGACGATAGAGTTGAGTAATCATGTTCTCTATCTAAAAATTCCCAACCAGACATTTTAGGTCTAAATGGAAAACCAACAAACATATGTGTGTATATAAGATTTTTGGCTTCCATCTTCTTTAGATATTGTATCTCAGGAGTTTTTCTGTGCATATATTCATAATATTGAAACATAAAGTTATAATATAAATCAAAAAGAATTTGATTTTCTACTCGAATACCATGACTGAGAGTAAGGCCAGGTTTTTTAAAAACTCCCTTACATACATTACCCTCTCTTTCAAATATGAAATGACCATCAGCAGTAACTGGAAATCCGTCACCTTTATATCTTCGTATTCCTTCTAACAAGAATACAGTGCCAGAACCAACACCAGTTTCAAAATATTCTGATTCTAATAGGAAGTCTCTAAGACTGTTTTTATCAAATTCGAGGTCGATGATTTGTAAATCAATATAGTTTCTTTTACAAAACTCATTGACAAAAAAGTATTCTAGTTTGTCATAGTGTCCGTTATAACTGGAGCGGATGTAGATATAGTCTGCATCTACATTTGCAGATTTAAATCCAATTGCAATTGCTTGAGAATCGATTCCACCAGAAACAAAAACAGCCGGTTTCACATCTTGTGCAATAACCTGTGCTTGTCTTTTTAATGCATTTCTAAATGTAGTAGGTTGAAAATTATGATTTGGATAATCGTATATTCTTAATTCGTTATAATCGTAAGTAATCCAATTTTTGTGGAACATAATTATTTTTCTTTCAACATTTTCTGCAATTCAGCAGTGCTCCCTACAAACAAAGCATTGGTGACATTTTTCGGTGCGTTGCTTGGAACTTCTTTGAGACGTTTCATTTTTTCTTGAAGGTCGCCAAGTTTCTCTGTCACCTCTGCAACTTGTTTGATCAAATTACCTGCGACTTCATACGCTCGTGGAGCATCACTTTCCCTAGCCAATTCAAGAATACCTTCAATTGCATCAGATCCACGTTCAACCAAATTGTAAAAGTTTTGTCTTTGATACGCATAATCATTTTCTATATCTGCTTCGTTATTAGATACCTGTATTGGATTTAGTTTTCTTTCAACAGGAGGATTGAATTCAATATCTTGAACTACTCCTAAAGCTTTATCAATTTCACTGTTCATTCTGTTAACTTATCATCGCCCGTAGCCACATCTTTAACCTTTGAGTCTTGAAAGAAAGCTGTGGTTTCATTAAATCCAAAATCATCATCAGCATCGGCAGTAGTAGGATCTGGCGTAACTGTATATCTCTGTTCTCTTGCTGGTGCTTTTGCAGGCATCTGAGCATACTGGTCCACAATAGCAGTTTTAATGACACCAGAATCAGTAACCGGACCATAAAGATAAAATTTGGTCGTAAAGTCTAGTGTGTAAATTATAGCTCGTCTTGTTTCAAAATCACCCTCATAATCATCTTCATACGATATACTATTCAAAATAATAGGCACGTCTCTTTTGATACCCATATCTGCCATATCATTAATAGTAAGAGTATAGTCAGGTTGAAAGTAAGGAAGAATTTGTTCCACAATTTGCAATGCATCATCAGAATTTTTTGCCATAATATATAATTGAAAGTCTAGATTATAAGGAACTGGCATATATTGTATATCAAGTTTGCTAGTGGTTCCTGATTTAGTCTTCTTAAACTTTTGTACCCGATTTAATTTTCTAGTGGAATCATAAGTTAAATTCTGAATCTCAAATCCAATACGTGGAAGTGTAATCGCTACCTGTTTTGTAAGGTCTGGATCTTCTCTTAATCTAACAAGAAACTTTTGTCGTGGACCATAGGCCAAAGGCACCTTCATAGATTGCACGATAGTGCCATCATTATCCTTACGAACTAATTGAATATCATTAAACAATGTTCCAAACGCAATAACAACTTTTCTTATAGTTTCATGGTAAAACTGTGTGCCTAGCATTATCCTTTACTCCCCGCATCGCCAAATGGATTACTCTCAGTGAAATCCAATACTGTATCGTCCAAACTATCAAACAGCTCATTTTGTGCCGTATTATCAAGACTACCAGTATTTGCTCCACCTGTACCCATTATATATTCTTCTTGTAACAGATAATGATTGGTGCCTGTCTCAAGAAGTATGCTTTCACCAACAGAGCTACTATCGTCTTCACCTATGATATTGTCACTATCTGTTTCATCTAACAACAATCCTCTAGTTGTTGCAGTGTCATGAATTCTAATAGGTTCATTGACAGCACTTGATTGTTCCAGAGTGAATTGATAAACAAGTGCATCTGTTGAAAGTGCATCTTCAATTGCATCAATTGCGTCAATACCTGTATCCAATATCTCAGAGCTATAATCAAAGGTGCGACACCGTAATCTATAAGCTGGATTGTTATCTAATTGATGAAAAGGTTCATCGTGATCAACAAAATTGACCGAAAACAGTTTTTTCAAAATTGGATGATAAATCAAATCGCCCTCAAGAGGTCTATCTGAATCAGTAGGTGTTGCTTCTGAGATAATATATCCACCTTCAAATGATGCAGAGGCTTCTACCGTGCCGCTATCTAGGGTTCCTTCCTCTAATAATACAGAACCACTTGTAGTGTCTGTACCACTCTCAATTGTAATTTGTTTGGTCAGGTCTTGAAATCTGTGTTTTGCTACTACAAAGGTTACATCACTTAGGTTTTGTAAACCAAACCTATTCATCAACTCCCTTTCACCCTCATAACCACCCTCTGCATTCTCAATATACATTTCAATCTTAGCAGAAGAACTAAACTTTGAAAGAGTATCTTCTCCCAAAAGAGTATCTTCTGCCACAAGAGTTCTGTCTAGATAATGAACATCATGACCGAATATCTGAATAGATTCTGTAAGCAAATCTCTATAAAGATTTTGCTCTGTTGCGATTGCATGAGAATTACTGGTATGAAATATGGAATTGACAGCCATGGTTTATCCTATCATATAGTTGACAGGCAACTCATATGCTAATTGAATCCGTTCCTCAAGAGATTGAATTTCTTCAGTGGCCTGAGAATAGATACTATCTCCATTCATTGTAACACCACCCAACATAGTTACGCCATTAAACTTTGATAGGTTCGCACCCCATTGTCTTTTAATCAGAGCAGTTGCATATCTTTTTAGATAGATATCGTTGTATACATCAGTAAACGAATCTGGATCAAGTTTTCTGTAACATTCAATAACAATATACTCATCAGCCACAACATCGTTATTCCAATCCATATCAAGATAAAGTCTTTGTTGATGCTGACTAAAACGAATAGGAACTTCACCAACCAATACATGTTCCAGAAAATCTAAATGTTGAAGTGTCATCTCATATTCCATAATGGAAGTGGATGAAAAATCATACAAGTCATTTAATCTCAATTGATATCTAAGATCAAACATGTTGGCCGTTGTGCTATCAGTGATTGGGAATACATTAACAACAGAAAGAACAGCTGCCGGTACAGGAATATAACCGTTACCTTCTTTCCAAGTTGCAGTGACAGAGCTATCCACCACATCAGTTGCAGTTGTAGATGTGTCAGATGTTGCTCTGGTTATGTCTGCTGAAGTGATTTGGTGTTTAAGAAACATTCTTTCAACACCATCATAGTGATATTCAGCAAAATATTGAAGTGCCTCGTCCAATCTGTCATCAATCTGATCGTCTGACACATTAATGTCTATAACACCAAAACCAAGAGAGCGCAAACAATATGATTTTAAAGTGGCTTTTGTTGATGGAATGGCCATATGATCGACTCCGTTTATTATCTATTTATAAGTATTTAGTTGCGATACAATTCGGACCAAATTCTAAATCATCCATCCAAGCCGACCATTGTTCTAAACCTACACTTTCATATGCAACCAATGAAGTTTTTCTAGGCACTGTCCATATCCAAGTTCCACCATTTTCCTTTGCATACTTTATAGTTTCAAGTAATATTGAAGAAGCATAACCTCTTCTACGATATTCTGGATCTGTCCACAAACCTCTAGATCTAAAATATACTGAATCTTTCCAATCGTTACTCATAAAACAACTATTAACTGCTACAAGTTTATCATTCTCATGTATTCCAAAGAAAACAGGAGACACATCCATGTTATATGAAAAACCAAAGTATCTACTTGGATGTCTCCATGTCCATTTATTGTATGGCTTAATACCTCCAGCTTTGTTTGGCCATAAATGTGTTTCCCATATATGTTTAATTTCCTCCCATGATATTCTCTTTACTTCAGGCATGATTCTTATAATCTTCCCATTCGTGTGGTTTATTATTTCTGTGTGTGAAATGAACAAATTTTATATCAGGATGAAACTCACCACCCAGATAAATGTAATCGTTACCTGTTAATTTTCTATACTTACTTGTTATCTGAATTTGCCATTTAGTCATACTCTTACCATAATTGATATCTTCATTTACAACCCATCGTGTAAACCAACTCTCTGGTAAGGTAATAAGTTCTAATCTTTCTCTAACCGAGTCTTCAACAAAGTATTGTTCTCCGTTCACCGGGCCCACAGTGGTTCCGTTATCTATGTAATGTCTTTGCCACCCATGTATATCTGACATAAACTTATCAAAAATATATTGACAATCTTTTGGATAAAATTTAAAAAATCCACCATTTATGACATAGTTGTTTTTTCTTGTATCTCTCCACCATCCAGGCATTGCAACAAATTGGCCAGGGTTTACAGGATACTCAAATATTTTCTCGTAGTCATTTACAAGCAGAACATCAATATCCATAACACAAACAGGCTCATCAATGCCTGTTTGCATCGCCCACATCTTATTCCATTGTAATGTCACTTTAGGATCGTATGGCTCTCTTATCCAAACAATCTCATACTTGGACAATTTATCTTCCAAGTATTCTTCATACTCAATGCCATATTTAGTGCCTATTCTAACAGCAAATATCTTCATGGTGCATAAGGAAAAATCATTTTTGATTTTATCAAGTCAACGGGTTGAATACCAAACCACTTATTCTTTTTCCATTCCTCTCCTTTTTTCTCAAACCAAGGAATGAAGGCAGCAACAATATGAACTCTTGGTTTTGTTGCACCACCAGTATCTCTAACTCTATGTTGTATTCTGGTATTCCAAAAATAAGCTTTACCAACCTCTAAGTGTTTTGTTAATGTTAAAGAATTACCATTACCATCATCACCATCAATTTCTAATACATATGATGGTTCAGTAACCAAAGGAATGTTGAATCTAATTGCACACCAAAGAACTTCATCTAAGTGCCAACCTTGTTCGTGGCCAGGATATGACCACATTACTCTTGAACGTGTAGGTTGCAAGTCAAAACAATCTAAGAATTCTTTGTAGTGTTTCTGTACAATAGGATGAACTGTGCTAAATCCATAGGTATCATAGTAAGTGTTCTTAGCATTTGTCCAAGGTAAATTAGGATTATTCTTTCTTGAGTATGTCCAATTTAATTCTGGATGGCCAAGACTTGCATAGGGACTTTGAAGATATTCGTCTCCATCTGGATTTATACAGATACTAAATCCTTTATATCTTCTTGTTTCTCTATTATCGAACAACCAACCTCTTGTTCCACCAATTTCATCGACAATCTTTAAAGTTTGTTCATATAACTTATCAGCTGTAGGCAAACCTAATTCTTCTAAAGACAACTCAATAAAATTTTCTTCAAGTTTAACTTTAAAATAACTGGATGCATTATATCTCCGATCTAGTTCAGCAAATTTATCATCGTTTATCATGAAAATTTATTTCTTACTAAAATATTGTAAATGTTGTTTAGTTGGTCTAGTTCCTCTGAACAGATAATATTCTGAAGATCTGAGTGTCTTGTGTAATCTATTGAAAGACCTAACCAATGCATCTAAGGTATAAACTGAATGTGAAATATGATAACTAAAGATATTGCTGGCATTGAAGAAAACTCTTTTACCCTCAATTTTGTTTTTGAGTTTTTTATAATCAGGTTTTATCAAATCCATTAACCAATATTCTATATCATAGGTATCTCTCATTTTTTTCTGAAGACCTCTAAGATATTCAAAGTCACCGTATGTTTCTGCTCTTTTACGCAAAATATTAACTTGCGGGCCCTGAGAAATACTTCTTGTAAAATTAAACGGTTGGTCTATGTATCCAGAATATTTTTTTATTTCTTCCATAGACATATTCATCTCAACAATATTCTCTTTAATTGTAACATTATTTTGAGCATAATCATAAAATACAATCTCTCCATCAAAATTTAATTTTTCAATTAAAACTTCTGTTACATAACCAGCAGTTGGCGAAAAAATAATATCAAATTTTTCATCAGGCAGATTCTCAGCATATGCACCTAAACTCTCAGTGTTTTCAACATAGAATGCACTGTTTAATCTATCACAAGTTGTTTTGAAATAATTATCATCATCTAATTTATTACGCCATCCTTCTTTTCTGTCTTTAAGAATTTTCCAACTTCTATTTTGAATTTTTGTTCTAGCTTCCATATTGTTATATGAGAATGATTTAACTCTTCTCGCGTTATCATCAAAATTCAAAATAGTTGGTCTTCCCTCTGGTCTTATCCAATGTGGAGTATAATCATCATGATAATTCTTATCTGATCTTTCGTAATTTTTCCATCTTTCAAAAATAAAAGGCCGGCCCAATTCTCTCCAAACATCAAGATTTATTTCTACGTGTTGATGGTGTAAATATGCTGGTTTATCAGATTTTGCAATTATATGTCCTCGACACCAAAATGCATTTTTACCTTCACGCCATTTCAAAATTTCAGAAAGAACTTCACTAGAAAGAGTGTATTTACTTTTCCCTTCTGCAAAATCATAGAAACTTTCAATTGAAGATTTAGATGCAGTCATAGAAAACGTCATACCAGCAGTTACAACCATAGCATGAGTATATTCATCACAATCATTAAGAACATCAAATATTTCACTTGTATAACAAAGTATTTGATTATGGCCGCTTCCTGCGCCAGTAAGACCACCAGAAGTTTGTACACATGTTGTTTGCGTCTGTTTCTCTACACCAAAATCCCACTCTAAGTTATCAGGATACATTACAATGAAAACAAGATTTTTTGTCTGTTCTTTAATTTTTATACCAGACGTTTCTTTTGTCCAGAGGTTTCTGAACTGTTCAAAATTCTTAATCATCTATCTCTCTCAATACATCAGAACCAAATTGTTTGACCAAAGATTTTTTCATCAACATTTTTCTTTCCTTATTTGAACCACCATGAATTATGAAATGAAAACGATTTTCATCTGAACTATTCAGAGCTTCATGTGTTACTCCATTGTCAAACCAAAAACCAGTGCAATTTTCAAATGGTAGTTCTTCCTTTGTATCAACTCTTCTCAAATAACAATTATTTGGTTGATAGATTGCAAGATTAATCGCTGCAGCTATATTTCTCTGTCTACCTTCATTTATTCTTTCGTCGTGAGCGTCATGGTGTGCAATAATACTTCCACCAGACTTTATTAACATAAATCTACATCGTCTATAATTTTTATGTGGAAAATCTTCTAACCATCTTTTCATCTCTGGTGCTACTTCAGCAACTTCAGTCCAACCCCATTTAACTGTATCTTCAGTGTATCCATGTCCAACAGGATTCATTGTATGACGCCAACCAGAAAAAGTATCATACTCATCTTCATGCACAAAACCATGTAAAGCAGATGACCACCACTCATCACCGTCTGACCCACGATGTGGTACAAAGAACCCTTCATCATAAACAGATTGTGCTTCTTTAATAATAATATCTGGAATCTCTATATCAATCTTCAGATACCATATATCATTTTCTCTACACCATTCTACAAGAGTCATCGCCCAATAACCATAAATCTTTCCATACCACTTGATAATGTTAGACTTCCCATATATTCTGGAACGATACCAGCTTGTTCTGCCAATTCCTCTGGTGAGGATACACAGTTTATGTGATCATCATATTGGTCATCATTGGTTGATTGCAAAACATATAAAGGGTTGTTTTGTTCCCCATTAAAAGGTAATGTTTGTTTATTCATTTCAACAAATCTTTTCATAGGAAACATATGCTCACAAGATGTGTTAATAACGATATCAAAGATTTCATCTAGTTCTTTCATCATAGCATCTTTGATAAGACATTGATATTGTCCTGTCTCCTTATATCTTTTATTATACTTATAACTAATATCTTTTGCATCATTGTCTATTTCGTGATTGACCACTTTACAGGCATTCAAATTATCTATCAATAAAGGAGTTAGATAATTTGCAAACCATCCACCTATCAAAGCAATATTTGGTTGAAAATCAAAACAGTCTTCTATTTTTTTCAGTTCATCAACAATCCACAACTTACTTTCTAATTGCGATGGTATAGATGCATCTAGTGTGCGTTTCATTTGATGTGGATAATATCTTTCCACATCAACTACGGCTTGTTTCCAATCATAACACAGTTCTGGTGTAAATCTTAGATAGTCTACCATAGCTCTTTTATCTCATCGTCATTGATACCTTCACCGAAATTGCTATTGTTGAACAGACAAATCTTATGATCTTCTCGTAATTTTCTTGTTTCCATATCATCAGGAAATGTGTTTCCTTTATACCAAGAATAAATGTCACCCTTTGGAAATGCTCTAAAGAAACCTTCATCTTCATCCCATATGTTATACCAACGATGATTGATATAGTTGTCCATACTAGGATAAGTAAAAAATACCAACTCTGCATTCTTATTGATTTCGTTGTATACCTTTTTCAGTTGACCACGATCCCATCGAATTACAGAAGAATTAATAGCTGTAGATTTGTGTTTTGAAAAGTTACGTTTTACTGTGCCTATATCATTCCACCAACCACGAACAATATATGGTTTATCCATAGGCAAGTCAAAGAAATATTTTAAGTCTTGATGAATAATAACATCAAGATCTAGAAACAAAAATTTATTACCCTCAAGACCAATAAAATCACCATCGATGCTTTCATTCAGTTTGAACATATAACACTTACGATAAGCCCAAAAGAAACCACGATTTTCATCGTAGTAGGGATCCCATTTTGTAGGGAGTGTTATATCATAGGATTTTGTTTTTTTGTCAGTGAGACAATAGAAGTTAAATGGAACAGAGCAATTTTCCATGCACTGTTTTTTTAGATTGTGTACATATTCGTCATCGTATTTGTCACCCCACTTAACACATAGTATAGTATTTTCAATCATCAAATCTCTCATATACAAATTTTTTCAGATTAAAGAAATTCGCAATATGCTTTAAGAGCTCCTCCTAATGTTTCTGCTTTACGAATATCGGTTTTTGCTTTTTTCTTTTTACTTTTTTGAACGACTTCTTGCTCAAACATTTTTAGTTTTAATCTAAAGAGAATATCTTTGTGTATTTCATTGTCAGAATCAAATTCAAATATAAGATCTAACGGCCCATCTTCAACTTCAACTTCTTTTTTGACAATAACTTCTTCAAAAATTTCTACTTTGTTTCTTTGTGCATAATCTTGGAATGCTTGTCTGAATTGCTCACGAAATGCTTCGTTTCTGTTTCTTGTGCACTCATCAAGCGACTCATAAGAAAATTCTTGAAGCAGTGCTAGAAAACGCTCATCCGTTTCATCAACGGAAACCGAGAATACTGTCGTGCCTTCTTTACCACCATTTGTATGTGCACCATCATCAGGAACATCATAATTGTGAATGATGTCAATCTCAGTCAAATCCGCATTTGTATAATAAGCCTCAACTATCCTTCCAACAAAAGGATATTTCGGTTCGCCATTCGCAGTGTAGGCAGCAGTTTCTTCAGCCATAGTTTATCTCCTATGTCTTATTTATAAAAAGTTTGTAGGTGCTGATTGTGGCTGGAGAACCGTTTGGAAATTCTTGTGAGCGATAATCATCACCAACCTGTCTTGTCTGATAATTACCAGAACCATTAAGTTTTGTATCAAGCATATTGGTTCCTCTGGCATTACCACTACCACTTGTTCCAACAGAATATGTAATTTTATATCCACCAGTATCATGTGCCGCAGTGTATCTCAACCAATCACCTAGTAGGTCAGCAAGAGTGCTCGTGGAAAACTCTTGAATATTATTAGAACCATCAATAAGAACGGGCGTTCTATCTGGAGTCAGATCAGAACCATCTCTACGATGAAGATAGTAATTAGTGACCGTGGTTGGCTGGTCAAGAGTTTCAGGAATACCCGAAGAACTATATGCAGATGTGTCTGCTCTTGTATCTGTAAAAACAGCAACATCAGAAGCAGAGACTTTAGTGTAATTACTCGCCGCAGTCGCTGATGATGTTATCGTATATGTTCCAGCAGTATCAGAAGACTCAGATGCAGCAATCATAAGGTCCACTGCCGGATAAATGAAAGTGTCCAAAAGATCTGTCAAATTCATAGCCCGCACAGCACCGGCGCTACTATCATAATAAACAGGAAAGGTGGTTCCTGTATCAGAAGTATTAGAGATGTCATCCGTTGCAGTATAGGCAAGATTGATTTTATCGTAAGAAACTGTCACAGTGCCCGGTTCAGCAGTGCTAGCCTCTGCAACAAAAGCAGTTGAACTTTGTGAAGTTGCGCCTGCCTCCAATCTGGTGTCGCTGATAGCATCAATATTCGCTCCACTACTGGAAACAACAGTAAGAACAGCAGTAGGATTTAAACTATACTGGTAAATAGCTTTCTGTGACCACTGGTTGATTTCGCCCGAAGACAATTCAATCAGGTTGCCGCCACTAAAGTATAAAGGAGATCTAACTGCCATTATATTGCTCCTGGCGCAAATCCAGCAACAGAATTAAGTAATTTGCCGCCAGAATCACGAATTTCTATAACGTTTCTTTGCATACCACTATGTAGAAACACTTCATCCTCTCCAATAATATCATCACCATCATCAGTGCTACTACCATCACTTGCGTTCATGATCACATTATCACCAGCATCTGTACCTCCAGCTGCCGTTTGGTCCAAGACGATAAACACATCCTCACCTCTACGAGCCAAAGGAGCATATGCTGTTGATGTCATCTTCAATCCAACATTGTGATTATGAGTTAGTGCAATCTCACTGTCCCCACCAAAATTTATTACCGCACCATCATGTCCCATTGTTAAATCTTGAGACAAAGTAACTAATCCAGATGAAGATATAGCTATAGCATCTGCATCCGAAGCAGAACCAATGTTACCAGCATCAGCAACAAGAATACCACCAGAATGTGTTGTTTGTTGACTAAATGTAGTTTTACCATCAGATGCAATTGCAATTGCATCTGTATCTGACGTGTGGCCAATATTTGTACCATTGATAATTATATTATCAACCGTAAGAGTTGTCAACGTACCAAGTGAAGTAATGTTTGTTTGTGCAGCAGTTGTAAGTGTTACATCAGCAATATATGTTTTAATTCTGGAAGCTGCTGTTTTTCTATTCGTACCTCCAGCAGCATCATCAACAATAAATAAATCTGCATCTGCAAGTCCAGCACCAATATCCGTAGCACCATCAATATCTAAATCATCAATTGCAAGAGAACCATCTGGAAATACTGGTGCTTGACTAAATGTTACCACACCATTAGAAGCAATAGCAATAGCATCATTGTCACCATCAGAACCAATGTTTCCCGCATTAGGTATAACAAGATTACCACTAAGAGTTGTAAGACCACTTACAGTTACTGCACCACCAACAGCAAAAGTTGATCCATCAAAGGTTAAACTCTCTTCTGCATTAAAAGTATTCGTACTTACAGAAGTAAGAATACGATTGTTTGCTTCATTACTAATAGTCAAGCTGCCAGATTGAATATTACTAACATCTGAGCGCAAAGTATTAAACTCTTGTCTGAATCTTTCTACACTATCAGATGACGAGACTGATGATGCTGTTACTGTGGCCATCGTTTTATTTACTTACCAATTGTTGCAATAAAGATTTTATTTCATGCATTTCGCATTTGATATTATTTATTTCTCTTGTCGCACTCCTCAATTCATCTCTTTGCTGTTGAGCAGCTCTAGACCGAGCAACAGCTCTTTCATAAGCATTTCTACTTGTATTTACAATAGCACCAGAATGCATATCTCTTGCAAGGTCTGTATTATCTTCTACTTGTCTATATTCTTTTTCATTCATTTTATGTTGCCAACGCAATTGCTCTGAAGTCTCTAATTCTAGGTGCAGCAGCTGAATTGGTTGATTGCATTACAATCTTAATTGCAAATGCAATAAACGATTCCAGTTCAACACCAAGACCGTCATCAGTGACACCAGCAGTATACAGATATTCACGAAAATCTTCTCTACCAGCAGAAGCACCTACAGCAACATCGGGAGTTCCATCATCATTGAAGAATCTCCAACCCATTTCATTAAAATCTGTTTCATCATCCTCTTTAAAAACCTTGTATAAGACTTTAATTTCTGCATCGGAATCTCTACTTGCAGCAAAGAAGACTTTTAATGCAGTTGCGGCCTGTGCAAGACTTATCTCTTTTGTAATATAAATTGCTGAATTATTATCACCGTCCGATTCTGTCGAAGCAAAATACTCAGATGTTGGATAAACATCAGAAGATGAGTCAATATTATTAATTCTGTTTCCAACAGCAATCATTGACATTCTGTCAGTATCAATAATCGGCGATACATTAGATAAATTCGTTTGTAATTTAATATCTAATGATAACGATTTTACAGAAGACATTTCATTGTCTTGATTAATATCAGATGCTACAAGATATGGATCAGTATAATAAATGTTTTCATTTAATGGTATATTGAAAGCTTTAGCAGCAGTAGTCTTTGTAAAAGAAGTTTGTGATCCACTTGGACTTGTTGCTGTTGTTGGTCTTTTTGATGCTGTGATACTTGTGTCTGGAAGTTCAATCATACCAATTTGATACTTAGCAACATCATATAAAACATTTTCTGTAGCAGTCACTTCCGCACCACCATTTCTTGTTCTTGTAGTTCCAGTGCTATCAATAACTGCTGTAGCAGTTGATGATATAGTGTAACTATCAATTTCAATATTTGCAATCGCAGTATGTGTCTTATTGATTTCTGTAAACGGAATCTTATGCAACATATACAGTTCAACTGTTGCGCCCTCTGCATGAGAAACAGCAGTCGTTGAGTCTACGGCTCTGGTTGCACTACTAATTGTGTTTGTGCTGATTGAGGTATATGAAATAATCTCATCATCAATTTTGATATAATACACATTAGATGCATCTCTAGAATAGACACCGCTAGTATCATCAAAGTTTGTACCAGAAGTCAATTCAATAGTGGTAGAAGATGCAGTTATAGCCGCAGACAATGTAGTTGTTACTCCAGATTTTACACCAGCAATAATTACATTATTTGATGTGCTATACATCTGATGATTTGGATGAAAGACTTTAATTACAGCACTACCATCCAGAAATTCAACTGGATTATCTTGTAATAGTTTAACTGGATTTGATTCATTCTCCAAGGAAACTGTGCCAGTATCTGTACTAAACTCTGCTCGATACAAGTTGAATTTTAAATCTTCAGTCAAAGAAGGTGCCCAAGTTCTATTATTATGTCCTTTGAACAAAACACCTATTTCTGGTTGATCTGAAACAGTTCTTTCAGAGAATAAAATATTTGTTGCAGCAGCAGAAGTTCCACCAACCTGCGCCTGAGCCAATGTAGATTGAATTTCTGTTTCGCCCATTCTTGCGATCCAGACTTTATATGTTGGAACGTTGGCGATTACCACTATACAATATTCAAGTCCTGCTTGTAAATAGATTGGCGAATCAAATTTAAAGTTAGTTGCTGTTTGACCAGTAGAATCAGTAACAATGTCATCAGGATCTTTAACCACTCTACCAAAAGGTAAAACTCTTGGGCCAGGATAACCATTAACAACTTCTCTAATTTCCACCGTGCAAGGAAGATCAGAATCTTTTGCTTCAAAGAAAAGATCCACACTCGTGATAAACATACCACCAGCTATGTCAACCATAAAGGTTTGAGCTAAAGGATCATCG
>CEUO01094917.1_pt1 | contig 16222 bp, 20 predicted proteins | sample 531391 | NCBI WGS metagenome assembly CEUO01 (sample SAMEA2622799, study PRJEB7988) | marine metagenome | isolation source: saline water (ENVO:00002010), including
ACTGGTCCAAAACCTTTTGCCGCTGCTGCTACTTGTTTTAAACCTGTAACAGTTTTATTTAATATAGGATTTTTAAAAGTAGATTTTATTTTAGCTATATCCCCAATAAATTTCTTAGGATTTAAAATTGCACCTGCTAATCTTTTTCTGTCCCATAACAATAGAGAAGTTAAAAAACCAAGGTCAGTGTACATTGCTACTTTATCTCTATTAACTGTATCTGAAGTCATTGCTTTTATTGGATCAGCAAAAAATGTTTTTTCTTTTGCTACTTTTTCAGCTGCTGCTTCTTGTTCATCTAACATTACTTGTAATGGCTTGGTGTCAATGGCTCCGCTTTTTTGAGCTTCATCTATAAATATTTTTTGTTGACTATTTAAAGTTCTTAAGTCAATCCTATTTCCCTGTAACAAGTTTTCTAATTTTTTTAAATCCATTTTTATTCTCTCACTTCTATACCCTCAAACGAACCTGGAGCAAATAATTCGTTTGTTAGTTCATTAAACATTTTATTTGGTTCTCCTTCATTTTCAAAAATAGTTTTAAGATTAATTCTAAATTGATCTTCTTTTTTTGCTTTTTCAAAATTTGATAGACTATATCCTTCTTTGTAATCTATTATTTGATCAGGTTTAATTCCTAGAATCATTGCTTTCTTAATGTCTCCTTGAATTGCTTCAGTTAATTGTTTTTCTAAAGCAACATATCGTGCAATTACGTATTGGGGAGATGTTAAAAAACCAAACTGTTTTGTTGCTTGTTCAGCTCTTTTAATATCTTGCACGGCTAATCTGTCTTCGTTTTTTAATAAGTTGGCTAATGCATAAGAAGTTAATAACTCAATAGTTCTTAATTTTGCTTGTAATTGAAGGGCGTTGCTTTTATCTTGACTATTCATTAAACTATCTCTTCGCTCTTTATATAGTTCTGCTGAATCTTTCATTTCCTGTTCATATTCTGCTTCACTTATATCTCCTTTGTCCAATGAAATTTTTAATTGTCGTCTAAAACCCATTTCTTGTGTATTTAAATCATTATAAAATTTTTCAAAAGGTGTTTCCCCTGTCCAAGATTTCCAGACATCCCCTGCAATTCTTAATTTTTCCATTACTGTACCTTTAGAGGCAATTAAGTCAGGATTGTCCATGGAAATTTTTAAGGCTTCTTGTGTTCCTCTTAAAGCATTTACTTTTTGAGTAATTTTATTATTGTACTCATCAATAAGAGCCGCGTCAGGACTATCTATGTATCGATAATCAAAATTAGTTATGTCTATTTCTCTTGGATTATCTCCATCTCTATCTGTAATAGTAGCTAAAACAGTTCCTTTTTCTCCAGTTCTAATACTTGCTGTAATTGTTTCTCCTGTAGGATCTCCTGGCATTTTAAATCTTGCAATTTTGTCTTTTATACCAAACTTTTCCATACTCTCTTTATCTGCCATGTTTTTTAACATAGCTTTTTTTAATTCTAATTCATCGTCTCTTCTTTGAGTTTCAAGAGCCATAGCCATAGGAATAACTTGTTGACCTGATTGTCCTAATACATCCATAAAACCTTTAAAGCCTGGTTGATCAGTTCGATTAGAAATCATATTAGCTGCTAATTGTAATAAAAGTAAATTTTTTGATCTTTTACTTTCAGGTCCCATAATATCTCTTACTGCATTATCTAATTGTAAAGCTAGTCCAGTTCTATTATTTAAATGAGCTTGTGGTAAATACTGAGAAAAATACATTTGATCAGCAATAAGTTTTTGATCATCTCTGCTTTTATATTCTTCATTTATGTCTACTTCACTTACAGTGGCAGCATCATCTGTATTCACACTAACATTGTTATTGTTACTACCCCCATCTGGTGGCTGAACATTTAAAGTTTCCATTTGATCATTCTCAAGTGCATTATTTATAACTTCTGCTTCTGCATTTGGAGCTATCTTTATTCCTGAGTCCTCTTGATTTTTATTCATTGACTCTATAATTTCTGAAGTAGACATTCCGGGAAAAGCTTGTTCTAATGAGGAAGCAGGAGAATCTTTTCCAAAATGATTTTCAAGATTAAATAAATCTGCTTCTCCTGCAGCGCTTGGAAGATCTGCTTGTCCTGCTAATGTTCCTTCCGCTCTTATTGGAGGACCAGCTTTTTGTGCCATTCTTTCTGCATACGCTCTATCAAAATCTGATCCAGGAAAATTAGACATAAAATTTGATATTGTTGGATTCTGTGCTGCGGCACTCAACCCGTATAAACTTAACATATATGGATTTCTTAAACCTAAAAATCCTGCAGTTCTACCAGCAGCTCCTATAGTTTTTTTGGCAAAGCCAGGTAATCCTTCATATCTTTGACGTAAACCTTGCATAGAAAACAAAGGTGATTGATTATATACTTGAGGAACATTAGGTGAAGAAGGAGGCATTGGTAGTCTATTAATACCACCATTTTGCATTTTTTTGCTAAATACTTTTTTTCTTAATTTGTTTATCATCGTTTACCTTCCTCCAGTAAACGCTGCGTACGCTCCAATTCCAGTACCAACGGCCTGACCTAAAGGACTAGGTTGTGGTGCTCGTGTTTGTGATAATCTTGCTTGAGAAGCACTAGGAACACCCGATTGAATATCAGAAACAAACGCAACTCTTTGATAAGGTTCTTGAATATTTTGTAATGATGTTTGTCTTGCCGCTTCTAAAGCTGCTTGATTAACTCCTCTTTCTACGCCTCCAGTGCCCATTAAACCTTGTAGTTGATTTGATCTTCCTTGTTGAGCTATATTGGCAGCATTTAAATTAATTTCTCCTGCTTGAATTCCTGTTTGAGTTTCTAATGCTCTTTGAGTTTGAAGTTCTCCTAAAGCAGATTGATATCCGGTACCATAAATTCCACCTAATGTATCTGCTTTTTGTCTTTGTATTTCTGCTATACCAACACCTTCTCTTCCGCCACCCAAATTACCTGATCTAACAGCTTGAGCTGCAAGTTGATTTTCTTTTTTTAAAAAATCATCAGACACTTGATTAACTACATTTTGAATATAAGGATTCATTGCAGCTTGAACTTGTGCTGCAGTAAATGTTTGTCCAGCTGCCGTTTGTGCACCACTAGCTGCCGTAGTAGCATCAGTAAGTTGTTGTTGTCCAGCCATTCCAGATCGTGCTAAAGTTCTCGCTTCAGTTTCAGGTGTAGTCATCGCTGCTACTTGATATGCTGGTAAAGTAGTTTGCTTCATAGCTAACTCTCTTGCAGCATCCATTAACCCTAATCGTCTAGCTTCTATTTCTGGTGCTTCTCTAATTGTTTGAACGTTAGTAGTATCGGCTGGTACGCCTGAACCACCTCCTCCTCCTCCTGAACTCATTTATTTTCTCCTAAAAATTTATCAAGTTGAACATGTGTTTTAATATAGCCTTTACCTTTTAAAAATCTTTCCCATCCTGGACGTGCATAAAATTCCATTTTAGTTACTCCTTGTGTTTTTGCCCATGCTTCCATTGGTTCTAAAAATTGTGTCCATAATTCCATTTTTTCTCCTGTAAGTACCCTAAAGTTCATTGTTCGATACTTTGGATACTCTTTTAATTCTGTTACTCCAACTGCATAAACTTTTTGATCTTTTTCTGACCAAGCTACCCACAGTTGCATCAGATTTTTTTTAATCTGATCTTTAATATGTTCGTGATCAGCATATCCACCTGATCTTTCTAAAGCTTTTTGAATATAGTCTTTTACAAATATCCAAACTTTATCTACTTCTTTAGTTTCCCATATCCTTAATAACTCCATTAAGATGCCATTCGTTTTGCTAATTTATCAAACTCTGCCATCTGTTTGTAAAAAAATCTTGCTCCTAAATCTCTTTGTTGTTTTTTGTTTTTTGGGTTTGCTCCTAAAGCAATTCCTGCACCTCTTACAGCTTTTGATTTAGTTACAAATTCTCCGTCAGCTAACTGAGCTAACATAGTATCTCTTTCTTCGTTACCTTTTCCTTCTGCATCTACTACTAATTTACCAGAAGTTCTTTTATAATTTGATGGATTATTCTCATTTTTTTTAGTTTTATGTGGAAGTTTATCAACTAAAGATCCTGATTTAGCTGTCATAAACTGTAAACTTTCTTGTAATTTTTTTCTTAAGTCGTCAGGACTCATTTTTCTTCCAGGTGCTTGAGGTTGCTCTCTTCCAGGCATACGAGGTTGCTGAGGCTGAGGCTGCATTCGTTGTCTAGGATATTCTTCTAATTCTTCATCGGTCATTTCTGCTAAAGATTTAACAGGTTCATTATCTGCTTTGCCACCTCTAACCAATTTCATGATTCCACCTTTTTTCTGACCACTTTGAGATTGTAAATATTGATTTATAAGTTGTTGTTCTTCTGGTGTAGGTCTATATCCTTCCATCATTACTTTATTAAATAATTCTTGAGGAGATAAAGTTTGTCCTCCACTCATTAATTTCATTATTCCACCACTTTTTTTCCCCTGTAGGCTGTCATATAATTCTTTTACTGCTCCTGGTCCTTCATTCATTTCTAAATTATCTAGATAATCTCTTTCATATCCATACTCAGTTTGTAATATATTTTTATAACTAGCAGGACCTCCATCTTGAAGGCCAATGATTCCCCCTGTTTTAATTCCACTGTAAGGTTTCTCAGGATATTGAGAATAATCAATTGGGTCAATATTAGGATCATCATAAGGCATGAACTGAGAAGGATCTTGCGCATAGAATTTATTGTATCCTGGATACTTAGGATCTTTTGGTGGCACAGGATCAAATGCACCTAAACCATATGCTACACCGGCAGCTCCTAGTGAACCTAACCCTACTTTTAAAGGATCCATTTGAGACATTGTAACAGGGACTCTTACTACTTTTCCATCAGGAGTTCTCATTACTTTTGTAGCTGCAGCTCCTCCTTCACCAATTATAGGTTGTTCAGATTTAAATACTCCAGCTGCTTTATCAAAAAAGCCTCTCATTCCTTCTTTAGGTGATGGAGTTACAGATACTGTAGATTGATCTTTTGCAAGTTCAGGTAAAGATTGCAACCATTTATCGTAATCAGTCAGTGGTTCTTTTTTATTCTGTTCCTTAAAAGTCTGTACTGCTATATCTCCTATACTTTCTGTATCTACACTTCCTTTCACAGGAGTAGATATATTTTCAGTAATATTCATGGCAATATCTTCTTGCCCTATCATAGGTTTTTGTTGATTAAAACCACCTGTTAATTGCATCGTTAATGCTTGTGTAGTTGTGTCTTTAAATGCGTCTTTGTAAAGATTACTGCCTCTTTTACCACCTAGGGCGTTTATTCCGACGTTGGCGGCATACATCATTGCTAGTGTTGCTGGATCCATATTTCTCCTGTTTTAAATACGTATATTATCCAATTTACTTAATTTTTTCGCCTTCGTCAATAAACCTTCCTCTATAACTATAGTCTCCGTGATGAGTTATATAGGCATCGACATTAGCATAAATCTTACCTCCAATGGAAGTCCACTTCTTACAGAAAGCAAAATCTTCACCCATAAATGTACCTTTTTCTTGATCAAATTCAGTATCCCAAAAATTCCAAAAATGCTCAGTTTCTCTCATTTGTTGGTTAAGCATTGTTTGTTGTCTTATTTTTAAATGAGGATATTTTTCTGCCATTTTTTCAAATACTTGTCTTTTAATTAACATAAACCCTGCAGGCCCTCTTTTAATTTCGGTAATACCTTCTTTACAGTCTATGTTTTCAGGATCTACAAATGCCATAGGGTAATAATAACCACATTTACTAATGTGCCTTCCTGATTTTTCACTAATATTTTTAGCCTTATCCCAATCAATAACTTTCATTGGATAAGGAGTTAAAACTATATCTTTATCTGCTTTTAGCATTGTTAAAACTGAAGTTTCATCAAATTCTACATCAGTATCTACAAATAACATATGAGTACATTCAGATTTTAAAAAAGCTGAAGTACATAAATTTCTTCCTTGAGTAACAATAGAAGAATTAATTAAATGAAAAGTTACTGGTATTTTATGTCTTTGAAGTAAAGCTTGAAGCTCTAAAGTAGCTCTTACATAATGTATATCTACTCCTCCATGACAGGGAGAAGTAAAAAACAATTTTATAGGATGTTCTTTTTTCTTGCTATCCCAATCCAATACATCGTTTCCCTTATTAGTATTTTGTCCGAAAATATTTTTTTCATTTATTATACTTCTTTCATCTATTTTATAACTCATGCATATCCTTTTATTTTAAGTAGTTGATCAAATAAACTAGTCCATTCTTTTGCTCTCATGTCCCAATTGTAAAAAGTTCTAAAGTATTTCATTTGGTCTTGAAGTCTTTGATGTAATACAGGCTCGTGATAATTATCTGCTACAAATTCAATTACTGCTTTAAATTTTTTAGCTAAAGTATGCATATCTGTTTCATAATTTACATAATGAGCGTACTCAGTACAGGTTTCAAATAAGGCTCCAAAATTAGTTACGATAGCCATATTACCAGCTGCCATTGCTTCCATCGCTGAAATACAAAAAGTTTCTTCCCAAATAGAAGGATAAGCAAATATTTGAGTGTCTTGCATAGCATCTATTACTTCTAGATTAGTTTTATACCCTATGTGATTTACATTTTTTAAAGATTCCATTTTATCATACATAGGTTTAAATTGTTTATCATTTTGTTCTTCAAACTGAGTTCCGTATATTTTTGTAGAGGTATAAACATCAAGAATAATGTCGTCTCTTTTAATTAATTCCATAGATCCTAGTAAAACGTTTAATCCTCTCCAGGGAGTAGAAGTATGAATTAATTTAATAGGATTACCCTTTTGCCATTGAGGTTTGTCTTTCCATTTAATATCTGGTAAAGCATTTTTAATTACACAGCATTTGTGGGTAGGTAACCCATATGCATATCTAAATTTTTCATAGCACCAGTGAGAATTAAATACATACCAGTCATACTTTCTATGATTTTCTTTTTCACTAAACCAGGGAGCTATATTAGGTTGATCATATGAATTTTTCATCCATAAAATACTAATTTTATCAGGGTCTATTGATTCTTTTTCTGGAACTGAAGTAGTTATTTGAAATTTTTTAAAATAAGAAGGATCTACTCTCTTTTGAAGCTCTGCTAATTGTAGTTCTGTGCCGCCTTTTGCTTCCATTATTTTAACGGCTCTTCTCCGAATACATCAAATCCTTTAGGGATAATAATTTTAACATCCCTTTTTATATCTTTTGGGTCAGGATTTTCAAGCTTTACTTGCTCTTCATCCTTATATTTTTTTCCTGTTTTTTTATTTGTTATAGTAACTTCAGCTTCGCATTTAATAATAGGAACTTTTTCTCCATTAATCGTGGTATATTCTGTCATTATTTTCTATCCTGTTCTAGTATAGCTACAGTGCCTGTAACCACACTTGTATGACTAGCAGTAATTTTTAAAATATCATTTTCTTCAAATACTTTTACTCCAGTTAATAAATCAGAAGATGTACCAGAACCTAAGGTACGTTTAGAAAAATTATAAGTAGCACTAGCAGAGTTATCTGTAATGCTAGCTGTAACACTTACTGTGCCACTACTTGAATTATAAGATTGAATACTTTTAATCATAGCAACTGTTTCAGCGGGGCAAGTATAAACAGCTACTGGATTTGTAGTTGTTAGATTAAATTGAGCATTAATAAATTTATTTGCCATTATCTGCCTTGTCGGTTGTATTTCTTATACATGCGTTTTTGACTTTTGTTAAGTCTTTTTTTATGCCTGCCTGGTCGTTTTCGTGGTTTTTCTCTTTCATACCATGCTGTTCCAAATTGACTTTTTTTCTTTTTGGCCATTAATCGTTTAAGAAATATGAAACGGCTTCTGTTTCTTCTTTAATATCCTGTGGGTATGTTGTATTTAATTTTTGCACAATATTATTTATATCTCTTCCAAACTGATTTAAATTAGTTGCTTGATATTGCGGTGTTGCTTGAGAAACTATTTCACTTATTTTTGCCATTATCTTCTTCCTCCTACTTGTATATCCGCTCTAAAAGTACCGAATCGCCAAGTTTGTCCTGTTCCAGTATTAGCTATTTTAAAAGATGCAGCTCTTCCTCTGGATCTACAGAACACTTGTTTAGTGCTTGTAGTAACTGTGAATGGACCTGTTATTAAAGGGCCACTGGCCGACGACGATCGTGTGTCCGAGGGAAAGTCTCTAAGAAAAATAGTTACTTGTGCATCTCCAGTTTGATTTTTAAAGTCAGGAATAAATCTAGAAATACGCATCATATATTCTCCGCTTCCATCTTTATCTATATCAAAATCTCCTGATTCTATTTGAGCTGGTATAGCAGTAGTAGTACCATCAGTTTTAACTTGATCGTTTCCTGTTTCGTGTTCGTAGTACGTTGTGGCTCCTGCGGATATTCCTGAAATACTTCCTTGTGTAGGAGTTTCTGAAGAATTATATGCAGTAGCATAAGGTTTTCCGTATACTCCTTGATCAACCCATGTTGTTCTTTTCATCAAACTACCATCATTGGTAGTCCATACTCCTCCTGGAATATTTTGTGAATCTCTTGTGTTATAAGTTACAGATCTATCTACAGAAGTTTCACTATCGCTTGGATAGAACCAAGTTATTTCATTAAACTTATCATTAACTCCTGCATGAACAATTAATTCTGCATTATTGTTTATATCTCCAAAAACGTAGTCTTCTACTAAACAAGGTAATTTTTTAACTGATGCACCATCAAAATAAAAGAAACTATCTTCAGACATCCAGTAAATAATACCATCTACTTCAATAGCAGCATGCTGAGCAATTAATCCACAATTAGTACCTACTTGTTCAAATCCAAATGTAAAAGGAGCGCCAATAAATCTCATAGTAAACATAGCTGTATCTGTCCAAATATAATTACCATTTCTTCCTCTTAAGGTTCCAATTATTTTTGATCCATCAGCTAGTCTTTGAGTACCTGCTGTGTTAGTTGCTGTAGGAGTATAATCATTAATGTCTTCTTGGTCAGAAAATCTAATAAACATATCATCTTGAGAAGAAGTTGTTCCTATAGTTGTTTCAGTTCCAAAAAAACATAAGTGTCTGTCAGGAGTAGATACTAACATATCCCGTGATGCTGTTGGTGCTCCTGAAATTAAAGTGGCTCGATTCGGGTTAGACAATGCTCCTGCAGCTGAAGGATCCCATTCTACAACTACACTGTTATAAATTAAAGCTATAAGTTTTTGACCATAATTAGTTAATTTCCATTGTCCAGGGTCAATAATTACTCCTGCAGCTGTTGCTGATCCCCAGCCTGTGTAGCTAGAAGCGTCTTGAACTGTAGATCCATCAGCATGAGTAACATCGCTAGTTCCTCCTTGTCCTCTCGAAATTCCTGAAATAGTATTGGTTGCCGTATTATTAGATGTGTAAGTAATTAATTCTGCAGTCGATCCGCTTCCAATTAATAAAGTTCCTGTAGCCGGCATAGAAGCTGATGATGCTAAAACAACTGTGCTTGCTCCCGAAGGAAAAGTTCCACTATTGTTGATAGTTGTAGTAGCTGTTGTTGTAGTTCCTCCCCATTGACCTGTAGACCATCCGTATCCAGGTAATTGAAAAGCTGGGCCTACTACATAATAAACTTCTAAAGTAGCCGTTCCTGTAGTAGTAAAAGGAGTTCCTGTTTCATTAGAAGGCATTTGAATAGTAAAAGTAGTGGTAGTAGGAGTTGTTTTTACTTCAAAAGTTTTTTCGAAATCAGAATCTACAAAAGAAGATGTTCCTGGAATAGCACTAACACTAGAAAAAACTACTAAATCTCCTACACTTAAACCGTGACTTCCCGTACATGTAACGGTAACTACGTTAGAGGCTGAGCTAGTTGTAAAACAATTAGTCATGCCTGTTTGTTTTAAAGAATCATTTAAAGGATGAATATCATAAAAACTTCCTTCATAATAAATATATAAAATTTTATCTGTACCTACGGCTGCATATCTATTACCTGATAAATCAAACCAAGTATGTTGATCTCTGGCTACTCCAACTAAAGAATCAGCTCCTAATTGAGCCCATCCTCCTACTTTTTCTGGTAAACCATATCTAAAACGAACGTATTGGCCACCGGTCCATCGTCCCTCAGCACCGGTCTCCGTTACTTGTTTATCAAATCCAGGAATTAATTGTACTTTTGCTAATGCCATAATAATGATTATAACTATTTTACAAAGTGAGGTAAACCCAACATACGCCTTCCATCAAATTTATTTTTTTCAGCAAATGGGCCATTTACATGATTATAATGTAAAAATACTTGACCACAAATCTCTCCTTCAAGGGGCTCTCGCCAATGTTCTAAATCACAACCACTATACACTAGCATATCTCCTACTTCAAGTACGACCTTAGTACCTTGAGGGGCTCCGGGTTTAATTATATTTTTATATTCATTAATAACATTATCAGCTCCTGTTCCATCGATAAATATAGGCCACTGATGTCCTCCTAAATGAATAGTGGTAGATATTTCACAACTAGGTCTATCTTTGTGTCTTTTTAATATATCTCCTTTTTTATATACTCTAGCATATGAATAAGTGGGTATTAAATCTAAACCTGTTTCTTTTTTCATTATAGGTAGCATTTTAACAAGTAATGTTTCCATTACCATATCTGAATAATGTGAATAGGTATTAGGAACCTGTTTATCGCTCCATGTTCCTAACATACCATTATCGTAAGTAATGTTATTGTCGTACATAAATTTAACTGCATCTCTTTTTAAGAGAAAATAATTAAATGCAAAATTAGCTAATTCATAACTAATGGCTTTTTTTATTACTTGATATTTATTGAACATTAAATCCTTGTTGAATAAAATTAAACGATAAAGAAATTCTAGGATCATTAGTTTTATTAACGCCTACTCTATGCCACACCCACGCAGGAAACATAATAATCCGACCTTCAATAGGCTCTAGAAAAATATCTCGCCAAAATTCTTTAGGAATATCTTTATTACTTCTTATAGGAAGGGCTGATTGTGCTCCTGCTCTTGGGTCAGTTAAAACAAGTTTTCCAGATTCTGTTGGAGCTTTAACATAATATACTCCACTAAATAAACAATTAGGATGTAAATGAAATTCATTGTAACAATTAGGGTAATTTATATTAGCCCATATATTTCCTAAAATAGGTTCTCTTTCTATATATTCTTCTTTATATATTTCTCGTTGCATTAAATGTAATTCATCAACCAAAGGTATTAAACTAGGATGTTTATCTAAATCCTTAGAGTGCCATCCTCCTACATTAGTTTTTTGTACTCCTTTATCTTGATTGGCTAAAGTCATTAAATAATTAGCTAATTCTTCATTATTAATTTTTATGTCTTTAGCATATACAAATGTTGGAAAAAATTGTTCTTTAATCATTTAAAAGGTGTTCCTCCAAACCATACAACAAGAGATTGTCTCATACCTCTTGTAACAGGATTAACTCTATGATTTAAAAAAGACGCAAAACATAAAGCATGACCTTGTTTAAGCGGTTTAAATTTACCAGGTGCTAATACTTCTAAATGTCCTCCCTCAAATTCAGATGGATGATTCAATAATACGGTCATAGATATTTTTCTTACAGGAGGTTCTTTTTCCATATTAACATCACTATCCATATGCCAATCATAAAATCCTCCTGGTGGATATTCAGTAAATTGAGCTTGTTCTGTAATTCTAATATCTTCAAATCCAAAATGATTTCGATTAGCTTTTTGAATAAAAGTATCTAAAGCTTGGTACATTTCTGGTAAAACGTTAAAAGGAATCCAACTAATCTTAGTAACTCTTTTGTTAGTGTCTACGGCTCCGCCAGTTGTTTGACCTACTTGTGCTTCTTGAGGAGGTCTACTTCTACCACATTCAATAATTTTTCTACATTGTTCAGGTGTAAAAAGTTCATTAGAGGTTTCTATTATCCAGCTTTTCCATTTAGGTTCTGTAACTGCTTTATTGTCGTACATAATGTGCTCCTCTATTTTCTATAGGATTATGTTTAACATCAAAATTTGCAGCTAATGTTCTTCTCGTTTCGGGACCATTAAAAGGATTAACACAATGTCTTACATCATAAGGAAAAATAAAAAAATCTCCTACTTCAACATCAGGAGAAAAATCTATTTTTGCAAAATGACCAGAAGAAGAACCTAAAATAGATAATCTTCCGTTAGCAGGTTCTTCAGAAGAAGAGTACTCTGTTCCATAAGACTTGGGTAATTTTAAAATCATAACACTTGAAAGACCTGTGTACCATGATCCTTGATGTACGTGAAGGGGATTATATTCGTGTTCTTTCATTTCATTTATCCATACTGAAATTAATTTACCTTCGTATCTTTTAATATTGTTGAATGCTAAGTAATGTTTAAAATGATTATGAAACCACATTATAATATCCGTAGGTAAATTAATATGTTTTTTCATTTTTTCTTCTCCATCTCCTTGATAATATAAACTATGTTCTTTTGCAATTTTACCGGCTAATGCTTTGTTAGCACGCGGTAAGTCAGTTGTTTCATAAATTTTATTTAAAGAATTATATACATATAAAGGAACACGATATTTTAATACTGATTGACCTAAAAATACAAAATTAAATTTCATCTATATTTATTTCTTTATAAGTTTTTGCTGCTTCTGTTATAGTAAGAACTTCTTCATTTGGCAATATTTTTATTGGAAACTCTTTAAATCCTAAATCTAATCCTATTAAATATCTATTGTTTCCATAAATAATTTTATATTTTTCATTTTCTTTAACAACTAATAAGGGATTTATAATATAGCCCGTTTTTTCAATATGACGTTTAATCTTTTGATATAAAGGAGTGCTTTTGTGATTACTTGGATTTTGCTCCAATGCTTGATTGCGAAGAAATAGCTTCTCTTTTTTTATTTTCAAGTGCATTTTTTTGTGTTTTTAATTTTTCTATTCCATCTAATTGACCCATTACATTAAAGACTTCGGGTTGAGTAGAAGCTTGAGTTAAAGTATTTTTTCTATTAAGCATTATTTGATGATAAGATTCAATTTGATGAGCATTAACATCATCCTTATCAAAAGATCCATCGTCTACTTCTTTTTTTATTTTAGACCATAATTGTATTTCTCTCATACGGTCTTTAGCAGTTAATTCCATAGCTGCTTTATTAAAATTCTTTTCGTCAATATCTATTTGAATTAATTCTTTTTCTAAAGGATCTTTTTCTTTTTTTATTTTTTGCTTAAGTTGTCTAAGTTTTACATCTTCTTTTCTATAGTCAAAAGATAAATTCATTAAATTTTCTAAATAAACATTTTGTTCTCTAACACATTGCCAATATTTAGCAGCTTTAGTAGGGTATTTAAAATCATTTAAAACTGAAAACCTCATTTCAGTTTCAGTTCTAAAAATTTGTTTCTTAGTCCAAGTGTCTCTAAGCTCTTGTGTTAATTCTTTAAAAGCACTAACATCTTTAGGGTCTAAAAGATTATTTAAACTAGGTACTTCTTTTTCTATAAGAGGATGAATATTTCGTTTGAGTGACATATAGCCATTTAAAATATATGTTAAATGTAAAATGTCAAGAATTAAGAAGCAGTAAAAGTAAGGGTTCTATTGCCTGGTCCAGTATATTCTTCTACAGTAGTATTATGATCCACTCCTCCAATACATAATGTACCTGTATAAGTTCCAAGAGTATTATTCATTTCTCCTCTTGCAGTGTTCATACCATTTGGATTAGCTGACCAACAAGTTCCATCCCATAATTCTGTTGCAGAAATTTTAGTTGGGGGACCTCCTCCATAAGCTATACATTGAGTTTGAGTTCCAGAACCCGAAGCAGCATTTCGAGCTGTGTTTAAAGGATTTACTGTTGTCCAGGCTCCTCCCGAATAAGTTTCGGTAGCTCCGGTAGGTCCTGGAGGTCCTAAAACTCCTCCAAAAACTATAGCTTGACCTTGAGTTCCAGCTGCTGCAGCATTGTATCTAGATGTATTTAAATCGTTAGGGCTATTACTCCAACAAGTTCCATCCCATAACTCTACGTAGTTAGTAGGTCCTGGTCCAGATCCATCAAATCTTGATGCTAGTAAACCTGCAGTTTGAATTCCTAATGCAACTCCTGCATATCCATATTGAGTCATTGGGTTTACACTTGTCCATGCAGTTCCGCTCCATGAACTAGTAGAATTTGCACCCACGGGACCACCATCTCCAGCAGCAATTGCTCCTGAATAAAGTCCAAAGCCACTGGCGTAGTCAGCATCTTGTGAAACATCTGGTTTTGCAGTCCACGAAGTTCCATCATAATATTCGGTTTTTCTATAAGCTGGTGATTGTGATGATCCAAAAGCTAAAGCGGAGGTACTTATTCCAGCTGCACCTCCAGATTGATACGTATTACTAGTACTTGGAACTGTCGCCCAAGTTCCTGCAGGACTATATCCATATCCTTTGAGTTTACTAGTTGTGGTATTATACCAAACTTCTCCTACAAGTGGATTACTAGGATCCGCAGATACTATTGGTATATTGTTTCCGTGTATGTCTATATAAGTTGCCATAATTTTTTAAGTTACTGTTATTGTTTGTGTTCCCTCGTAAGCTCCTGTCCATTCTGCTGTTGGGTTAAGTGTTGTAGGAGGAACTCCTTCTGTATCTCCACCAAAAACCATACCTTGACTGTATCCTCCAAATCCAGAAACATAAGTTCTAGCAAACGGAACAGCTGTTTGAGTAGTCCAACCTGTTCCATCGTAGGTTTCTGTAGAATTAGAAAAAGTTCCAGGTGTTCCAGTATGTCCACATGCTTTTAAAGTGTCTGCTACCGCTGTTCCTGTAACTAAATGTCCTCTAACCGCTGTGCTACAAGAAGGCGTGCTTGTCCATGAACTACCATTGTATTCTTCTGAAGCATTGGTCGGACTGAATGGAGGTCCTGCTCCTGCATTTCCAGCCGCAACTATTCCAGAACTTACTCCTGTACCTGATCCCCATCGAGTACCACCACTAGAATATCTAGCTGTGTTCAATGTATGACCGGTGCTTGTAAAAGCTGTTCCATTCCAGGTATTAGTATAACCAGCGGTTGGTGTTGTGTTTGCTGCAGAGCCAAAAATTCCATCGGAATTAGTTGGTCCCCATGAAAATAAATCTGAGTAAGGAGGTCCGTTAGGATTTGTAGCTGGATTTGATGTCCACGATGAACCATCATAATTGAAACTAACATTACCATAACTTCCACCAGTCATAAAAGCAGCCGTTTGAGTTCCAATCATTTGACCTTGCTGACCAGCGCTTGGTAAAGTACCTCCTGCTGTCCAACTTGAACCATCATAATGATAAGATCCGTCAATAGAAGGACTATAACCACCAGCAGATAAACCTGCAGTTAATGTTCCGGTTCCAGCAGCATAAGATAAATAACGACCTGGTCCACCTTGAGGATGAGGTCCTCCAGAAGCCCAACTATTAGATGTAATCACACTTCTAACTTTAGCTGTATCTGTGGTAGAGTTATACCACACCTGTCCTTCAGTCACGGGACTAGGATCAGATGAAAGGTATTTTACCTTTTGTCCATGTATTTCGTAATATGTTGCCACTTATATTTACTCCGTTAATGTTATAGCTTCTGCTCTGCTTACATGTGCGGGATGACCTTCTTGTTTTCTTGGGTCATCAGCTGGTAATGCATCGTATTCAGCTTGTAGTCTAGCTGTTTCTGCATCAACAAGAGCTTGTGCTTCTGCTAATGTTTTTCTTTCGCCAGCTACTCCACTAATCCATCTATTAGCATCTTGATTGTTAGCAGGAACTTTCCATAAATTAACTCCAAAAGATTCAAAAGTAATTTTTTCTGCATCTTTGTGAGTAATAAATCCTTTTCCCCAATTTTCTGCTACACAGTATTGATAATTTGCCATATTTCCTCCTTAACTTGTAGTTATTGTTTTATTAATAAAACCCGGTCCTGTCCACTCTTCAGTGGCATTGGTAGCTCCTGTAGGGGTAGCTGGATTTCCACCTCCTATCATTAAACTTGTAGCTCCATCCATCGTACCTGCACCATGAAGATTTCCTCTTCCTTCGTTCAAATTTCCACCAGTAGTCCAACCTGATCCATCCCACATATTAGTAACGGCTTTACC
>CEUO01026528.1_pt1 | contig 16072 bp, 5 predicted proteins | sample 531391 | NCBI WGS metagenome assembly CEUO01 (sample SAMEA2622799, study PRJEB7988) | marine metagenome | isolation source: saline water (ENVO:00002010), including
TGTAGAATCGCTAGCAACGCAGTTACACTACCTTCGGTTGTAGAAAATAAACCTGAAGAAGAACCGCACGATCCAGTCACGCAACAACCTATCGTGCCGCCGGATATATGGCCAGAAGAGCCAGCGCCACCGCCCATTCCAGATGGAGGTGTACCTATGTCGCCGGAAGACGCCACTCCTCTCCCAGATCCTCTACCCGGAGAACAAGAAGGAGTGCCGGCAGCACCAGAAATCCCCGGCGCGCAGCCATTACCCATGCCCGAGCCCGGAGTTCCTGAGTTTGTTCCTGAGGAGGGTCCATCACAGGCTGCAGAGATATTAGGGCTCCCATCAGAACCCGAAGGCGGTTATACTATGCAACCTCACCCATATGGAATGCCTACTTCAATTCCTTCAGAACCGGGGACTGCTGGCTGGGATTTCCAAGAGCCAAGACCACTCAAGGATTTGGATGCGATACTGGACGAGGGCATGACCAAGGCGACAAATGTACCATTTAAACCACAGGCACCTAACAATTTCTCTGACAACAAAGCGACTGCTCCTTTGGATGTCACATGGCAAAAAGATATACAAGCTAGTCGCCCGCCCATGGACATACCTCACGATGAATTAATTAACATTAATGACCCGGTCCTTGGTAATGGAATGATGCGTCCTAATGACCCAGTCCTTGGCCATGGAATGATGCCTCCTGCAGAGGAGTATGATCCGGAGACAGGGTTACCTCTTGTGAATGGTCTACCCGGATTTGGGCCAGCAATTCCGCATCCGAACACTAAGCCAAACCCGGGAATATCGCCTTTTGAAGTAATGCCTGAGGCTCCTGTCTTTGGTCCAGAATTACCTGTAGCTGGAGAACCCGGATTTATTGGGCCATTACCTGAGGGTGTGCCTGATCCAAATCTTCCGCCCATTCCATTTTTGCCCGGCAGACCAATAGGGCCAGAGTTCCCCGGTATGGGTGGCGCAAACAATAACAATTACCCAGACGCTTTACAGCCAGATACGGGTGATGACACCGTAAGACCCGGAGATGACACGGGTTACGTTAAGGTAGACACGCCGGCAGACCACAAAGGGTTTACTGCAGGAATGAGACTTGATGAAGAAATGGGCGCAGGCATAAGCGGAGAATGTTGCGGCTTAACCGAGTTAAAAACTATGGCCTCACTGTTAGAGAATGTTACTGACCGTTTACAAACCCTTGTAGAAATGGAGGCTGCAGAAGCCGCTGGTGAAAACAATAATAAATTATCATTAGATCAAAATAGCATAGAGCAACTAGCTAGAGCAATCGCGCAAAGCATAAGTAATGCGCAAGAAGCCGGAGAAGGAGCCGAGGCTGGAACCCCAGAAACAGAAGAAGTTACAATCTCTGGTGGAACCCAGAATTCCCATCAACACAATCACGTGCTTAGTGGTCAAATTGAATTCCCGGGATTACAAGAGGCTATGAAGAAACTAATACCAGATATTCAAAAACAAATAATGAATAAGATAAAAGCCGCATTCCAAGGTATAATTGATACAAGTGGAATTGACGCACAAACAGACCCAATAAGCAACGATGAAACAAACAAATAAGGAATAATATATATTATGATAGATTGCGTAACAGCATTAGGAGCAAGTTTAAAAAAATATTATCTTGGTGAAATAATTAATCATCAAGATATTTTAACTACTAAACTAGAGATTTCTTTTGTTGATCCCACGGTATATCCCGCGGGGCATGCTAGTGAAGGTCAACCAACAGAGCAGGTTCAAACTTGGCTAACAAAGATCAATAATAACTCACAAAATATAGGAGAATGGCAAGCTAGTATTACTATATCCGGAGGCGGTCCTTATACTTTAACCTATACTAACTGTAGAATTTCAAGCGTTGATATACCCACAAGTCCTGAGGTGTGGGAAAACGCGATAGACCGTGGTAAAATATATTTAACAATAGAAGAAAAGGTAAATGGAAACTCTTATTGTAGGGCTGATGATACCGCAAACCAAAACGTTGGTGATACATATGCAGGTATCGAAACTCAAATAAGCGCTGTCGCAGAATATTTACAGGATATTGCGGAGAATTTTTCTTTTAAAAGCGAGGTGGCAGGGCAATGGAGCTACGAGCATTCAGTAACCGTGAATTTACAAGAAACTCTGTCCAGCAATTTGTCTGGGGCAAGAAATGTATGTCAAAATATACTTAATGCCAATGCGCCGAACTTTGGGTTTGCGTTCAATGCTGCAAAATATAACACTTCGTCGACTACAATAACACCCTACTATTCTGAAAGTTTTGATCTGGAAAATGGACAATACACTTTAAGTAAAAGCTTCAACCTATATGAAGATGTCGCGGGCGAGGAATCAACTTACACATATAATTTAACTCATTCTGTCAAAAGGGATTCTGCTGGTATTATGACGATAACCGAGAAAGGAAAAGTCAAAGGCCGTACCGGCACTAAAAGTGCTAGCGCTGAAGCGGGAGTTAATACGTTGTTAACAGGAGCATACTCTAGGTGCAACACTATTTATTTAGAATATTTAGAAGCGGGCGCGGCGGCTAACCTAAACAACATCACCTTGGTAGAAGAAAAAAATATAGACAACATTTCGCAAGAACATTCTTATACGGTTTCTTATTCTAATGATAGCGCTTACATATCAAGTACCGCCGGCGAATACAGGAGAGAATCAACTATTACCGCCTCCTTGGATTCGGTAGGAAATGTGGTTATGAGGGAAAGCGTAAATATAAAAACCAAAGAACAAAAAGGATTTCCCGATTTAACTTCTAATGGACCATTAAACTCTGTAGGTTTTTTGGGTGCAGACCCTAGCGTTACGCTATCCGGAACAGTGGGAAGAAATTTATTTTTAACAGATTTCGCGAACTCTTCTAGCAGAGTGCATTCATTCTATGAAGATATAAAATATAGAAGTGGGGTCGATCCTGCGGCGCAAGCTTCAAACTCTGGACTGGGTGCAGATAAAATGGGGCTGGGGGGCTATAGTTTTAAACGAGTAAAAACGACATTAGAATTTGCAGCTTTGGGTAAAAATCTTTCTTACGTGGCAGAATATACTTCTGATCCGGAATTAACTGCGCCGGGATTTCCAGCGCATGACGCTGGTGTAAGAAGAATTTCGATGGAAGTGCAAGATGAAGTTCCACAAGCTATGAATTCAGAATATGCTATACCGGGGTGGAAATTTTTAGTTCACAACTCTAACCAAACCGCGTTAGGGTCAAGAACCGTAACGGCAAGAATGACTTGTGCAAGACCAAACTATAACAGATTTGTGCCAATTCCTGACGTAGCTGGGGGAGCTTACAATAATGTTGAATTTAGAGATACGATTCCGATCAGCGAAATAGCTTACGGCGCGAAGATGGTAAAAAATGAATTACAAAATTGGGCGAATGATCTAGGGTTACCTATTTTAATGTGCCCGCTAACCAATCAGCCTTTACAATATTTAGAAAATGTTTCTTATGATTTTGATTCTAGTGGAACAGCCAGCGTTACAGGAACAATAAAATACGTTCAAAGCAATAATGGGTTGACGAGAGATGCAGATGGTAAAGCGACAGGAGGGAGGTCGAACGTATGGCCTTAAGGATAACATATAATTCTTTATCACCTTGGGGAACTCAAAACGTTCCCTATTTTAGCATGAATAAAGAGGCCATTATGCAATCTGGAAAAATAGGTGAAGTTACGAGTATAACTCTACAAGGGCAAATTGTCGAGGCCCACGCTATAGCCAACGGCTACGCAAATTTAGGAGCGGTCAGAGACGCAATCATAAATACCTTTAGCGATAGTTTTAAGGAGCTACATGTGTATGACGATGCTCAAGTCAGTGATTTGGTTCTTGCTGCAGGGCAGGCGGAGGCTGAGACGGATATTTATAAATGTGAAAATATAATTGTTGAAAGCGTCGATTTCCCCGAGCAAAAATATCTTTCCGGGGGCGTACTTGATTGGTCTGCAACTTTAAAGTGTTACGAAGAAAGTCATTTTGATAACATGGGGGTTATTGAAAAGGTCGACTCTTTTTCCATGGATAAAGACGCATCAGACATTATAACTATCACGCATAGAATATATGCTAAAGGAGTAAATACAACAGATCTCGGCGTATGTAAAGGTGGTTTTGATCACGCTAGAACCTTCGTAGAATCTAGAAGAGGATTGGGAAATATAGGGAGTACTTTTATTGGAGTAAATGCGATCAACTCAACGGGTGGCCCGATGCTAATTGATGAATCTGAAAATATAAACAGATTAGAAGGAACATATGAAATTATAGAAACTTGGCGCGCTGACCCTTACGATATAAATGATACGGCTACAGCCGGAAAAGTGCATGCCAGATGTTCTGTTGATATTAGTAAATCTACCTTTGATTCTGATTTTACAGAAGCAAGAGTTACTTATAAGCTCATGGGCGGTAAAAATACTACCGCCGCAGAAATGAGAAGCGCAGCTAAATTAGTAACTCATAGCGGCGTTGGAAACACGATGTATACCAAAGCAATAAATCACGGGTTAAATATCCATCCTTGTCATGACTTTACAAGTTATATGCATGAAGCTATTGACATAAATATAGAAGAAGATTTAGCTTCAAAAACTTTTACAAAAACAGCTACATACACAAATGATCCTCGATGGGTAACGACGGGGGGATTAGGGTATCCCGTTTGGGTAGATCATGACGTTTCCATAGACACGGACGAAATAACGTCTATTACAACGGTTAGTATATCTGGCAACATAGGTTCTATTGGTCCTCAAGCCAAGCAGAAACTTGCAATACAGGATTTCTTAAAAACATCTGTAATGGTTGAAAATCAATCCGCCCCGGGTGGAGCCTCAGCAGATACCGTGGTCCCGCGCGCCGGTGCTGATATGCACGATGTTGGCTCGCTGGACCTTGGAGCCAGCTTGTTATTTTCTGGCCAAAACTGTTCTTCGGACTATGGTCTGTGGCCGATGCTTATGGGCGAAAATCCGCATTCATCCGATCAGATTATCGAGCAATTTGGTTCTTTACTCAATTTCACTGGGACATGGGCGCTGGGTTATTACAATCAATATTGTTACATGATGAATATGCCTAAATCAATAAGCTACATAGGCCACAGAACTATTAATCCAATTACTTTAAATATAAACAATCCTAAAAATATAGAAATTTCTCAACAAATGGAAAGAAATACTGCGAGTTTTTCTATAGCCTACTCTGATGCAGATTGGATCGAAAATTATGAAAGTGCATCTTATAATATATCAGTACAAAAACCAATAGTTTATAGAAAATCGAATCCATCAGCAAATATTGATGGCCATTATTCTTTGACTAGTTTTGGAGGTAAAACAAATTTTAAAGGAACAATTGACCCAATGTATACCAGACAGAAACATACGATAAGAGTTAACTTAGTTCATTCCCAGAACAAGGGTACCCCGGCGGTCGATTTCCGGAAGATGATAAAAAATAGAGCTCGCCAGCTTGTGTCGGATCTTGATAATTTGTTTCTAGGGGGAAGACCTGTGGCTTTGCCTAGTGATCACGAGACTTATGTGGTTAGCGACAACGAAACTGGGACAAAGAGGGATCTTACGAACGCCAACACGCCGGATTACGCTGGTAACGATACCATAAGCAAATCCAAGGTAACTAGTTATAATTCTAACGCACCTTTAATAAGTATGTCTCCAGATCCAGATTTAAATAATTGCGTAACAAAGTTATCTTCAAATGTAGGTGTAGCGGACGCGCTTATAGTTTTAGATGAGGTAAATTGTTTAAATGGTACTTCTGGGCGCCCTGCGGCAACTAAAATAATACTTAGTCCGGGGCTAGCAAACGAAGAAACTTTAAATATAACTGGTTTTGGGCCGGGAACGAATGATGTTAAGGTCTCTGCGGCGACATTAACGCATTCAACTGGAGAAGCAGCAGTCTCTGTCGGAGACGGAATAGGATCAGTATGGTAATCAACAAACAAATACTATTTGATAGGCTTGAAAATGAAGGTATTTCTTCTGGAAGTGCCAAGGTTTCTTATAGTTGGGATGCCATTACTCATAATTCTTACGTTGAAAATAATCTAGCTGCTTCGGCTGACCACGTAATTAATAGCGTCATTAATGCGTCTGTCAAACCGGGGCTTAGCGTAGGCTCTACAAATCACCCAGTTGATACTTCTCATAGTAATTCAACAAATGGGGGTGAATTTGAATTTAACGACGTGTTGAGCGTTGGAAGTAAAGTAGAGTACGATAATTGGACAGCTTTTTTAAATATTAACGAAAGTTTATGCGGAAATCAAACAGACAAAGTTCGGTCGAGAGTGTTGTTAACTTCGATGAATGACCCCGCTTCTTTATCTGGTTTTATGGTTGGAGTAAATGGTTCTAATAAATTATTCTATGAATATGTTAACTCGGATGGGGTAAGAGAAGTTGAAGTTTTAAACCATGTAATTGGGGATAGAAATTTAATATCAATTTCAAATTCTAAAACTTCTAATTTGGTCACGATGGGTGTGTATGATCCAGTAAAAGGCGTCGGAGTGTATTCTTCTTTCGGAATAAATTCTAGAAATGGTTCAGATAAACTTTATGTTGGAGGAACTTTGTCGGGTATTCACCACGGAGGCACACCCACATATGAAAATGATAACTATAGAGGATTTAAGGGATATGTAGAAAATTTTCTACTTTTGAGCGGGTATCATGATGAAAGTTATTTGAACAAAATTTCTGATGTATTCTTTTTGACCGCTTATACTAGGGGTACGAATACAACCTCTCAAATTTCTTATAATACGGTAACTGGATTTTCCGAAACGCAAGTTGTAGCTGGACAAGGTATAACTGGATACCAAATGTTAACTGTAAACGTGGAAGATAACCAAGGAAATATTACTCAGGTTCTTGAAGAGACGCCCATGTACGGAAATATATATGAAAATAAAATAACATATCTTACTGGGCCAGACACAGCCTCGTCAGATTCTACAGCTTTTCAGGCGGAGTCAAAAACTTTTGATAATGCTTATATCAAAAACTATGCAAATCCTTGTATATTGTGGGATTCTAGCTTTAGTAATACAGATAAATACGAAGTGTACAGGTGTGACGTACATTCAAATAAAATAAATTTAAGATCTTCAAGAAAAAATAGAGACCTATTTCCCCTTAATACTGGCGTATATAATTTGGGCGACAAAATAAATGTATATGTAAATGGAAAAATACAAGAATCTGGAGTTGACTATCAAATAACTGCAAACTCAGAACTGTCAGGAGTTGCTAGAGAGTATTTAGAAGACGATTACGTGGTTTATGATATAATTGATGAAGATCAAAATTGGTTTGATTTTACAGGATGGGCTGGAACCTTAACATACGGTGCATCAGAAAATAAAGATGTTTATTTAAATAAATTAAAATTAATATCTGGTGTAGATTATCAATTAAATGGTAGTAATTTAGAAATTTTTGCAACAAATTTTGCTACTGGTAGGATGGCTTTAATCCCTAGACATTCGGGAACGGTTGGAAATTATAACGGCACCTTAACAAACCACGGTAATTGTTTTGCAGATAAAATAATTAGCGAGCAAGTTTGGGTGGGTGGCTTAAGGAGTTCTGAAAAAATTGATTATAACAAAAAAACAAAATGCGACATATCTTGTGATGATCCTGATCCAGCGGGAGTTTCTGCAAGCTTTGTACCTGCAAAAATCAATAAAGTTTTCGGGATAAATGATAATATAATAATTACAGGAACCCATCAATCTCGCACGGTTACCACAGTGCCGCCGGTGATCCCGCCCACAGTTACAACCACCACCACTGTGGCTCCAACCACAACGACAACATCCGCTCCGGTTAGTTATACTTATTACTATGGCTGGGACTGTTCCACTTTAGACAATTCAACGCCAAGCATAGTCGTTTTCTTGGATACTGCAAATGTGCTTAGTGGTACTGGCGATTGGCCGGAAGTAGTAAAATTGAATGATGGAACTTGTGTTAGTAATATAGTTCAAGAAACCGCAGAAATATCTACCTCTGGTTTGCCTGAGACAAATGGAGATACTTTTAATAATGAAGATCTTGAGGTTCTTCCCGATGAGAATACGGCATGTATATCTTGTTTGGGGCAAGTGCCAACTACGACAACGACAGCTTCTCCAACCACGACAACGACTGCTGCACCCGGGGCAACATGCAAATATCAAATTTCAGCTTATTTGTACTGGACAGGAAACGAAGACTTAGATATTTATGTAAAATCTTATAATGGGTGCGATAGTCAATCTCCTGTAGTTTACTGGGGAAATACGGTTTATGTCGTTGATTCTGAGAACTATATGATGCTCAACCAAGACGCTCACCCAATTTGCGCAGAAACTCCAGTGGCCCCTGAGTCAATTATGGGAGTTTTTACAGATAATAGACAATTTAAAGTTTGGTGGAATCAGCACAGTAGCTGTGAACCGCAGAAAAATAGCCCAGTAATGAGGCTTAGCATCTCTAATACTGGAGATAACCCAATACAAGTAAATGGTACATCTGTTGCTGCTGGAGCAGTACATTATTTAGTAAATAGCGATGATGCCAGCGTAGGGGGTTCTTTAGAATATGCTGGTTACGCAAATGGAGATCAATCAGGTTATACCGGTGGTACAACCGTTACAATTACAGGCTGTCCTGCCTGTGGAGGATAAATATGAAAAAACTAAAAAAGTGTAATTTATAAAGGAAAAAGGTATGTTTAAGGTAATTGAGGGAATAGTAGTAGATGGCGGCGAACCCGGAAGAATTTTCGGTGAATGCGGCATATATAACGCTAGTTGTAATGTCGGCTACTCTGGTGCGCCCACAAAAATTACATTAAATGTAATAGCTAAAGATCTACAAACATTAAATACTCACGTTAATAAAACCTTATTAGAAACCAATGAAGACGGGGTCGGGCCATTAGGGCATGAAGTAGAAGGGCAGGCAATTAATGGTCACACGATTAAGTTCGGAAATGTTACTTTTTCTAATATGTATTTGTATAGTTACGCTTATAACGTAACCGCTGGCGCTAAAACCGCTACATTAAGTTATGTTGATTTTTCTCAGGCATTTGATAAAATTCATGTTGGTCTAGTTGGAAGACATGATACGCAACGGGCGGATTCTTTAGTTTATAAAAAACAAATTAATCCAGACCGTGGAGATAATTGGTGGTTGGATAATAGCGATAATGGAGGAAACCATTTTTACCATTTAATGGAAAATGTAGGTTTTCAGGTTGTGTGTTTAGAATGTAATAGTCTTAGCCCAAGAAGACTCCTGTGGCCCGGAAAAAAGACTCCGTGTGATTGCGTCGGTACCGTGCAAAATCCATGTGGCGTGGGGACTGTTCCTTGCGTGGGTCCCGATGGAAATGCCGTAGCAATCGGTACTTTAGTTGATATGCAGCCCGGAGATCCAGCCGCGCGTTGGCCATGGAATAATCCGCAGTTAACTCCCACGAACCACACCATTGGAGTTAAAAATAGAACTGGGGTGGATGGTTGGGACAAATGGGACTCAACAGCGGCGGATTGGGCTAGACAGACAGACACAGCAAGAGTTTCCAGATTTGTTCAGGTTGCTGGAGCGAACGCTAATGGATATTGGGTTTCGTCGAATTTAAGAACGGGCAACTGGAAGACCGCGGTTAATGGGGGTTATGTAACCATAGGAAGAGAAGCTTTTCAGGAAACGAATTGTGAAATAGGGAAGGTGGAATATTATTTTCAAGATTTAGTTAACGTGATAGACGAAATGAACATAGACCATAACCTTAATGATCTTAAATTTAAGAGACGCGCTTGCTCTGAAAGCATGCAAGGCACCTGTTACGCAGCAAATTACACCGGAACTTTAAGGGAAGTTCTCACTGCTTGGGGCGCGGATCTAGCTTTTGATTGGACAATTGATTCCACGGGAGAAAAGCCGAAATTAACCGCTGTAGATTTGGTTTCGGGAGCAGATCTAGATGAAGTAAGAACCGCTATTGAAACTTCGTTTGACGGAAGCCAAGGCGGAATGATAAAGAATTATTCAACCAATGTAACGAAAGAAAACACCTATAAAGCGGAACCCTTGGTAAAATATATAAAGCCGCCAAGAACCATACAGAGAGAGCATCAACACGATGAATATAAAGAAGCAAAAACAATAACAGTTTCTGATGCAATAGGAAATGTAGCAAATCTCGGTAGAACGTATAGTGATCTTTACATGTCTATAGGGTTAGCAAAATATAGTCCAGAAGCAAGACTTATGTGGTTAAGTGATCAGGCTTCTAACAAGCGGGAAACCCAAGCTTGGTTCACAACAGACGGAGATGAATCAGTTGGTGGATATGATTCTAATGGACAATGGAACGCAAGCGCTCAGTATGAATGGCCTACACCCTGTAATTGTGATCCAGATACGGAAAATTGTCATGCAGATACAATACCATGCGGCACAGTAGGAAATACTCTTCCCCTAGGGACAAAAGTTCCTAGGGCTTACCCGATGAGAACTATAAAACGTCAAAAATATGGAGTTTCGCCGGGTGGACCGATAGGAGTTTGGGAAGATAAAAAACAACCGTTGAAGGATAACGCAAACAATATCACAGGTTTCAAAAGGAGGTGGCGTGGTGAAACTTTAAACAATTCCACGTTGCATGCTGAAAGCGCTTCTGTTCCTAATTGGCCGGGAGATGGAACCATTGGTTCTTCTATAAAATCTGGAGCTTTTGTATCTTTGGGGTTTTTCCCGCTAACAACTTTGACCGATAATCTTAGAAGTAATAACGAGGGCATTCCCGCGCTTAGGGCTGATCAATATATAGGGGTTGTATCGACCGTGCCTGTTGGCCCAAATTGTAATGAAGCTCCGCCCGGCTTGGTATTCCCCACGCCAAACGACCCAGCATTACAAAAGCCCGCGGGCTTAAAAGAGGGAGAGCCTTGCACGGGCATGTTTAAGTTTTTGCCAGAAGACAAAACTCACGCTCAATGGACTTATTGGTGTAAAGGAGCTATGAATCGTTGCCCGGGGCAAATAATTCCGGGTGCAGGAGGCGGAGACGTTTGGCCGAAAAATATGCCGGTAACATTCCCCTTAACTCAAAACCTACAGGCTTACGCAAAGAAATCAAGTCTATTACAAAAATTCGCAAGACAAAAGGGCGGAGAAGGAAATAATTTAGTTCATCCCATCTGGCAGAATCCAGACTCTTACGAGGTTTGGATTGGAATTTATAACGAACAATATCAGGATGCAGTCGCTCAATTCGATGCGGAGTTGGCTGAAGATTTCGTCGGGAAATATGGAATGTTTTACGAACAATTATCTAAAAGCTATAATTATTGCCCAGAGTATGATGTAATGTCTCAGGGAGTTCTTGACTCGACCGAAGAGCCGGTGGTGCCACCAGTTCATAGATTCCATCAAATTTCTTTGGAGACCGCAACAATTCCCGAAAGCGAAATATATTCCGGGCATAGTTATCCTTTCAAAAAAATATTAAAAGTAAATGACGGCCAATTTAATCCAGACTCAGTTCCTCCTCCTTCGGATTATTCTGCGGCGCCGCTGGCTGGCGGCAGACCTTGGGAGCGAGGTCATACAACCCTAGGTAAACATAAAAATAAAAGCGTATTTGATATAGAAGATAATGCTTGGGGAACTGCTCAGGCTAATGTTGATTGGGCTCTCGAAAATCCTTATAACGTTGGACATATAGAGCAAACATTTGGTAATGATTTGCAAAGGCAGATAATGATGTCTGATTTACATAACTTTGTTCCAATTTATTCTTATTTTGATGGACGCAGAGGTTTAAATACGGAGCTAGCTGGTTTGTTTAATAATTACGAACATTATGTAAATGCGCAAGGGCAGGGTGAATATAGTGGATACCGAGGAGGGATTGCTATTATTCCTAAACTTGACGGCACACATCCGAGCACTCATAAAGACCCAAATTTTAGGGGTAAACCTATTGCTACAGGATTTAACGGCAAAAAGATATTAGAAGTTCAATGGGGTAACGGGGAAATGCATTGGTATGATTGGGCGACAGATTTAGCACAAGGAAATATCAATAATCCAGCAAAGCGACATTTACCCGGAGGGGATGACGCCTTTATTTTCTGTTCTGAATTCCCCCAAGTGGTTGGGTGTAATGGCAAATGTACGGTTAGTGAATGTCATAATTTTTTCCAACAGGGAATAACTATATACTGGCCTGACGGCCATTGGAGAAATCCAAGCCCAAGCGCTGTAGAGGCTCCCGACGGATCTATAGATTATATTAAAGTTTTTGAGCAAGAACCCGTCGGAGTTCACCCAATAACAGGAGACCAAGTTTCTTGGGGACCTTTGGGGCCACCTGACCCGTGGGGTGGCGCTTCATCTTTGAAAGCTCCTGCTGGTTATGATAATCCGATAGGCGGTTTAAAAATTGCAGATGTTCAAACAAATCCGAAAGTATTTAGAAATGCGGAACGGAGAGCTAGAAAATGGTTCGAGGATTCTCAGCCCAAGCAGGATTGTACATTATATTGTGAAGAGAATGTGGTGGAAGATGTTTGTGAGTGCAAACCTTATGAAGAACCGAACCACGGATTCTTATCTTACAAATCTTACGTTATGAATTTAAAGCATCTGGGTAGGTATGTAAAAATTATTTACCCAGTAGAATCGACTTATAGCGGATACTTTAGTGCTAAGTCTACAATGCGTGGAACTATCGCTAAACAACAACAGGTTGTGGGCAGCCCAGATTCTAACCCGGGAAATGTTATGGGAACTAGAATAACTGAAATTGACGCGACATCTGACATTAATGCAATTGAGGAGGATTCCAACGTTTTCCATTCTAAGATAGTTGCTAAAACCCCACAAGGAGATATGAAAATATACGATTTGCCAAGCTACTATTCGTATCTGAAAGGTATGAGTCAGGATATAAGCGAGGCAACCGAAACTGTATCCGTAAGACTTGATGGGACACATTTCGCTGGTCTTTCAGACATAATGGACGCGGCTCATGGATTAAGCTCCTTTTCAATAAGCTTGGATGGCGAGGGAGTAAGCACAGATTTAACTTTTGCTGATAGACCGCCCAAGCTTCCAAAGCGAGACGTTTTATTGCAGAAACTTGGACCAAGATTAATGGATGGAAAAATATCAAAACCAAACCAAATGAACATCGCAGGAGGAGCGAGACACAATCATTAAAATATGCTAATAACTGGAGAAAAAACATTAGAATTGACGAATCAAGATAGTATGACTTTTTATTTAAAAGACCTACGTCTTGACAATCTTACTGGTGTCGCTCACGTAGGCTTTAGCGGTCAAAATCAATCTATTTTATTTAAATTTATTAGTGGTAAGATTTATGACTTTGAAGGTAGATATGTAAACTCATATAAGAAGAATGAAAGAATGTCTATATCAGGAGCATTTAATACTACAAAGTATAATTATAATATTAATAATAAATCTATTTGTAATGTGGGGCAGAAAAACAATTTCTCCATAGGTCATTTTTACGCAAAAGCAGAAAATTGTAAATTAAATGTAGACACCACCGTTTATTCTGATCCCATTAGTTTGAGTATTGATTTTCAAGATAAATTTACTTTAGGGGATACGTTAACCGGAAAATTCCAAAACCTATCTACCAATGCAGACATAACTATAAGTAGCACCGCAGTAACCGGAGCAAGCACGGGGCAATACGAAATTACATCGAGCCCAACCTCTGTTAATAGATCTGGCGCAGCAAATATTGTAGTTAAGAATATAGGGGGCAAAGAGGGGGTATTGCCTTTACAACTTAATATAAAAACTAATGCTGGAAATATATACCATAACGAAAACTTAACCGCCCAGCAACCTGTTAATTATGAAATTTCTTCTTTCTTATCGCCGCAAGGAGAAAACCAAGGCGCACTTATATCTGGGACAATGAACGACACAGCAACAGGTAATTATACTTATCTTTTGGATGTAGTTAGTGGTGATGAAAATATATCAGGCAGGACCTCTGTGAGTCTAGAGTATTACAGCGGCAAAGTTGGAACATATAATCGGGTAACAGGTGTAAGTCTATCTAGCAGTGGGAATGGGTACAATAACAACTATAACGGTGGATGGGCATGGTTAAAATTTTCTGAAGGACTTGGTACAGATGTTCGAGCCACGGGCTATATGCAGATTGTAAGCGGCCATGTTAAGGAAAGCAGGATGGAAATGCTTGAACCCGGGATTTATTTTGAATCTGTGCCGACCGTCGAAATTGTTGCGCCAGTAACCGGAACAAACGCTTATTCTGGTACGGGGGTAGCTCTAGTTGACGCTTATGAAAAAACATTTACTGGAGTGTGGGATTTTAAAACAGGAACATTGTCAAGTTTACACGATTATAGGACAAACAATTTAACCGGAGCACAAGCAGGGGTATTTTATCCGGCTAATCTGGGAGCGGCAAAATATGTAAACACAGGAACAGTGCATGCGCCAATCAAGGAAGAATTAGATATAAAAATAATAAATAACAAAACGAGGGATAAAGACTACATGTTAGCCAAGCTAACTGTAAGCGGCGGACATCCTAGCGTGAGTGATTTTTTTATTGATGAAGTTATAATAACAGGAGGTATTGACTAATGGCTTTTAACCAATCAGTATGGGACGTTGAAAATCTTAACGGTGAAAAACTAGTTAAGATGCGTATCGTTGGTTTGGCTGAAGACGTTGGTTATAGTGGTGCTTGGTGTAAAGATTTTACATTATATAGTAGGTTGTTGCTTTGTGAATACCTTGAAGGCACGAACCGTGGTAAAAAAGTTCTTGTTGAGAGACCAAGGGCTTTGTGGGTTCATGGCGGGTTAAATTCTGACGGAGATACAATTTCCTACAATCAAGGAACTATAAAATTAGGCGGCGCAAAAAAATCCGCAGGAGAAGATGAGGATCCATTTACGGAAATTATTAATCCTCCTAGAGGAGACGGAGGGGATGCGGTCCCTGTGACGGCGGCACCCGGAGACCCGAACACAGCCACAGGAGAGGGTGGGTGCAGTTCTCTTTCTCTACAATATGTTGATCAATACAGAAACGAAAAAATAATAGTTATAGATACTAGTTCTTGGGGCCAAAACTGTAAGAACGGTAAACTAATTTTAGATTTAGATGTAGCCGCAGTACCTGATTGGGTTACTGTATTTTACTCAGATAACGGTGACGAAAGCTATTCGGGGGACTCTAACGCTTTTGGTCCTTTTTGGTATGGTGATCCGGAGATGGACCCGGTGGAGCTTCAATTATTTAAGGACGGCTTTACTTGCCCAATGGGTGAAGGCGCCAACATGGGCACGAATAGGATTGAAGTTAACCTAAACGGCTCAAGAGATTACATCAAGGTTGTAATTAACCAAGGCGGGCAGGCATCAGCCGCAGCGGCTACGGCTTGGGAGTTGGATATTTCTTTCGACTCAGGACAAGGGGTAACGTCTGGTTTTTATGGGACGCCGGTTAATCCAGATTGTACTCCAAGACTAAACCCACTACCCGAAAGGGTTGAGTTTATTGATCCTGATAATATACTTCAGACGCTTGATTCAAGTCAACCGATGAAGTTAAGCGATGGAACTATTCTGTTCCCAACTACAATTGGCCAAAAGGAAACCTCATCGCAGGTTAAGGTCGTGGGAGGGTGTCCGACGGGGGATTGTGTGTGTACGGGAACAACGGCGCCGCCACAGGATCCAACCATATTTGCTTGGACAACATTTTGTTTGCCATCATTAAATCATTGTATATCTACAGGGGATGAAATATCTCTCACTTTTAGAGATGGTAACACTAATGCTCATGCCGTGACTGCGTTTGCTTTTTTGGGTGAAGCAACATGTGGAACAACCACCACTACAACGGGCGCGCCTACGACAACGACTGCTTCGGGAACTACGACAACGACTGCTTCGGGA
>CEUO01007370.1_pt1 | contig 16070 bp, 3 predicted proteins | sample 531391 | NCBI WGS metagenome assembly CEUO01 (sample SAMEA2622799, study PRJEB7988) | marine metagenome | isolation source: saline water (ENVO:00002010), including
CGCATGACCTAACACCCTTACCATACGAGCGAGTGCTTCGTCCTTTTTTTATTATTGTTCTACCCATTATGCTGGCGGGTCATCATACAATGTTGGACACACTCCGGTCCCATAATCGTAACCGTAGCAACTGCGTCTTTCGCAAACAAGTTCTCCAGTATCAGTATTGTAACACCATTGACAGATGCCTTGGTCGTCCATGCCGCAAGTTGCATTCATCCCCTCCCACGATTCGCCACCGTCGCCGCTAACGTCACTACCAGACCCAGTAGAGGCTCCACAATCATCATCCGCACTCATTACTCTAATTGTTTTAGTCTTTACAGTCAGGTTTCCATCTGCGTCACACTCAACATCACAAACAACTTCTGTTTCTACGCCACCTGTTCCACCAGCACCAGCCACTACATACCACTGCTGGTCATAAGCCCACCAGTACGCAAGAACTAATGAGCCATTTTCAAAAGTTCCCCCAGTAATAGTTGCGTTCTCAATAATGTCGCCAACACCTTCAGGTCTATCTTTTCTTTTTAATGTTGCTGACTGGTTTTCGGAAGGATTATTAGCTCCTCCACCACCCGGCCCAACTATAAATGTACCCGCAATTGCATTAGAAGAACTTTGAGACAAGACTTCACACACAACTAATTGAGGTCTTGGTATCCAAGTTCCTCTCTTATAATCCCAAGTTATATCTCCTACAGGTCCAGCCTTCCACTTGTCTGAAGAGGTCATATGGTTATTAATGAACGTCTCGTTTCTTGAACCTAAATCATCACCACCACTATTACCATGATTTGGAACTGGTAGCCCTGTAAAGTCAAACCCCCAACCAACTAAAACTAAAGGACCTCTTAGTCCGATAGCTCTATAAGGTTTCATAAAAGAATCTTCACCCTTTACTTTATTTCTGAGATATGTTGGCCCATGCTCTGGGAATGATTCTCCAAAAGCAGCACTAATAATATCATGCTCATTAGCACCATTTCTTTGTGAGCCTTTTACATTTAATGGGTCAAGATGGTATGAGTTTTCACCCTTGTGACCCGTAACTCTGTCTTGCCCTGCAACCCTGTCAGTCTTTTTGAAAGAGGGCATATTAGGAATGCTGTAGTCTGCCGAACTTGAACCTGTAGAGCTGTATGGTCTAAAAATTCCATCCATACTCATAAGTGCGGAGACGTTCCAATTTTCGTCTTCAGCTACCCAGCCCATATCTTTGTCAGTCAAACCAGCGACTTGTGGTGTAATAATGTTGTTATAATCTTCCGCCTTGAAGTTTGCACCGCCTATAAACCAATTTGGTGATTTATTGGGCTTTAGTCTTTCGTCCTGAGCAGCCATTATTTTTTGCATGTCGAACACTGATGTGTTTTGACCAACAGCGGCAGGTTTAGAAATTAAATTTCTCACATCTTTGGCTAGTTTGATAGCTATAGATACGCCTCTTTTAAATTGGTCTGTTTGCCATTTAGCAATCTTTCCAAAGTCAACTTTCCAAGTCTTGAATGAGTATCTGCTTGTAATCTTATCTGGGCTAACTGTGACATTGATATCAGTTAGATATGGCCCAGCACCGCCTTGAAGTCTATCTCCTAAATTCAAAGCGGGGAAACCTACGACTTCGACATCTCCATGTTCATCAGTATTCATCGCGCTTACACCTGCGGCGGCTATAACACGACCAAAGTCATTCATGTTTTGTTCACTACCAAAAGACTCTGGCTTTAAGCTGGATTCTTGAACAAAGTTTGCTTTTCCTATGCCGCCAATATTAATCCAAGGTCCGTAAACAAATCGACTACTTTTTTGCGGCACATATATATAGCTAGGACTTTTAGGAGATGGAGCTAATGGAAAAGAGGAAGAAGAGGAGCCTCCCGGACCATAGAATGCTGCTTTTAAAGAATTCCAAACTGCGGGGTTTATTTTACGCAACAAAGCCATTATACCATCAAAGTCTTGCCAATGATGGTTTGTGTTATAACCTATTCTCCCATATGTTACTTTTGGAAATTTAACTAATGCATGAGGCTCAAAACCAAATCCAGAATTATGCCAAACATATTTTGGGTCTACTTGTGCTTTGACATAAACTCTTGAACCCTCAACAGCATAACTGTCTGCTTGCAACTGTGAATAGTTATAAAACTGTGGGTTGTATGGGAATACGACCAGTGCCTGTTTAAGACCTGTATCATTATAAAAACCGGCATCTATTGGCTGACTAAATATTCCAGTATTAAAATCATAAGCAGCATTTTGAAGGTCCCATTCATTTACCCATTCACCGACACCACCAACATCAGGGTCTGAATAAAAACTAGCAAATGAAGGTACTCGCACAAGCATTTGAGTACCCCACTCATCGTATGTCTTTTTTAAAGCCGAACAAACTGCTTGTAATAATTCAGCACCACGACCACCATCTTTTTTATTGTTGGTCTGCTTTTGTTGATTCTTTCCGTCGTTTGCTTGAACCAACCAGTTTTTTATACCAGCCGTTCCAACTTGGTCTATTGTGAATCCTCCCGGACCAATATCTGATATGGAAAACTGTGATGCACCCTTTCCACTTATAGCAAGAAAACCTCTCCATGATTGCATACCATGAGCTGCAAATCTTATTTCTAATTCGTCTGCGGTATAAGGAAATCTTCCGCCTCCCGGCCTATCAACAACGACTGTAAACTTGTTATAGTTAGCACCTCCGTAGCCTACACTTCCGGTGCTTGTTAAGGGCTGTCTTTGTAATTCTGCTGTAGCGCCTTTTGATGTAAAAAATCCATAAGGAACAGTCCAAGAGCTAGAAGCGGTATGTAGCATTCTGGTTTGGTTATCACCAATAACCATTTTTCCCATAATGTTATCTGCATAAGCCTCACCAACACTTAAACTAGCGGCATTTCCTAAAGATTTCTGTTGCGATACATATTCTTCTACTTTTCCAAGCTCAGGTTGAAAGTCTCTTCTTACAATCCTTACTTTTATTGTTTTAAGGTCGTCTAAAAGCTCTATAAAGAAATCTGCCTGTGCGGTCTCTGTTAAGTCTTGTACGATTCCTATAATGCTTATGTTTGCAGCACCAATTCTATACGCCCAAGGAATAACCCCAAAAGCTTCTAGGTTGTCATCGTAAGTAAGGGAATCTAGTTTCGCAAGTTCAGAAAAGTCTACTTGATAAGTGTGTGCGCCTAAGTGTAGTCCAGCACCTATGGTTGTATAATAGTCTATACCTGCATCATCGAACGTACCATGACCTCCGGGGTCTCCGAATTGGTCAACTGCAACATCTCGCCAATCTCTAGACCATGTTGCTGTACCATTAGTCTGTTTTTTTCTTCCATCAGGATGTCTCTGGTCTACACCGCACATACTCTCTAATGCCCAGATTATATCCAGCCAGCGTACACCCATCTCATTTTTATGCGAAACACCGAAGCCTGTTTGTATAAAACCTGCTCCATTAGAATTTGGGTGGTTTGGACTATAGACAGTCCTACCTACGCTTTCATAAAACTTGTAGACATTGAATACGTTTGGAACCAAGTTGACTAAGTATTTGTCTTCCTTGAGTCTTGCGTTGATAGATTCTCCATCAGAATTAACAGTAACTCCAAATGCTCCGGCAGCATCATCGTAAGCATGATACGAGTAGTTGGAGGCTCCAAGCAAACGAAATCCTATATCGGCAGAATACTTATCTAGTATTACCTGCGCCCCATCAAGAATTAAATTTGGAGACTCTAAAGAAAGGCTGTAAGTAATTCCACCTCCGGGACTTTCGTTTCTTGTTACACTTCTCAGTAATCCATTAAAAGTAAAATCACCAGCTTCAAAATGATGAGGTGTTCCCATTTCAGGAAAAACTATTGGGCTTTCCCATTCGTCTTCTTCTACCAATTCAACACTAAGCGAAGATGCAGTTCCTCCCCAACCAACTGTACAATTAAATCCAGTGACTAAGCCCCCAAGAAACTTGAGAGGTTCAGTAAACCGCGTAGAGCCAAGGCCGGAATCCTCTCCCGAACCTTCTCTTTCTTCTCTTGAGTATGGATTATTTATCACTTATCTTCCGTCCTTATGAATGTATACCCGTTGGGCATGGAGGAGTAGCCACATACTTAGTTCCAGCCGGGTAGCTGTCCTCAAAGGTTCTTCTTCTTGTTCCTTCTACAGGATTACCGTCGTCGTCTTCACCTGTCGTATATGTTTCCGTAGTCCCGCCTTGATTTGGAGGATATGGCCCATCAATGACTTTACCTATAATACCGTCTGCCTGAGCATGGTCGCCAATCTTAACTTCTGTTACACTAGCCCTGAACAGCAAGCTTGAACCATTAGCTTCTTGGTCACACGGCTCCATCTCGTATATATATTTCAAATCGTCAGCATCTTCACCAGTGTCCTCTTTAGTTCTTTTATATTTTGCGTATTCCTCAGAAGTCATTATGTTAGCTTCATTGGTTTTGGCATCACTAAAGTCTGTACTAACTTCAAACACCCACTCACAATTGTAACTATAGGTTCCATTTTTTGGATTCCAAGATTCAGACTCTGCAATATCAAAACATTTTTTTGTATCAGGTCTCACCTGAAACGCAATATCTCTTGCGTTGTAAAGATATGTTAATGGTCTCTTGCGTAGCCTGCTAACTTTTTTGTCTACATTAAAAGTTGCTTCAACAGTAAGACTTCTTTTTCTTGATGTATTAGAACCTAAAAATTGTAAAACGGGACCAATAGACCTTCCTATTACAGGTATTTCCGCAACCATATTTCCGGGATGTGTATCATTTATAGTAACGCTTTCGCTTCTAGAACCCGGTAAAGCATTAACTGCTCTGTCATCAAAACTAAAACTATAATTTATTGAACCATTTTTAGGGTCAAATCCAGTAGTCTTACTAGTTGGAATTACATTGTTTATTATAACACCTGTAAGGTTGGTTGCTCTAGTTGACATTTTAACATTATCATTTATTTGCTCCCAGTACGCCAACGCATTTGAAAACTTGCTTTTTTCGTGTTCTTCATGAATCTTTTTAGGATTCATTGTTTCAAGTCCAGTTATTGTTCCATTTATACCAACCTCTGTATTACCATCAACACTTTCTGTTATATCTACAGAAATTTCTTCTGTTGCAGGTGCTGCATTTTTAAAGTATTCATTTAACTCGGAAGCATCTACTATGATGAATGTCTCATCCACACTGAATGTTCCATTCTTTTCGTCTACTGTTTGAGTTCTTACATGGTTAAATATCTGCCAGTAATTACTTAGTGGGCTTGAATTGAAAACACCTATTGCGTCTATAGGATTAAATGCTTCAGGTTCAACATTAATAGTTTCAATTACTGCTGGTTCAAGTTCATCACCTATTTCAATAGTGATGCCAAATTCATTCACTCCAGCGTCTGCTTCTGTTGCAATTACTGCTGGTTTCACAATAACGTCAACAGTGTGTGATTCTTTTTCTTCATAATTTTTAGTTGTAGATTCAGATTGTTGGGTTATATCGTTACCATCTTCACTCCAAGATGCACTATCTATATTTGAAACGTGGTCTGTAGCACCCTTGCTTGCAGCATCTTGGTCTGTTCTCAATTGCTTTAGAGGATTAAGTACCTGCCTATAATCAGAAGCTGCATCGCTAGTAGTGCTGGCTTCACCTTCGTATTCAGAGCCTAAATAATCTTGAGTTATATGTACAAGTCCCGCACCTTTTTGAATTAATTTTTCTGTTGTAGAACTTTTTAATTTATCAAGTACGTAACCCCTAGCTTGTTGCCAAGCATGTCCACCAACTGAAGTATCATAAGGGCTTGCATTTTTGTGTGGAACCCCTGCTTCTTGTGCCTCTTCTACTGTTTCGGTTCCATCTTCATTCTTAATTGTTGCTGGTTCTGGAACCTCTCCGGGTCTTGCAACTTTGCCATCATAAGCAGAACTAAATACGGGTTTACCCGTAGCACTTATATTGTGCGTAATGACAAATGCGCGTTTGGTCTTTGGATTTGTTAGCGACACATCTGGAAAGTATGAATGTTCGTCAGACTCTTCAATGTTCCAGCTTTCTGATGAATCCATAATGTTGTATGAATTCTCTTGCATCTCGCCAATATCTGTAGAAGTATCCCCTAATCCATATATAAAGTCGGCTTCTAATTGGATTGTATACTTTGCATTAGTTACATACTGACCACCTTCAAAATCTATAGAAGCAACTCTTGGCCTACAGAACAGTGTTGTGTTAACTCCTTGCAGTTCTGAATTAAGTGTTATTATTTCAAAAAGACCACCGTCTCTCGAAAAGGCTTGTCTCAAGAGTCTTTCTTTTCTGAGTAATGACTCCATCCACATGTTTTCAGTAATTGCATAAGTTTGTGTGTGCTTAGAAGGTTTGCTTGAATCATCAGCTTGCTTTTCTCTGAGCGTTTGATACCAATGTTCAGGGTCTTCTGTGTTTGAAACTTCAGGCAGTCCTTCCTCTCTGTTTGCATTTGCCCAAGCGTCAGCATCAGCCTGTGTTACCTGAATTATACTAGCATCATCACCAGTGGCATCTTCACCATCTATTTGATACACCAAATAAGCATTATTTCCAATACCATCTTTAGAGTTGCCATCTACATCTTGATTATGTACGAAATATGGAGTACCAATTGGAACAAAACGAAAACCTGTTACAGGTTCTGAAGTCCTTCCGTCTTTTTGCCACCATTCTATATTTTCTACTGCGTCGTCACTTGGTGTGGTAGTGCTATGACCAGAAGCAGTCCAAGTACCGGCAAATGTTGGGTTTCCCCTTTGTGGCAAGATAGTTCCATTGAGGGTTATTGTATATCCCTGCCCAACAACTTCGCCATTAGAATTACGGTTGATATTTTTTGTTATACTAACTTGTGGTGCGGGTACTAATCTCATAGCCACGCCGCCATTTAGTTCTGTATGTGTATATTGTAAAGGCATTTTATCTTCCTGTAATCGTCAATGTTTTAATTGAAGTTCGTTTACCTATACCTTTTATATTTAGGTCTAGAACTCCAGAGGCAGAATCTTTTGACATAATTGATAAGTCAACTGTTCCGCTCGCTGAGATTTCTTGTGTTTTTATAAATAGTGGCATATCCTTAGTTGGTGTCCTTTGTGGTCCAATAAACATGGACATGTCTGTATTTATTTTTTGTCGTGAAGCTTTAAGAAATAGGGGAACGTCTGAACCTCTATTTCCGGGGCCAGCAACAGATGTCTGTATTTTTTTAAAGTCATTTTTTATGAATAAAGTTGTATCTGCTATCGCTCCAGTAGGCTGCGGTGATAAGCCCTCAATGAACGAATTAACCGAGCCAGTTTTTGTATCAATGATACTTGGTGTGTCTACAAAAAGATTAAGAGAAGAATTAAACTCTGTTCCCTTACCTCTAATATATAGTTCTTGATATGGTCTATTTTGGTCTTGTGCTGGACCTATCTGGTTTTCAAAGTCCCAACCAACACCTTCTATAAAGCTATCAAACGTTGAACCTAAAGGACCGCCTGAAGTATATAGGTTTAGTGTGCTACTATTACCACCTTCAATAAACAGGTTAACACCCGACGGGTTCATCAAAAAGTCGTGAACACCATCAAACCCTTCGGTTGTTGATTTGTATGGCATTCCAATTTTTACAGCAGCGTTAGGTTGGCTAAAGCTAGTCGCAGCTTTCTGGAATTTACCAGCAACTTTCAAAACGCCTGAAGCACCACCTATTGGGTGTTCCATGTAAGCTCTGGCGAACATCGAAACTTCACGACCATGTTCTGAAGCCAATATGCTAGCAGTTGAGCTTAATAATCCGCTACCGTATACAATAGCCATTTAGTTATCCTTTGTATTTATGGCCACCGTTAGAACCGTGTTCTATATTATTATTAATAGCAAAGACTACTTTTTGCATAATCATTTCCTGAATATGACCGCCTAATTGCGTCAAAATATCAGGTGCTGTTATATCAACCTGTATACCCGTAGGCATCTCAATATGTATTACTGCTTCACCGCTTGTAAACTTATTCATCGCTGCCGTTAGGTCGTTGAATGGTGATACAACATTGTTAAGTGCTGCTGACAAACTAGCAATTTCTGGAGATGCACCACCGTTTCCGCTACCACTAGCATTGTTATTCATTGCCGCACTAATTTCAGAAATCAAGCTCTGATTAGCTGATGTCCAAGCAGCTAAAAATTCGTTTAGCATAGGTGTAAAGTCCTGTACCATGCCACCGTTAGCATAATGACCAACACCGCCTTGCAATGAAACCTGTCCTGCTCCATTGAGTGCTTCAAAGAATCCGGCCCCATATTTATTCACAGCGGATTTCTTTATGACATATTCGCCAGCGGTTAACATAGCCGGAACGTTGTCTATACCTCCACGACCAGAAACAATACCACCAGTTGCAAATGCAAAACGTCCTTCTCTTGGATTCTTAACGCCTTCGTCCTTGCCCATCTTGTTTCTTTTTTCTTCTTCTGCTTTTTGCTGTGCGTCAAGTCTACCCTTGAGCTTTGCCTGCTTGAACTGGAATGAAAGTTGTCTTTTCATCTGTGCTGGCAACCGTGACCAGCCGCCTTTTGAATAACCAGCCCATTCATAAACTAGCATATTACTCAAGTCAGCAGCTTTTGCTATTTGTTTGTCAAACTTCTTTTGCAAACCACCAACACCTTTATTTTTACCAAGCTCTTTGCCGGTTCTTTTCTCCCATTCTTTTTCAACATTGGCAAGTTCTTGTATCGCAGTACTCGTTTGGGTATTTATATCGCCTATATGTTTAGCTATTGACTCGCCAAATACAGCCTTATGGAACCTCCAACCAGCAGCTCCACCAGAATTCAATGCTATTGCCGATTTCATTATCTTCTTTAAAAAGTTCGGCACATTGCCTTTCTTATCTGGGTCGGCTGCGTCTGGAAGTTTGTTTGAATACCAATCTTTCATAAAGTCAAGGTTGTATGCAAATCCTTGCTCATCTGCACTTGCTATATAGCCTTCCTTAGCCGCTTTAGTGATTGCTCCATATAAGTCATGAAGCTCTGGGAACATCGTTAGCTCCCAGTCTCCCGGACTCTGATTGAATAGTTTTCTAGGCGTGGTTCGGCCAACAGGGTAGTCGATAAGCATTGGGCTTGACTCAATATACTTTCTGACACCCTCCCAATCTGACATGAACTTTACATTGCCTCTAGCCATATCAACAGCGGCTTCTTTTCTTTCAGCTAATGCTTGTGCGTCTGCCTCATCTGCTCCAGCCTTCTTAGCATCAGCTTTCCCTTGTGCAAGATTAAAAGCACCTATGACATTACCATCGGCATCTTTTCTAGGTACAAGTTTTGCCTGTCCAGTTTGTGGGTCTACCTCTTTCACTAGTGCTTTAACATCAAATGCCTCATATAAGGATTTTACACCACCAACACTATCTATTTGTGATGATGCGTAGGCATTAACCTCACCAATTGAATTTAAGTATTGTTGTACATATTTTTCAGCATCTGCTTTTCCGGTGTCTTTTAATTTTCCAGCCACAACACCAGACCATCGTTTAAGTTCTTCCTCAAATACTTTAGTACCATCAGCGCCAAACTCATAAAACGGACTTGAACCCTGTTCTAATTTCGATTGAACTTTTTTTACCGTCTCTACTGAACTCTGACCGATGCTCATTTTATCTAGGAATCTAGCACCGTCTTTTCTTACGTCATCTAGCATCGCTTTATATTCATCTATAGCGGGGTTACCGTCGCTTAGCCCATTTCTTTGCAGATAATCGGTTAGATTTTGTTGTATCTCTTGGTCTAGCATACCAGCACCACCTTCACCAAGAACTCGGTTATACAACGCAGCAGCAACACCCACCTGACCATAAGCAGCTTCTAATATACTTGGTATGTCAGCAGCAGAGTCTACACCTTTTAATGCTCCTGCTCCCTTTGTGGCTCTTGTAAACATGTCTTTAGTAGTAGCGTCTTTATCGCGAAAAGGATTAAACCTGTCATTGGGAAGATTTTTGTCCATATCTTTTCTGATAAAGTCTACCATTCCGGCATGGAAACCTTTTGCTGGGTCTAGTACAGCTCGATTTTGTTCTTGGTCTTGCATCTTCTTAATCTGACCAGTCAAGAAACCTGAAAACTGAAGACCAAAACCTCTGGCTTTTTCTGAAACAATCCTGCTTTTTTCCCCGTCTTCACCCATGACAGACTCATTCACAAGAGCTTGTAATGCAGGCATACCGTCTACAGCAAGCCAATGAGCAGGACCTTGAGCCATTGATGCGAATTTTTCCGCTGCATGTGTTGACATTCCTGTTGTAAAGTCGAATGAATCGGCAATAGGCTTCGGGTTATATTTGTCGGGAGCCTTATTAACTTTAGCAACAGCAGCTTCAAACGTCTTCTCAAAACCAACCATATTCTTGACCGCCATTGCTCTACTAGCAACTGCTCCCAATTCCGAAAGACCAGCCATGCCCTCGTCAATTGCCATCGGATTGGTTAAATCATGCACGATATCCGCTGCCTGAAACGCTCCCATCCATGAAGTTAGCGGGTTCCCTGCAAGAAGTATAGCCTTCTGGAGTCGAGGGGCTGCGTCTTCAAGAGTAATGGCTTTGAATTCTCCAGTGTTGTATGTGTGTATAGCACTAAGGAGGTTAAGGAAGCCTTTGTCTTCAAGTATAGACTGTCGCTGTGTCTCATCGAGTCCTTCAAGCATTGACTTTGATAAGCTATTGGCTTTCGCAGCCATTGGCCCCAGACTTGCCAATAACTGTGGGTCTTCTAAAAAGGACATATCTCCATTGCTAGCACCAAGAATCATAGGCGATTCTGCAATAGCAATCATTTGGCTCAAATAAGCATCTTTTTGTTGGCCACGCCCTGCGGCTTCCAGAAGGTCCTGCCAACCACTACTTGATATAGCATCTCCTACATTATTAAAAAGCATCCTCGCACCTATGGAAGCGGGATTGCCATCTACCGTATTCACAGTAATATCTGTAGTATCATCGTATTCATTTGCAACCTTTTCTCTACTAGCACCCATTTTGAAACCAATATAGCTTCTCATACCAGCCCTTGCTGTTTCTTGGAACTGATTCATATCATCTATGAATGGCACAACGTTCTTTACAAAAGGCTCAACTAGTTTTCTACCATCAGCAAATTTCTTACCCATATGCATTAAGAATGGGTAGCCTTTACCCTTCATTGTTTTAGCAGCAGATATTCTTGAGGGGTCGGCAACATGTAGACTTTGCATACCAGAATACAAACCAGCTTTCTGTGCATAGACTTCCCTACCTTTTAAGAACTCTCCTAAGAATTCATCGGGTTTTTGCACTGCTGGGTCATGTATGAATTCTGGCGCAACTCCTTTTTCAAACCTTTTATCCTTTTGATTTAGGTTTGCCGCATCACCTATATTAGCATGTTGGTTTCTAATCTCTTCTTTTCTGGCTTTAATAGCTAATTCGTCACGAGGGTCTTGAGCATAAAGCTCAATAAGTTTAGGGTCATTTGCAAAGTGTTGAGGGTCAAACACAGGCTTGCTTTCTGTACCCTTATTGAGATATTGAGGCGTTACTTTTGCACCAGAATTTATAGCAACAAGAAGGTCGTAGTTTGCCTTTGCGTCTTTTGAGTTGACTACAAACTCGCCGGGACTAAGCATTGCTGGAACTGTATCCGTACCTTTTGGCTTAAAGACACTGGCTTTATTTTTTTTGCTTGATACTTCTTGAGCCTTACCACCCTCATTAAACATGGCAGCAGCACTAAGGTCAGCCATCGCTTTCTCATCTGGCTTTAGTATCTTCTTTAGTTCGTCTAAGAACTTTTGGTTTTGGTCAGCAATCGCTGTTTCCATATTTCTAACAGCATGTTCTTGCGATTTTAACAACTGCTCTTGTGCAGCTAATTCTTCTTTCGATATCCGTTCTAGTTCTGAAATAAGTTCTGCTTCTTTATCGGTTTCCTTAAAGATGCTTTCAAATTCTTCAGCAGTCAAAGGTCTACCTAAAGACTTTGCTAGCTCCTGAGCTGTAACGGCCTGTTTAACTTCGGCTCCGGTTCTATTTCCAAACTGAGCAAGTCTTACATTTTCAAACCTGTCTAAGAAGGATTTTGCAGCTCCACGCATTGCTTCAGGTATAGCGCTTATGTCGCCAGTGACAGCAAGCGTGTTTGCAGCCCGTGCCTGACCCACCATCTGTTCTCGTCCGGCTGTATCAGAAAACGCAAATTCTTCCAGCGTTTTCATTTTGGTTATTCTATCGTTACTTGCTTTGGCTAGCTGACTTTCTACAATTCCTTTTTCTTGTGCTTTATCTGCTGCAAACTTCAAAGCTGCCTGTAAACCGCCAAGTCTTTTTCTTAACTTGTCTATTTCAGCAATTTCTTTTTGACGAGCTTCTACGTCGCCTATGCCTTGTAGACCAGCACTTCTTTGTGCTATCTTTTCCTGTAGAAATCTGATTTGGTCGCCAAGCTTCTTTGAGTTTCCAGCAAGAGCTTTGTCAGCACCTTCAAGCATCTTGTTTTGCTTGTTAAGACTGTTGATTCTTGCGAGACCTATCTTTGGCTCTCTTCCTCTTATTTGCAGCAACTTCTGAGAAAATGCTATCTCTGTGTCTAGCATTGCTGCTCTTTCTTGAGCAATAGAAAGTTCAATTTTTGTGATTGATGCTAATCCGTCAGCAAGCTGTTGCATGTTTTGCTGGACTAATTGCCCTGCTTTTGCGAACTCTTCAAATATTTGAGTGAAGTCGCTACCAAGTTTTTCGGCGGCGGCTTTAGGGTTAGCCATTATTTCTTCCATTAATTTATCTGCATCAGCTTCGTTTGGAAGAACGGCTGTAATCTTTTTAATAATCATTTCCCCAACAGGAGTGCCACCAATTTCAGTACCTAATTGGTCTGTTATCTGTGAAATTATTTCACCTCTAAGACTCTTTGTTGCTGGGTCTTTCTTAACTTCACTAGCAGCTGCACTTAATATATCTGGTAACGCTGCCATTGCTGTTGCCATAGCATTTGCTTCATTAGCTATGCTAGCTCCACCAGCACCCAACAAAGATGCGACCTGTTGTATCTGAGCATCAAGTATAGCTGTTCCAGCAAATGATGAGACATCTTTTAATGCTGATGTTTGGTCTCCTATCTTTGTTCTACCAATACCCCCTTCAGCAAATGATGCAAAGTTTTCCAGAGCTACAGTTGCAGCAGCAGTGCTTTGTTGCAACCTAGTCAAACCAAGACTTAGCTTCGTGAGTTTGTCCATTCGTTTCTTTTGGTCTTCAAGCACTTTGTTGTATGCTTCTTGAGCCTGCTTAGCTCTTCTTCTGACCTCTAGTTGTTCATATATAGACTTGGTATATGCAAGAGTGTTTTCTCCAGCCAAAGCCATTTGTTCTATCATTGGCCCCATAGCGTCTTCAATGTCGGTATAGGAATCTGCGTTTTGCACCATTTTGTCAATGAGAGCTTTTTGTGCATTAACTTGCTCGTTTACCTGTTTAAGAGCTTCTTCTCTCTTGTCAGCATCTTCCATGCTTATAGCTATGCTTCTGGCTTTAGCTACAGCTTCGGCCTGAGATGCTACAGCTGCCTTGTTTGCGGCTAGCTGCTGAGCCTTACTTGCTCCCGGAATATCTTTTAAAGCCTTCTCTAAACCAGTGCCGATTTCCTCTACCTGCTTATCAAGCTTAACCTGTCTCAGACCATCTCTTGCTTCTCTGGCAGCATTCATGTAGCCATTTATCGCCCCAACTATACCGCCAATCGCACCACCGATTGCAGCACCCCAAGGACCAAACATTCCACCAATTTCAGCACCAATACCAGCACCATTAATAGCACCAGTTACGCCGCCAGAAATTCCTGCGGCAACATCGGTTGGTAAAGTTACGCCAAAGAATTTTACTTGCTCTTCACCAGCAGCAACTGCTTTTTCAGCAGCATCTCCAAGCATACTCCCCAAGAATGTTGCAGCGGCGACTGCTGATTGGCCAGCTTTCTTCAGCATCTCCATTCTTTTAGCAGCTTTAGCGGATGAGTTTGCTTCTTTTTCTTTTTCGGCTATAAGGTTTGAAGTTGCTTCTAACTCAGCATACTTTTCATTTCCAAGAGCCATTGTTGCATCAACTTCTTTTTGCTTTTCATCAACCAGAGCCTTTGATTCATCCCTTTCTTGTTTCTTGCCCTTAATAAGGTCTTGAATAGCGGTAACTTCTTTTTTCGCTGCATTAGAATTTTCGTCTAACTTTTTACGCGAGTCCTTTAGAGACTGCGCCATGCCTATGTATCCATCCTTCTGGGCTTGTATAGCGTCAGCGTTAGCCTGAAGACCATCCGTTGTGTTTTTGAGTGAGTCGAACAAAGCTTGCTGGGCATCACGCTCTTTCTTTGCGGCATCCATTTCGCCTCTTCTCACATCTACCGCAACTTGCGCCCAGTGTATTTCTTGCTTCTTAGCTTTTATAGCAGCATCTATAGCAGAGGTGTCTTGGCCTTTGAACTGGGCGGTTATTTTATCAGCTTCTAGATTAGTCAGCTCATTTTCGGCATCACTCAAAGCATTTGTAAACGGAGCCATTGCTCTTACTTGTGTCATGTATTCATTGGTCGTTCGGTTCAATACTTTTCGCTGTTCTTCTTGAGCTTGTGCAGCAGTATCAACTAGGGCTTGAGCTTGTGAGTGTGCGTTAGCATATTCAGCAATTAGCGCAGTAGTCTTTTCGTGAGCTTCTTGGTTTTCCAATACGGCTTGTCTTGCCTCGGCTTGGGCTACAGTGGCTCTTGTTAAGTCTTCACCATATATTTTTACCGCACCGCTAGCAGATTCATAAGCAGTCTGAGCTTCAGCAAGCTCGGCTTCTAACGCAAGACCAGCCTCACCAATTGCCTGTAATTCTTCTACCATTCCCGGCAAGGATGCTCTGAGACCATCTGCTTGTTGAGCAGCAGCCAAAGCCTTGTCAGCAAAAGCTTTTATGTGAGGAGTAAAAGTTCTACCTACAGCCGCAGCCGATACACCAGCACTTGTAACTGCTTTTCCAAAACTTACAGTTTCTTCACTCGCGCCGTCCATAGTTTGCAGAAATGCACCTGCTGCTGTCGCAGCCATACCGAGCTTTGCACCGAGACCAAGACCTCCCTCACCAAGCGTCTCCGTAACTTGGTCTACGGTTCCACCACCTTGGAATCTTTGTACGGTTCCTACAGGACCACCTTTATTAAACTTCCCGACTTTATTCATTCGGTCAAGTTTTGTGTATCCAATAGATTCAGCAGATTTTTTATTAAGTACGTATTCGCCGGGAGTTAAAAGTGCAGGAACAGTATCAGGGCCAGCAGAGCCACCTTTGTTGAAATACTCTACATCTTCAGCACCCATGTCCGCTAAACCAAGCTGCACACTAGCATCAGCCATTCTCCTGCTTTGAGGGGAGAAACCTGCACCACCTCTTTCTAAAACATTAGTTGCGTGACCCTGAACATCATCAGTAAGTCTATGCCTTCCAAATTGTTTTCTGTACTCCGCTGCTTTTTTTGCGTCTGAATCATACTTTATCGCTTCTGCCGACTTTGTGAAAGGGTCTTCTCCCCGACTCTTTAAGTCTTCAAGCATGTCCATTGTGGGTGTTGCAGGGACATCTTTTAAATCTTTAGGTAGTACGTCCTCTCTGCCAAATATAGCTTCATTTAGACCCCGTTGCGCCTTTTGGAATAAACCAAGTGATGCAAAGTTAAGTAAACCACTAGCTAGCTCTGCCGCACCTTGCACCGCGCCGACAACCCCAAAGCCGCCCTTTACACCATCTGCAATGCCGGTAACGGCACTAATTGCGGAATCGACTAATTGGTTTGAATACTCTCCACCAGCATCAGTAGCATAGCCCTCTGCGTCAAAAGACTCAAACCTTAATGCCTTTTTAGCACCACTTGCAAAACTTCTCTCTTTTTTGTTTTCTTCAGCCTCTTTCATAGCCGCTCTTTGAATTGCTTCATATTCAGCAATAAAGTCTT
>CEUO01002951.1_pt1 | contig 16067 bp, 19 predicted proteins | sample 531391 | NCBI WGS metagenome assembly CEUO01 (sample SAMEA2622799, study PRJEB7988) | marine metagenome | isolation source: saline water (ENVO:00002010), including
TGCAAATATAGCTACAGGAGGATTAGCTTCAGCTTCACCAGCTAAAGGAAAACGTGGATTATGGGATAACATACATGCTAAACGTAAAAGAATAAAATCAGGTTCTGGTGAAGAAATGAGAAAGCCTGGTAGTAAAGGAGCTCCAACGTCAAAAGCATTAAAAGAATCTCAATCACCAGCAAAAGCAAAAGGTGATCAAGTTATAGATGGTGTGTTGTGTGATGCTTATGGTAACCCAAAACCAAGCCAAGAGCAAATGAAAAAAATGACAGCTTCACCAAACTTTAGTAATAAAGCAAGAGCTAAAAAAGGATTAGGCAGAGGTTTAGGCCCTGCTTTTAAGAGATAGGGAAATACCCTATACCAATAAGTATTAACCAAAAATAAAACCAAAATGACTTATTTGTATTACAAGACTAGTACATATACTAGCAACCAAAAACCGAGTGAAAAAACTATTAATGAGTGGAAACATTTATCTGAAAAGAAAAACTGGAGGATAACACAGCTTGCTAATGGTTTTTACCAAACAGAATGTTCAAATCCTGAAAATGAAGATTGGCATCCTGTAACTAGAAGAGAAACAATTGATGGTGCTGAAACAGCAATTGACGGTAGCATTGAGCATTTCTCTAAAAAACTAGATACGATCAAAGGTCCTAAGGTAGTTAAAACCTTTGAGTAAAAAAAATATAATCAAATTTAATTTAATATCATGGAATACAATCAACCAAGTGAATTCATCAAAGACTTGTCTTTTGGTGAGGACGCTAAATTCAAAATTTTAAACGGTGTTGGAAAACTAGCAAAAGCAGTTAAATCAACACTGGGTGCTTCTGGTAAATGTGTTATTTACGAAGACGGAAGAGGAAAACCGGTGATAACAAAAGATGGTGTAACCGTTGCAGAGAGCGTAGTCTTATACGATCCGGTTGAAAATATGGGTGCAACACTTATTAAAGAAGCAGCTAAGAATACAGTAAGAGAAGCAGGTGACGGTACTACTACAGCTACAGTCCTTGCTGAATCTCTTATAAACGAGGTAAACAATAGCAAAGGAACAACTAGAGAAATAAAAGATGGTATAAAATCTGGTTTAGCTAAAATAAATAAAAACCTAGAAGATAAAGCTATAAGCGTTAAAGGTGAGATGTTAAAAGATGTAAGCGCTATATCGTGTAATAACGATGCTGAATTAGGATTAATAATAGCAGATGCTTACAGTAAAGTGGGTAAAGACGGTGTTGTCTTGATGGAAGAATCAGGAACCGAAAAAACGTACGTTGAAATCACAGATGGAGTACAGATAGAATCGGGACTTACGTCTCCTCATTTTATTACAGATCAAAACAAACAAAAATGCGAGTTAGAAGAACCTTTAGTTTTAATAGTATCTTCACCAATACCTAGTATAAGAAAAATACAAACTATATTAGAGTATGTTATAAAACATAAAAGATCATTACTTATAGTTGCTGAAGTTGAACAACAAGTTAAAGCAGCTTTAATGATGAATAAAGTAAAAGGTAATATCAAAGTAAACATAATAGACTTACCAGGCTTTGGTCCTACAAAGAGAGATGCTATTGAAGATTTGGCTTTTTTAACAGGTGCTAAAGTAATAAATGAAGAGCTTGGTGACGATCTAGACTTAATAACTATAGATTGTTTAGGTGAAGTTGATTTTACAGTTACAGATGATAAATCTACAGTTTTTACTCTTGGTGATTTAGAAGGAAACGTTGAAGATAGAATAAAAGATGTAAAGAAGAAAATTAAAAAAGAGAAAAACGAATTTTTAAAGAAAAAACTACAACAAAGATTAGCTATGCTATCAGGTAGTATAGGTATAATAAAAGTTGGCGCTGATTCTAAAGTTGAGTTAAAAGAAAAGAAAGATAGAATAGAAGACGCGATATATGCTACAAAAGCAGCATTAAAAGAAGGTATTGTATCTGGAGGTGGTATCGCATTATTAAATGCTTCGCAAGAAATACAACCTGAGAATATTGGCGAAGAAATTATATTAAATGCTATTAGAGCTCCTTTTGATACTATATTAGCTAATGCTGGTTTAGAACAAGTGGCACCAAGACCTGAAAAAGGCTTAGGTGTTAATGTTGTAACTGGAGAAGCTGTTAATATGATAGAATCTGGAATAATAGATCCAGTGCTTGTTACAAAATCAGCGCTCAAAAATGCAGTGAGCGTAGTATCTACCATAATATCTGCAGATTGTATAATCAGTAATAGACGTACAGATGAAAGCAATTAATCATTATTTGGTAGTAGAAAAAATAAAAGAAGAGCCTAGTACTGTTGCTGGTCTAATTATAACAGAAAATATAGATAGTGACAATAGGTACATAAAGGCTAATGTTGTTTCAACAGGTAATTTAGTTGAAGGAATTAAAGATAACGATAAGGTATATTATGATAAACACGCTGGTCATAGTATAAATTATAAAGGAAAACATTATTATATCATCAAATCAGGTGATATAGTATTAGTAGATTAAGCCCAAACCAAAAACCTAAAGCCTTAAACTAAAAAACGAAAACAAATTATTAATTATTAAAAAAAAACAAAATTATGAAACTGATTAAATTTGAAACCGTTACTGGTGACAATATCGTAGCTAACACTGGTTTTATCCTAAACGTAGATGTAGAAAATTTAGAAATTAACATTGGTGCTACAGGTACAACAACAACCCTGATAGTTCCAGCAGGAACTGTTACTTTTACTGTTGATGGTGCTACTAATGCTGAAAAACTTTTAAACACTGAAAAGATAGCTGTTTATCTTGCTGATAAAATAGCACTTTTAAGTTCTGGAAAAGCAAAAGGTATAATTGAATTATTTAGAGGAGGAACAATCGCTAATTTTGAAACAGATACTGGTATAGTACACACAGGTAGTACTAACCCATTAGTATCTATTGCATTGTCATAGTAAATAACCCTTAAAAAATTAAATTATGAGCACAAGTTTAAATAAATACTTATACTTCAATACCGCAAGACGTGAGGAGATGGGTAAACCAAAAGGAGAAGATAAAGCTACTAGAGAAGCTAATGCTAGAGCTTTTATTGCTTCTCAAAAAACTGGTGAAGCAAAAGAAGAGATGTTTTTTAAGATAGCAGCTGATCAAGCAGCGGTTGGAGCAGAAGAAACACAGGTTTTAGATGTGTTGTCAGATAATGCACATAAAAAACCTTTAGTTGGAGCAACTGTAGTATCAAGAGATATTTCTGGTACTGATATTAGCGGTGAAACTGGAGCTACAATAGATTCTGGAACAACTATATCTGCTGTGGCTGCTTATAACACAGACACAAAAGCTTTTAGAATAACGCTTAACAAGCCATTAAAAACATCTTTTGATATCGATGTGTTTTCACAAGAAGAGGATTATCACGATGATTTAAATCCAAAGTCTGGTGTTTATATTAAAAACACTGATGCGAGTACTGGTGCTATGAAAGAAGGTTTAGTATTAACCTATCCAGTTGAAAGATTTAAAGGTTTTATAACTTTAGATCAAGGTAAAACTGTTCAAGTAGACGGTTTAACAGAAACTCTTGGTAGAGCTGATGGTTTTACTATGGTTTTTGAACCTCTAATTGGAGCACCTGAAACTTCTAACACTGACAAACCACTTGAGCATTATGACTATATAACTATAATACACGAGGCTGGTTTCCAAAAAGAGATCATATCTGAAATATGCACTCAAATAAATGGTAATCGTCATGGTGATAATGGTTTTATGGTTGTTTGCGACCCGTTAGTAGAAGAGTTTATACACCACAAAATCAAATATTGTATACCTGTTTTATCTGATCAATAACAGTTGGCTAGATTAACAAGTAGTGATATACGATCTTTAAAAATCTTTAAGTATTACAGGCTCGTTAGAAAATGGGCCTGTAAGACTTACGGATTAAAAGACGCTGATTTAGAATTATTAATTTATTTAGATTGTAAAGAAAGATTTACACGACAAGAGTTTATAGATGGTACATACACGTATTCATGGGATAAACAAAGATGGGACAAACTAAGGTCTAACGGCTGGATAGAAGTTTGGAGACAAAGAAATAGATTAGATATAAAATATTCTATATACAAAACTTCTTTTAAATGTTCTCAGATGATAAGTAGAATATACAGAATACTTCTAGGTCAAGAAGATTTACCAACCTCTGAAAGAAGTATATTTTTTAATAATAAATCATATACAGATAAAGTTTATAATAAAGCTATTGATGATATGGTTAAAGATAAAACAAGATAATATGGGTTATAAAATGAAGGGTCCTACTTTCTTTAATAAAAAATCACCGTTTAAAAAATTTGCACCGGATGATGATGTGTTGACAAAGAACATTAAAGACACCAGCCAACCAGGAGACGAAGAGATTAGAGCTAAAGTTGAAAAGAAAGGACCAGCTACCGTTAAAAATAAAAAGAAGACTAAAACTGAAATAGAAACGGAGAGAAAAAATAAAAAAATACAAACTGAGAACAATAAGGCTAAAGAAGCAGAATCTGCTAGTAAGTCGTTTAAAACTAAAAGACTTGAAGAGAAACAAGCAAAGCTACAAGAAAAACATTCTAAGCTAAGTGAGAAAAAAGGTCTTTTAGGTAAGATAAGAACAAGAATGAACGAAAGAAGACAAGATAGAATGGCTGAAAAAGTTGCAGCTTCACAAGCACATGATGCTATGAGCCCTGAAGAAAAAGCGGCTATGAGAGCTGAAAAGAGAGCTATAAAAATGAAAATGGTTATGAGTGGTTTAGATCAAAGTTTAAACGCTGGTAATTATGGTTACTCATCAAAGGCTGACTATTCGTTTTTAACTGATAGATATAAAAAGAAAGATTAATATGGCTTTTAAACTAGGACATAGATCAAGTAAAGATTATAAAGGTAGTAAACTGGTATTTGGAGATAAAGACGCTTCGGTACCGGGAACACCTGTTATAAGAAAAAGATTAGACCCAGGTATTATGGGTGAAGCTAATATTGATGGTACAATATATATAAGCGACAAGATAGAGCCTGGTAGTAAAGACGAAAGAAGAACTATATGTCACGAAATGCAACACATGGTTGATATTAAAACTGGCAAGTTAAGATATAACGATGATAACATAGAGTGGAATGGAGTTGAGTATATGAGAGACAAAGGACATATATTATTTGAAGGGAAATGGATACCTGAAGGTAGCAAAGATTTTCCTTGGGAAAAACCTTAATAAAAAATAAAAACATGGGATTTAAACAAACAAAACCAAAATTTGACTTTAACAAAAGTAATGATTATAGTAAGGCTAAAAATGATTATAGACCTAAAGCTACTATATCTGGTCAAAGTATAGATAGTAAAACATCCAGAGCTTTGTACGACATGCAAAGTGGTATAAAGAAAGGTGATAAAATAGAAGGTAACTTTCCAAGAGGTAAAGATGGTTACATCCAAGATAATGACTACGTGGTTAGGCAAAAAGCACCTGGTCACTGGGTTACTGGTAGTGGTAAAAACGGAGGTAAGAAGAAATGAGTATAATAAGTAAAATACTTTCTTCTGGTGCTACAGAACTAGTGAAAGGCGTGGGTGGTGTAATAGATAATCTACACACATCTAAAGAAGAGAAGTTAGCTGCGGAAGCTAAAATAAAAGACATGATAATGGGTTACGAAGCTGAGATGCAAAAACAAGTAACAGAGAGATGGAAGATGGACATGCAGTCTGATTCATGGCTTAGTAAAAATATAAGACCATTAGTTTTAGTATTTTTAGTTGTATCAACAGTGTTGTTAATATTTATTGACGCTGGAGCTATTAAATTTACAGTGCAAGACAAATGGACTGATCTATTGCAATTAGTATTAATAACCGTGATCGGTGCTTATTTTGGCGGTAGATCACTAGAAAAAGTAAAAAAATAAATTATGGCATATCAAGACAATTCAACAAGTTATAGCTTTGGACAAATGGGAAGCGCTATATCTGATGGCGAAAACCCAATATATCCTCCAAAAGGAATGGTTATAATAGCTGTAACATCATTAGATGATGCTACATGCTTTAACGCTACTAACGGTTTAATAAGCGAACTACACCACACTGGTAATGGAGACATAGCTGATAAATTTGATTTTTTTAACACAGAAAATGCTGCTCACTCTGTTGGTGACTTTAGCACAACTGGTCACAATAATGCAAACAACGCTGATCACGATGGTGGTTTTATTACGCTAGGGGCTGCAAGTACAAAAATAAAACCTGGAATGATAGTAGAGTCAGCTACGTTATGTCCTAGAGATTTAAAAAATCCTTATATAGTAAAAAGCCACGATGGTACTACAACCGCTAAAGGTTTAGTTGTTTCTAGACTTTTATCAAGCGGAGCACCTGTTGATACCACAGGTTCAGTAGCTAGTGGAGATGCTGAAACTTTAAATTTCTTTGACGTAGTAAACGGTCAAGGTATGGGTGGTTTAGAAATGGATGCTAATGATGTAATAAAAACAGGTGTTACAATATATGGTAGATGGACAGCTGCTAAGTTGGCTGGCGGTAGAGCAATCTTTTATTTCGGTAAGTAATGTTAGGTCTAGGAAACCGAGTAACAAATAGCTACGTGCAGAGCAGTACGCCTTATGTAAACCCATCTTCATTTTCAAATTTAACGTTGTGGTTGCAGTTTAACAAAGATATATTTGTTGATGAACCGGACGCTGGTAATAGTAATGATGATAGCTGGTCTCATAATGACAAGATATTTAGATGGCAAGATCAATCTGGTAATAACAACCACGCTGTGCAGGATACAAGCGGTGATAAACCTAGAACTGATATGGTCGAAGGTAATGGTCTCGCTGACAAGGGGTCTGTTAAGTTTGCAAATAGAGCTAAGTTTATGGACTTAACTAGCAATATAGAATTAACAGGTGATTTTACTATAATGATTAGGTTTAGATTAACAAACACGAGTAACCCAATAGCTTTTTTAGGTAATAGTACAACTGATTTACTTAAACTAGAAGACAGTCGTGATGTTAGAGCTTTGATAGGTGGATCGGGAGCTTCAACTTGGTACGAATCAAGTGCAGCTGCGTTACCTTCAGGCGATCCTACAAAAAGAAGTATTATAACGTTTACAAGAAGTTCAGGCGTTTTAAACGTTCGTTTAAATACAGGTACAGCTAGTGGTAGCTGGAAAGATATACACGATGATGTTAATTGGGATGCTGCTGAAAATCACACAGACTCAGATACCTTTACTATAAGTAATATAGGTACAACTTCTGATGATAATACAAATTTTAACGGTAATTTTTTTGATGTTTTAATTTACAACGGCACGGCTTTAACAACGGCACAAAGAAAACAAAACTACGACTATTTAGTAGGACAAACTTTATAATAACAATTAAATTAAATAAAATGGCAAAAAGAAAAACACCTAAGGTGAAAGACCTTAGACAAGAAAAAATTTCAAAAGAACAATTAAAAGAACTACAAGAGATTGTTTCTGGTATTAACCAAGCGCAAATGCAGCTAGGTTTATTTGAATTGCAAAAACACAATATGCTACATAGCGTGTTAAAAATGCAGAAAGATATTAATAAACTTCAAGATCAGTTTGTTAGAGAATATGGTACTAACGATATAGATCTTAGAGATGGTACTATTCGTTATGAAATAGAGAATCCTGAAGATGAAAAATTTGAAAACAATGGGACCGTTAATAAGAAAGATTAGTATAGGTAAAGACTACAAGAACGACGCTATGCATTATGCTGTTGGTCAGGAGGTATACGGAGGTCATACAATATGTGATATAATAGAAGAAAAAGATAAATATTCTATATACATAAAAAAGAACAATGATGTTATACCTTGGAAAGATTTTAACAAGAACATGGCGATATCTGTTGAATATAATTTAGAATACTAATGAAGAGTGTTTACAACTTTGTTGTAACACCAATAGGGAAAAGATATAATAATTCTAAAAAAGTAGGTGACAAAGATCTTATTTTAAATACAGAAATTTTTAATCATCAATATATAAATAGAAAAGCAAAAGTTATATCAAAACCTATAATAGGTGATACAGAAATAGAAGTTAACGATGAGGTTATAATACATCACAACGTTTTTAGAAGATGGCATAACGCTATTGGTGAAGAAAAAAATAGTAGAAGTTATATAGACGAAGATCATTATCTAGTTAATACAGATCAAGTATATCTTTACAAAAGAAAAGAGACTTGGAAAACACCAAAAGGTTATTGTTTTGTTCAACCTATAAAACCAATAGAAAATATATTTTCAACTTTAGAAGAACAACCATTAATGGGTATTGTTAAATATTCTGATGGTACGGTGAACGAGGGTGAACTTATTGGTTTTAGACCTGGTAGTGAGTTTGAGTTTGTTATAGGAAAACAAAGACTATATAGAGTTTTATCTAATTTTATTACAATTAAATATGAATATAAAGGAAACGAAGAAGCTTATAATCCAAGCTGGGCACAAAGCAGTTGAAGAACTTATTAACGTTGCTAAAGAAAAGATTATAACAAACACAGAAGATGATGTATCAGCTGATAGATTAAAAAACGCTGCAGCTACTAAAAAGCTAGCTATATTTGATGCTTTTGAAATACTTAACAGAATACAAGAAGAAGAGAATATTTTAAAAGGTAAAGAACCTGAAGAAAAAAAGGAAAGAGCTTTTAAAGGGTTTGCAGAAGGAAGATCGAGATGATATACAAACAAGAACTAGTTAAAATAATAGAACCTGTAAAACGTACGACTATAACTCGTATGAATAAAGGTAAAAAATGGAAATATGGATATGATAAAGAACATGATATTATCATTATATCAAAAACTGGACAAATTGGTGAAATACTTGAGATACAGAATTTGCGCGTTGCGTTGCCAAAACAACCAGTGCAAGTGTTCTCACATGAGTTAAAGAAGTGGGTTAGGTTTGAACAGCCAAAAGAACTCAGTAGACTAAAAAACATTTTTGATTGGAGAAACTATCCTGATGAAGCTAAAGAGCAGTGGTATGATTACATTGATGAGGAGTTTAAGCGTAGAGATGAAGGTTTTTGGTTTATTAATAAAGATAAACCAACGTATATAACAGGTACTCATTATATGTATTTACAATGGAGCAAAATTGATGTGGGTGCTCCAGATTTTAGGGAGGCAAACAGGTTATTTTATATATTTTGGGAAGCCTGTAAAGCGGACAAAAGATGCTACGGAATGTGCTATCTTAAAAACCGTCGTTCGGGCTTTTCTTTTATGAGCTCTGCTGAGACAGTTAATTTAGCCACACTTGCAAGTGATAGTAGATTTGGGATACTATCTAAAACAGGTGCAGATGCTAAAAAAATGTTTACAGATAAAGTAGTACCAATCAGTATTAATTATCCTTTCTTTTTTAAACCGATTCAAGACGGTATGGATCGACCTAAAACAGAATTAGCATACAGAGTACCAGCTAGTAAATTTACTCGTAAGAAAATAACATCTAACGAAAAGCTAGAAGAGTTACAAGGATTAGACACTACTATTGACTGGAAGAATACGGGTGATAATAGTTATGACGGTGAAAAGCTAAATCTATTAGTACACGATGAAAGTGGTAAATGGGAAAGACCTGATAATATATTAAACAACTGGCGAGTTACAAAAACTTGTTTGAGATTAGGTAGTAGAGTTGTTGGTAAATGCATGATGGGTTCAACGTCAAATGCTTTAGACAAAGGAGGTGATAACTTTAAAAAATTGTATAATGCTTCTGATGTTACCCAGCGAAACAGAAATGGACAAACAAAGTCTGGTTTATATTCTCTTTTTATTCCAATGGAATGGAATTATGAAGGATTCATTGATGAGTACGGATATCCAGTGTTTAATAATCCAAACGATGATGTCATCGGACCAGACGGTGAATTAATAGATATAGGTATAATAGAACATTGGCAAAACGAAGCTGATGGTTTAAAAAACGATCAAGATGCTTTAAATGAATTTTTTAGACAGTTTCCTAAAACTACAGAACACGCGTTTAGAGATGAAGCTCAAAATAGTATATTTAATCTAGTTAAGATATACGAGCAAATAGATTTTAACGAAGAAATGAAAAGATCCATAGGTATTACAAGAGGTAATTTCCAATGGCTAAATGGTATAAAAGATGGTAAAGTTATTTTTTATCCAGATTTAAAAGGAAGATTTTATGTAACATGGACACCACCTGTTCATTTACAAAACAACGTTGTTGTAAAAAATGGATACAAATATCCTGGTAACGAGCACATGGGTGCTTTTGGTTGTGATAGTTATGATATATCAGGAACTGTTGACGGTAAAGGATCTAAGGGTTCTTTGCATGGTTTAACAAAGTTTTCTATGGAAGATTGTCCAGCTAGTCAGTTTTTTTTAGAATATGTCGCTAGACCACAAACAGCAGAGATATTCTTTGAAGATATGTTGATGGCAATAGTTTTTTACGGTATGCCAATACTCGCAGAGAACAATAAACCAAGATTATTATATTATTTACGACGTAGAGGATATAGAGGTTTTAGTATGAACCGTCCAGATAAAGTTTGGAACAAGTTATCTACAGCCGAAAAAGAGGTTGGGGGTATACCAAACTCTAGTGAAGATATAAAACAAGCACATGCTGCTGCAATTGAGATGTATATACAAAGTAACGTAGGTATTAAAGATGATGGTTCACATGGTAACATGTATTTTAATAGAACACTTAATGATTGGAGTAGATTTGATATAACAAAAAGAACAAAGTTTGACGCGACGATAAGTTCTGGTTTAGCAATAATGGCTTGTAATAGACATTTGTATAAACCAAATGCAGATATTAAAAGAGAAAAAATAAATATAAATATTGCTAAATATACCCAATCAGGCAGTATAAGTAAATTAATTAAACGATAAGTATGGCAGAGTCTGTTATAAATAGTTTTTTTCCAAGTCAAGTTGTTAGCGACGCTGTAAAGTTAAGTCCTGACTATGGATTATCTGTAGCTAAAGCTATAGAGCACGAGTGGTTTAATAGAAGCCAATCGGGCGATAAATTTAGTAGTAACGTATCTAAATTTAGAAACTTAAGATTGTACGCTAGAGGAGAGCAATCAGTACAAAAATACAAAGATGAATTATCTATTAATGGTGATTTATCTTATTTAAATTTAGACTGGACACCAGTTCCAATTATACCTAAATTTGTAGACATAGTTGTTAATGGTATAGCGGAAAGACTATATGACATAAAAGCATACTCGCAAGATCCTTTCGGCGTAAACAAAAGGACAGAGTACATGCAGCAAATAATGAAAGACATGCAAACCAAAGAACTAACTGATTTTGCAGAGCAAAACTTTGGTATGAAATTTTATGATACAGACAAGGACAAACTACCTGGTTCAGAAGAAGAATTAGCATTACACATGCAGCTTAGTTATAAACAAGCTGTTGAGTTAGCTGAGGAGCAGGCTTTAAATATGTTATTTGAAAGAAGTAATTACGAGTTAATTAAAAAACGTTTTTATTATGATTTAACAGTTTTAGGTATAGGTGCTGTAAAAACAACGTTTAATACTTCTGAAGGAGCTAAAGTTGAATATGTTGATCCAGCAAATTTAGTTTATTCTTATACTGAATCACCATACTTTGAAGATGTTTATTACGTTGGTGAGGTAAAATCAATACCTATAAACGAACTTGTAAAAGAGTTTCCTTTTTTAAACCACGATGATTTAGAAGAAATAAGTAGTTCTTCTAGCCTTAGTTTTGGTAGATATAGATCTGGTTCTAAAAACGATCATGATAATAATAAAGTAAAAGTTTTATATTTTAATTATAAAACTTATATGAATGAAGTTTATAAGTCTAAAAAAACTAGTACTGGTGCAGAAAAAATGATTGAAAAAGATGATAGTTTTAACCCACCAGAAGGATTAGAAGGTCAATACGAAAGAGTTGCTAGGAAATTAGAAACACTTTATGAAGGAGCTTTAATACTTGGTACCAACAAACTATTAAAGTGGGAAATGGCTAAAAACATGTTGAGGCCAAAAAGTGATGTTACTAAAGTTAAAATGAATTATAGTATAGTTGCACCTAGAATATATGAGGGACGTATAGAATCACTTGTAGGAAGAATAACTAGCTTTGCTGATATGATACAGATAACTCATTTAAAACTTCAACAGGTGTTGTCTAGAATGGTTCCTGATGGTGTGTTCTTAGATGTTGATGGTTTAGCAGAGGTTGATCTTGGTAATGGTACTAATTACAACCCACAAGAAGCTTTAAATATGTTCTTCCAAACTGGTAGTATTGTTGGTAGATCATACACGCAAGACGGTGATATGAACGGTGCTAAAATACCTATCCAACAAATAGCTAATCAAGGTGCTGAAGGTAATAAAATGCAAAGTTTAATAAGTACATACAATTATTATTTACAAATGATAAGAGATGTTACTGGTTTAAATGAAGCTACAGACGCTTCAACACCAGATGCTAAATCATTAGTTGGTGTACAAAAAATGGCGGCTGCTAATAGTAATACAGCTACAAGACATATATTAAAAGGTGGTATGTTTTTAACCGCGGAAGCTGCAGAACAACTTTCACTTAGAATATCTGATATTATAGAGTATTCACCAACTAGAAACGCTTTTATACAACAAATAGGTGCTCACAACGTAGCAACATTAGATGAAATGCAAAACATACATTTATATGATTTTGGTATATTCTTAGAATTAGAACCTGATGAAGAGGAAAAGCAAATGCTAGAAAATAATATACAGACAGCATTAGCAAATCAAAGTATAGAACTTGAAGACGCTATTGATCTTAGACAGATAAGAAATGTAAAACTAGCAAACCAAGTATTAAAAGTTAGAAGAACAAAGAAAAGAGCAGCGGATCAAGAACAGGAAGTTAAAGTTCAAGAAGCTCAAGGTAAAGCACAAGCTGAAGCTTCAAGAGCGGCTGCTCAAGCTGAAATGGAAAAACAACAGTCTATTTTAGAAAGTCAAATGCAATTAGAGCAAGCTAAAACACAGGGCAAGCAAATGATACTAGATCAGGAGGCTGAGTTAAAGAAAACTTTAATGGATCATGAGTTTAGAATCAACATGCAATTAAAGCAAATGGAGATTGAAGCTCTTAAAGCAAAAGAAAAAGAGCAGGAGGATAGAAAAGACGAAAGGACTAGAATACAAGCGTCACAACAAAGTGAGCTTATTGACCAAAGAAATAAGCAAAAACCACCTAAAAAATTTGAATCTGCAGGTAATGATATAATGGGAGGTGGATTTGGTATGAACGCTTTTGAACCTAGGTAAATTTATTAATTATTATTATATTATATTATGGAAGAAAACAAAGAAAATGTAGTTGAAGAAACTACACCTAAAACAGAAAGTAAACCTGAAGTAAAAGATCAGGGTGTTACTAAAGTTAAAGTTAAAAACATGAAAGGTTTGAAAAAAGACCCAAGTGTTGTAAAGGTAGATCTTAATGCTAAAACAGAGGAAACTAAAGAAGAAGTCGAAGAAGTAAAAGAAGAAACCCCTGTTTTAGAAGAAATTACAGATGAAAAAGTTGAAGAGGCTAAAGAGAAACTAGAAGAGGTTGTTGAAGAGACGGCTAAAGAAGTAGAAAAAGAAATAACCAAAGCCGAAGAAACAGGTAAGCCTTTACCAGAAAACATACAAAAGCTAGTAGACTTTATGGATCAAACCGGAGGCACACTAGAAGATTATGTTACTTTAAATAAAGATTACAGCAAGTTAGATGATGACACGGTTTTAAGAGAGCATTATAAAAAATCAAAACCACATTTAACTAATGAAGAAATAAACTTTCTTATCAGTGATAAGTTTTCTATAAATGAAGACACTGATGAAGAGGTAGATATAAAAAGAAAAAAACTAGCGTTAAAAGAGCAAGTTGCCGACGCAAGAAAAGCCTTAGACGGCTATAAGTCTAAATACTATGCGGAGATTAAAGCTGGAAGCAAGCTCACTAAAGAGCAGCAAGAAGCTATTAGTTTCTATAATGGTTATCAACAAGAATCGTTGAAACAAAAGCAAGAAGGAGAAGCTGCTAAATCAACGTTTTTTAATAGAACAAATAAATTTTTTGGAGACGGATTCAAAGGTTTTGAATATAATGTTGGAGACAAAAAGTTTAGGTTTAATGTAAAAAACGTAGACAAAGTAAAAGAAGCTCAAAGCGATATATCGAATTTTGTCGGGAAGTACCTAGATAAAAATAATCATATAAGTGACGCTGAGGGTTATCACAAGTCTTTGTATACAGCTATGAATCCAGACGCTATTGCCAATCACTTTTATGAACAAGGTAAAGCTGATGCGTTGAAAGAAAGTATCCAAAAGTCCAAAAATATAAATATGGACCCTAGAGGATCTCATGATGGTAACGTTAAGCCACAAGGTGTTCAATATAAAGTTTTAGGTGATGATTCTGCGAGTCTTAAATTCAAAATAAAAAACAATAAATAACATTTAAAAATTTTAAATTATGCCTATTACAAACGGACCTAATTTGAATGCGGTACCTGCTCCACAACAGCAATTATTGCAAACAAATTATATTGACTTTACCAGTGGTGCAGGTAACGACTGGGGTCAACAATACTTACCAGATCTAATGGAGAAAGAAGCTGAAGTTTTCGGTAACAGAACTATTTCAGGTTTCTTATCACAAGTTGGAGCTGAAGAATCTATGTCTTCTGACCAAGTTATTTGGACAGAGCAAGGTAGATTACACTTATCATACATTGGTACTATTAACACTTCTAACGATCAGTTTACTGTTGTTTCGGATATCGACGGTAACATTGCTGGTGATGGCTTTGCTGTTACTGCACATGGTCTTAGAATTGGTGACATGGTATTATTAGCGGGAGCATCTGCAACTCAAAGATGTTATGTTTCTGCTCACGTATCTGGATCAATAGTTACATTAAAGCCTTACGATACTGCTAACGTTACAGGATTCACAGATGGTGAAACTTGTACGATATTAGTTTTCGGTTCTGAGTTCGCGAAAGGTACTAATGGTTACGCGCAGAAAGATACTAACCAAACAACTTCTAACACTGTTAAGCCACACATGAAGTCTTTATCTAACAAACCAGTTATTATTAAAGATCGTTATGAGATCTCTGGTTCTGATGCTGCACAGATTGGTTGGGTTGAAGTTTCTGGTGAAGAAGGTCAATCTGGTTACTTATGGTATCTAAAAGCTGAAGGTGATACTAGAGCTAGATTTACTGATCACTTAGAGATGACTATGGTTGAAGCTATTAAAGGTAATGCTACAAACTCTACTATTGATGGTACTAATAATATTGGAACTAACTTTGGTACTGAAGGTTTATTTGCAGCTGTTGAAGACAGAGGTAACATAGCTACAGGTATTCTTGGTACATCTGTTCCTAACGATTTAGCTGAGTTTGATGCAATACTTGCAGAGTTTGATAAGCAAGGTGCTATTGAAGAGAATATGATATTCGTTAACAGAACAACTGCTTTAGCAATTGATGATATGTTAGCTGGTATGAATTCTTACGGTGCTGGTGGTACATCTTATGGTGTATTTAACAACTCTGAAGATATGGCGCTTAACTTAGGATTCTCAGGATTCCGAAGAGGTTCTTACGACTTTTACAAGTCTGACTGGAAATACTTAAATGATAAATCTACAAGAGGTAGTATCAACGAAAGAGATACTGTTAATGCTGTTAGAGGTATCTTTATTCCAGCTGGTGTAACTTCTGTATATGATCAACAATTAGGTAAAAACCTAAAGAGACCATTCTTACATGTACGTTACAGAGCTTCAAAAATGGAAGACAGAAAGTTCAAGACTTGGATTACTGGTTCAGTTGGTGGTAACATTACATCTGATTTAGATGCGATGGAAATACACTACTTATCTGAAAGATGTTTAGT
>CEUO01044124.1_pt1 | contig 16028 bp, 14 predicted proteins | sample 531391 | NCBI WGS metagenome assembly CEUO01 (sample SAMEA2622799, study PRJEB7988) | marine metagenome | isolation source: saline water (ENVO:00002010), including
CTCAAAGCATTCGTTGTTACCTAGGATTTGGGCTGTTGATGCGGTTGGCATTGGAGCTAGTAGAAGAGAGTTCCTAACTCCATACTTCATAATGCCTTTTCTTAAGTGCTCCCAATCCCAAGTGTCCGTAGGGGTTATGCCCCACAAGTCAAATTGAAACTTACCTTCAGAGATGGGGGAGCCTTTAAACGAATCATACGCTCCATCCTTTTTAGCTAAATCTACAGAAGCCCTCATGGCTCCGTGGTAGATAGCGGCGAATATCTCCTTGTTTAGTTTAGCCGCTTCGGATGAGTCAAAAGCATACCCAAGCAAAGCGAATGCGTCAGCAAGTCCTTGCACCCCAATGCCTATGGGGCGGTGACGGAAGTTGGACTTCTTCGTTTCCTTTGTTGGGTAAAAATTTATATCAATTACTTTATTAAGATTGAGCCCCACTTGGTAGGCGCACTCCTCTAGCTCGTCTAAATCGTATTCTCTTTTTGATTTGTCTTGTGAACGAACCTGTCCCGTAGGTATAATTACGAATTTATTCACTGCTATACTAGCTAAATTACAAACGGCTTGCTCTTTAGCGTCTGAATACTCAATAATCTCTGTGCAAAGATTACTAGATTTAATTGTTCCTACATTCTTTTGGTTAGACTTGTTATTGGCAGCATCTTTATAAAGTATATAGGGTGTACCAGTTTCTATTTGAGCTTTTAAAATCTCTGTCCATAAGGCTCTGGCGCTTACAGTTTTACGGGCTAGACCTTTTTTCTCGTATTCTTGATACAGCTCTTCAAACTTTTCTCCATATGTATCCGAGAGGCCTTTGGCGTCATTGGGGCAGAACAAGCTCCAATCGCCGTCCTCTTTCACACGCTTCATGAATAGGTCTGGAACCCATAAGGCTAAAAATAAATCTCTCGCCCTCATTTCTTCTTTGCCGTGATTTTTTCTGAGTTCAATAAATTCGTATACATCGGCGTGCCAAGGCTCAAGGTAGATAGCGAATGACCCCTTACGTTTTCCTCCTTGGTTAATCCAGCGAGCGACTTCATTGTAAGTTCTCATCATTGGGACTAGGCCGTCTGATTGCCCTCCTGTACCCTTGATGAAGCTGCCCTTAGCTCTTACGTCATGAACGTGCAATCCTATGCCGCCAGCCCATTTTGAGATATTAGCTACGTCTTTAACTGTATCGAACAAGCCTTCGATACTGTCTCCTTTATTAGCAATCAAGAAGCACGACGCTAATTGACTGCGTCTGGTTCCAGCATTAAACAGAGTGGGTGTGGCATGTGTGAACTTACCCTCAGAAAGCATATCGTACGTTTTCTGTACGTTGTCCCAATCGTCTCCCCAGATTCCTAAGGCTACACGCATATATAGATACTGAGGGGTCTCCGCTATTTCACCATCAACTTTTAAAAGGTAACTTCTCTCTAAGGTTTTGAAGCCAAAGTAATCGACGTTATAATCTCTGTCTCCAACAATCATGGAGTTAATTTTGCGAGCATTATTTTTTATGATTTCATAAACTGAGTCGGAAAGAAATCCTGCGTCATAAATTCTCTTTGCGTTTTTAGAGAAGGGTTTAATTATGGATTTATATAATCTAGAAATAGCTACGCGAGAAGCTAACAGAGAGTAGTCTGGGTGTGTGGAGGCCATCCCTGCGGCTGTTTCCGCAGCTAGGTTATCCAGCTCTGTTGTGGTTATGCCGTCATGCAGTCCTGAGATAGTCTTCTTGACTACTTCCATGTAGTCTACGTAGTCTACATTTAAATCCCAAGTTTGCTTTTTAATTCTGGCTGTTATTTTATCCAGCTTTACTGGCTCTGTGCTTCCGTCACGTTTAATTACTTCCATTTTTAAAACTCCATATCAAAGTTCAGACCTACATCCTCTGTATTTTCACCCACGCCCGACTTAGAATATTCAGCAACTCGCTTTTCAAAGAAGTTTGTTTTATTCTCTAGGGCGATGTTCTGCATAAAGTCAAAGGGGTTATCTGAGTTATAAACTTTACCACATTTTAAGTCTAAAAGCAACCTGTCGGCAACAAATTCTAAATATTGTTTCATTAAGTCTGAGTTCATACCGATTAAATCTACAGGCAACGATTCTGTGATGAATTCTTTTTCAATTTCCAGAGCGGAGCCGATGATGTGTTTGATTTTCTCTTCGGGAACCTTGTTTATTACGTGTTCGTTATGTAAATGACACGCAAAGTCGCAGTGTAACCCTTCATCTCTGCTGATGAGTTCATTTGAAAAACTTAAACCCGGCATTAGGCCGCGCTTTTTAAGCCAGAAAATTGAGCAGAAGCTACCGCTAAAGAAAATGCCCTCCACAGCAGCGAAGGCAATCAGTCTCTCAGCGAAGCTTGGAGAGTCAATCCACTCTAAAGCCCATTTAGCCTTCTTCTTAACGCATGGTATGGTTTCTATAGCTTTGAAATACTTCTCTTGCTCTTCTGGGTTTTTAACGTAAGTGTCAATTAGAAGTGAATACGTTTCGCTATGTATGTTTTCCATCATGATTTGGAACCCGTAGAAAAACTTAGCTTCTGCATATTGAACTTCACTTACGAAGTTTTCGGCTAGGTTTTCGTTTACGATGCCGTCTGAGGCAGCAAAGAAAGCTAGCACGTTGTTTATGAAATGTCTCTCTCCTTCGGAGAGTTTCTCGTATTGGGCTATATCATCGGATAAATCTATCTCTTCTGCGGTCCAAAAACTGGCTTCGGCTTTTTTATAGAACTCCCAAATATCGTGGTGTTTAATTGGGAAGATAACAAATCTGTCTGGATTTTCTTGAAGTATGGGCTCTGTCATGATGCTACAAGTAATATTACATGATACTTGTGTTTGAATCAATCAAAATCTACCAACAGGCAACTTTTTTACAAACGTGCTAAATTAAAGTGTATCAATCTTCCCCTGAAGTGTTTGACGGAAGCTTTCTGCCTCTTCTTTCCTTGCTGTATTTATCTAGATATTCCTTCTTTACTGGGTCATAACCTAGCTTTTGCTTTCTCTTTTCGCTTAGCTCTCTAGAGCGGTCCCAGAGTTCCCCGACTGTTCCTTTCCCAGTGCCTCCGTCAACTTTATTTTTAAACGCTTGCTTGTCAAAGGGGTCTATGTCTACATCTATAGCCGCATTGGGGAGTGTCCATTTTCTTTTCCACTCTAATCCGTTTTCGTCTACGTAGACATGCGGTTCTTTCATTGATTGAACCAAGTCTATTTCCTCTTCTGTTTCTGGGTTGATAAAAGTATAGATGGGCATTATTTAAGCTCCTCAAGTATACTATCCAACATCTTTGAATAGGTAAAATCTTCTTTAAGTTTCTGACCTTCTACATTTACCTTTTCGGCCTTGACTCTTTTAACTGCCTCTTGACACCCGCTAATAAAATCATCTTCATCAATTTCGTAAATTTGACCTTGGTTCCAAGGAGAGTCATTAGTGAAAAAGACACCGTCCTCCGCTGTCTGCTTTCCTTTTGGCTCTATGAGAACCGAGTTCTTCTCTGTAGCCCAGCCTTTATACCCAGAGCAATTTAAAACTACTGCATGTTTACCCAGAGCTACAGACTGAAACTCTGGTAACCCCCAACCTTCGCCTCCGGAGCCAGCTATTACAACGTGGGCGGAGTTTAAGAATTCATTGTATTGCTTGTTGGTGTTCATGAATCCAGAAAACAGCACATTAAAAGGTTTGTCATTACCCACCAACGCTAAAGCTATTTCGTTATTCTGTTCTGCCGAGAGAAATGGATTCCATACAGCGCAGTGGAGCGCGTATTTTTTATTGTTTCCATACTTTTTAATCCAAGCCTTGATTAGCTTGTCGTGATTCTTTCTCTTTTCGAATTTACCCAAGATACTAAATACGATTCTGTCGTCTCCATAGTCAACTTCTGTTTCTTTAAAGTTGTGGCTGTCAAAACCTAACGGTAGATATCCTACGTTTTCGCAGCCCGCCGCCTTAAAGGCGTCCACAGCTTCTTGGTTTGAAAATAATACTTTATAATTATTCTTAACTACGTTTATTTCACATTCGGTTGGCGAATCTAATTCGTAGAAAGAAAGTAGTACCTGCTCTTTACTGATTGAGTTAAGGCTACCGTTTAAATGCCAAAGGTTGAAAGCTTTGTTGTTTCTATCATGCTTAAAGTGAAAGGTCGATGAGGCTTCGGACATCCATTTTATAAAATCTTCATCCTGCTCTTCTGAGGATGGGTCAAATTGATTTTGATGTAACGATAAAACAATGTCTTGGTTTCTATTATAAAGCTCTCTCAACAAGCCCAAAGAAACTTGCCCGAAACTCAGAGGGTTTACTATTAGATTAAAAGGCGTACTCATTGCATAAAAATAACCCCGCCCCTGCATCAAGTCAAGGACGGGGTTACTTATTTTTTATGATAAGGCTACAGAATGCCTTCCTCTACTACTTCGGTCTGCCCTCCTGACTGCTGCTGCGTTTGCTGCTGTCCATTCGGGGTGCTTTTATACACCCTGAAGTCAGGTTGATTATCTGCGTTCTTATACTTATTAGTAAAGACGACGACTTCTTGAGTCGAACCATCATCCATCTTAAGCTTACCGCTTAGATATTTTTGGTTAGAACCGCTTCTTTTCCAAAGCGCTCCGATTTCGCGCTCAGACCAGTCATTATTAGTAGTATTATTATCGTTACTCATGATTGAATAAATATACTATACCCCTAATTGTTTGTCAAGCTAAATAATATCTGAAGCAAAAGTGTTGTTGTTATTCATCTTGCTCCTCAGCATTTTAATCGCTTTATTGTGGAGGTTGATGGCTGTTTGGGTGCTTACTCCTATTTCGTTTGCTACTTTATTCCACGGTGTTTTTTTATTTGGGTTTTTAAAGTATCTAATTTCCAGTATCTTTTTTATTCTTTTGTCGCTGGATTGATTGAGTAGATTGTTTACGTAGTCCATCTGCTCTTCTACCGACTCTCTTGGTAAATCATCTAAATCCTTATGCATAAAGTATTCTATTTGCGAATCTTCTGTTGCCATTAGGTTGTTCTTATTCATGCAGTTGAGGCAGTAGTATCTCATTTGATTGCCTAACCATGTGGAAAACTTCGTTTTCTTAGTTGGGTTAAATGATATCGCTGACTTGTATATTAAATAATCCTTTTCGCTAGTTACGTCTTCAATATGAAGTCCGCTATTGATAATAGCTGGGGTATATTTTTTACATACGTCATAGCATAGCGCTGAGTGTCTAGCTATTAACATTTTCAAACTGTCTTCACAGTTACTACTTTTTATTTTAGATACTAGTTCTGCATCCGTGGCGGTTGTGTTCTCCATAGTTCAATTATATCCTTAAATTCTTCCTCTTTCATTCTTGAGTTCTTAAATGTCATGACTCTAATGCCTGAGGGTTTTTCGAAGTATTTTATGGGTTCGTTGAAGTAGCTTTCTGCTTGGCGAGCTTGACACCTCTTAAACTCTTCTTGATGAGAGAGGATTTGCGTTTCGCTTTTTTCTGTTACTAAAAAAGTTTTTTGAGCCACAATAATTTTACCGTTCTTTTCTATAGCTGTGGCTAGATGAGAATAACTAGCGTCATGAAGGTACTCCGTTTCAATACCCGCGAGCACGCCAGTCTCTTCTTTTATTTTGACTGGAGTGTCTGGGTAATAAGCTAGAATAGGGTTTATTCTACCATCATCAAAGGTGTGGCCTTTGAGAAAGTGTTCGACTATACCCTGAATATGCTTCCAGTCTTGGTCTTTCATCTACTGAGTGGACAACCACTCAATAAATTTGACGACCTTGGAAGAAATATATTTATCTTTATTTATAAAGTCTTGATTGAATTCCCACTCTAAGTTATAATCGGCACACTCTTGGAGCTTCGGTTCGTTACGCTCCTCTTCTTTATTTGCTGGTTTTCTGAATACCTTTACGTTAGAATTTAATCTTGATTCAACTGTGTATTGCAGTATATGTACCAATTTTCCACCCTTTTCTTTTTGCAGCCAGTACGTCTCGTCTTCTGGGTAATCGGCGTAACGCAAGTCCGAAACGAATAAGTAGTCATAAAGATTTTCGTATTTCTTTATTTCTGGATTTAGCTGCTCTACCCAATGACGGCCTTCAGTTGCGTGCCTCTTGGTAGTTCCGTGGGCGACTAGAAAATCTCTTATCTTTTCTTTATCTTCTCTTGCGCAATTTACAGAGTCGATTCCGTAATGCTCTAAACACCAATCTCTAACCTCAGACTTAAGGGAGGAGGCTAATGCGAATTTTCTAGATGTTTTTCCAAGCTCGTATAACTCGTCCATGCAGGTTTGAACAAAGAGGTCTTTCCCTGCTCCAGCTACTCCAGACACCCCAATAATCATTGACCCAAATTCTCCCCTTTGTTTTTGCTGTCCATTAGGTAGGCGCAACAGTATACTAAGTTTTTGATGTCTCCTTCTTTGATGCTGGTTGGGTCAGCCAAATCCTTATCGTTACCCAACATCTCACAGAAACCATTGATTATCTGAGTCATTGACAAACAGGTTTCAGCGGAAAGCTCTATGTTTTGAGTCATAGTCTCGAAGCTCTTCTTCAGAACCCAAACATCCTTATCTTCTACCCTTGAGCAAGCGATTAAATTTAAAGACTCTAAATCCTTTAGGGCGCAGTTGATGGCTGAAGCCTGTTCTCTTCTGCTCTGCTTCTTTCTTTTATCTGATTTTAAAAACTTCTCTTCGTCTGTATCAAAACAGAATGAATCGTTTTCTGAGAACCAAGCGTACAGCTTAATTGAGGCGTCAAATACTGTCATCGTATTACTAATGTATCACTATCTTGACTTCAGGTCAATTTTTTTCTTGATTTGAGTCAAAGAAAGTCGTACTCTTTCTTATTAATGGAAATTAAATTCAGAAAGGTCAGACCAAATGCCATTGCGCCCACTAGGGCTCACTCGTGGGATGCTGGTTATGACCTTTATTCTTGCGAGGATATAAGCATTGCGCCTATGGAACGCAAGTTGATTCCTGTTGGAATCGAAATTGAAATCCCAACGGGTTGCTACGGAAGGATTGCTCCTAGGAGTGGTTTAGCAGTAAGAGCTGGTATTGATGTATTGGCTGGCGTAGTAGACTGTGGGTACAGAGACGAAGTAAAAGTAGTCTTACAGAATTTAAACTTGCCAGAATTCTTATTTAAACATCCAAACGATAAACGCGGGCTAAATGCTTCTGCTTTATTTGGAGATAAGAATAGGCATGACATAGCCGCTGGAGATAGGATAGCACAAATCATTATTGAGAAGTGTTACTATCCCGCTTGGATAGAGCAAGAGACTCTAACTGAGCAGGGAAGAAACGGTGGCTTTGGTAGTACAGGAATTTAAAAAGGTAATCCTTTTACGCTTGCTGGGAGTAATCAGTAAAGTTTTCCTTTGGTGAGACCGCGAAGGTCAGGGTGCTGGCAATAACCCATATCCAAGGGTATGCTTAGGATACATACGTCCTAAAAAAACGGATAGGTAACACCTATCGGAATGACCCGCCGTGTAGCTTCACGCTGGGGGTAGCCGTTGTAATGAGTTTTTAAGCACAGTTTCTCACCCTATATGGGAGACGGCTCTAGCTTATGCTAGTTGTATGCGTCATGTGGTCCCAGCCACGTTAAATACTTGGGCTCATAGGAAACGCAGCACATGGTACAGGCATTACCCCTCCCTTATATGGGGGGTTTTGTCTGTATTTCTCAAGGAAACATAGTACATGGATAATTTAGAATAATTAAGATTATTACTCTAAAATAAGAAATGGTAGACTATTTTACATTACTGTGGGCATCTTCTGCGATAGTGGTTATCAACTTGGTTTGGTTTAACAGCACGGCTTTCGAGGAGTACGCGAAGCTTTTATACGCTGATAAGTTTTTTAAGGTGAAGGATTTTGAAACGGAGCAGAAAAATGATTTCACTTTGACATATCATAATTATCTTTTATTAAGGCACAGCAGTTTCTTTATTAGGCTGATAACTTGCCAGCTCTGTTTTACTATTTGGCTGAGTGTTTTAGCGTGTCTACATATTGGTTTTATAAATCTACCGTTCTTGATTATATTATCTTACAGTATTTATGGAGGTGTAATAAAGTTAAATGAACACTAAAAGGTATAGTAATTTTACAGAGTTTTTCAATGACTTTAAAGAGGAGTTCTTAAGGACTCAGAATCAAAGGTTATTTGCGTTGTTTAATACTATTGCGACGTTGAGTCAAGGGTGCGGTTGTACGAGAAGATACAGAACAGGCAAATGTAGTGAGGAGTACAGGAATTTACCTCAGTACATAGCCCCAGAGAATGTACAGGTAATGCAAATGAAATTTCCTAACACAAAATTTGAATTAGCTGAAGGTGATGAGGTTTTTCATGTAATTGATGTGTAAATAAATAAAATGCCACTGCCATCACCCAAGGGAAAACAGGATAAAAACAGCTATATTTCGAGCTGTATGGGTAATAATACCATGAAATCTGAATTCCCAAAGCAATCCCAGAGATACGCGGTCTGTCAATCTAAGTGGAAAAAGTCCAAAGAATACTCCAAAGGGCAAATAATTTGGGATGATAATGAAGTAGATGGTGAAGATTATCTAATTTATTAGGCCTTTTTATCTTCTTACAGCCAAAACCCTAGTGTAAATAAAATTGCTACTAGGCGAAGGAAATGGCTACTTGTAACATTAAAGGTACAGTTGTAAACATAGGTTATTACGAGAAAGGAAAATCGTAATGGCTAACTGTCAATGCTCCTCCCTTTCCGCCTTCTATACTTCAGAAGGAAACATTCATAGCCATACAGACTGTTGGCCTACCGCTGCCGAAGCGTTGAGTGCAGGGTCTTCTTTTTGGGTTAATGACCCATACGGAGTATTTTCGTCAAAAGCTTTATGTTTAACTTCTCTGACCGCGATTCAAGCTGGTCATTGCACCACTGGGCCAAGTGGATACGCATTTGAGATAAGAGCTTGTGCGTCAGCATCACCGTCGCCTTCTCCCGAGTTGAAAGGCTTGTGTTGCACCTTCAGCCGTGGCACAACAAATGCCACAGATACTTACGGATGCTTTGGTCCGACCACGAAATCGTCATGTTTTGCTAACAATGGATTTAACTGGTATCAGTTAGGCAACAGCGTGCTTGGAGGTGCGTCCTCATGTATTAATAATTGGTGTGTCTCGATGGCGCCACAGCCATCGTCGAGACCCTCTTCGAATTACGATTGCTGCACTACGGCAGGAAAGCCTAAAGTTTACAGGTCGTTTTCGGTTCTGAATGGATGCGTGGCACCGTGGTATGGGCACCACCCATATACAAATCCTACTAATTTCTGGCCAGCAGCTTTGGCCGGTCTCTCAGCAACTACACCGTGGGGTGTTGGAGGCGCTCTTCCCGATACGAATCGACGAGCTCACGCAGTTTTTGACTACACAAAATACACCAGAGTCAATTTCCAACTCGGTCACGATTGCGATTTAGACTTCAGCAATTTTAATGAAACTTTAAATGCAGGAGCAGACGATTACGGGATATTCGGTTGGATTAGAGGCCGAAGGCCGTGCGGGACGTCAAACCTCCCAGGACTCATGATAACGCCGCCGAGGCGGTACTCGTCTGGCATGTGTGGATACTTTTGGAAAGGGGGAGCAGGACTAACAGCAAACGTATGGTACAAATGGGATAAAGGTTATAATGTTGAGTATATAATTAATCCCAGCCTCGCTAAAATACAATGCGGTGATGAGGTGTTCACTTTTTCAACAACAGATATATCGTCCTGTTCAGGCCAAAACCCTCGTCGCGCGTACGGGCAGCTAACTTTACTGGCAGGAACACCAAAACAACTTTATTCTAGCTCACCAATTTGGCTTCCAATGAATTACCCGTACTCGTCTTCATCGCGTTCGGGTTGGGGTCACTTTTATAAAAACGTAAGCTGCACGAACCTTGGTTCTCAATGCGCTGCTTCTGTAACCGCAACAGGAGGGGCTCCGTGTTGCGTTCCACCAAACGGTGCGTCTTCCGGATACTGTTTTATCACTGATTCTTTGACTTGCGTATGGGGGCTCGGAGGAACTTACTTCCCCAGCTTGAGTAGTTGTAGATATAAAATGTGTGATTCTTTACTCACTAATCCGCCTAGCTCGTCAAGCCCCGAAGCTTTAGGGAGAGCGCATTACTTCACAGAATATAATTGTAAAGACATAAATACTTTAGCTCCAGATGTAGTTTGCGACACAGGTAAGAAGCAATTCTTAGACAACTCCGCGAAAAGGTACGTTGTTGTGCATGAGAATCAACTACCAAAAAACGGTGGCAACACATGCTTTTACGACCCAACTAGAACATTTCACTTCGTAATCAATCACGGAAACTCCTCCTGCAATCTTTACATAAACGACAAAAGAAATTGCTCTGCAACTCGAACTCTAAACCTGTCAAACAAGATAGCTTTAGACCATTGCTGTGAGTGTGATAATCAAAGCTGCTCACCATACGTCGCCGCCAACTCATCTCTAGTAGCAGCTAACCCATCAATTGCCCTAAGACCGGGAAGATACTGTTTTCATCAAGAGTTTTATGCTTGGCCCGTGCTTTCAGCGCCGACTCAAAAAAATACACAAGCTATGAATGGCTCGACAAATTGCGAGCAAGCAGACCGCTGCGGAGCCACTTACAAGCACCCACATCCAAGACCAGAAATAGTATCAATTAGAGTACCTAGATTATTTACAGAGGCAGAAGTTAAAGGTAAGTGGATTGCCTTGGACCCAAAACATTCGGCTGAAAAATATAAATTTTACAAAATAGAAAAACCAGTACACGAAAACTGCGCGAGTCTTAACGGGTTTACTCCAACGCCAAGCCTACCCTTGAATGCTCCCACGATTCAATCTTCTACTCCGTACTACAGAATGACAAACCCGAGAGCTTGGGCAATGTACCATCACGGAGGTCCCACCGCTCAGCCATGCAATCAAAAAGCGGGGATATTTTTATCGTTTGGCGTACGTGGCGCTTGGGACGCTCTACCAACAGACCCGAATCACCCAGTAAACCAAACAGGGTGGAGAGGCGCGACTCCGTATTCAGGCGGCAACACTTGGCCAGCTTTAGTAACGAAGAACACAAGGTTAATGTTAGAGGTTAATTATGACATGTACCCGCTGATAGACACTGGAGGCAAAAATGAAGCTGAAAACTATGGACTTAAACAGAGTATTCGTGTGCTGAGTCCGCCCAACGGATTCAGTAGTAGGTTTTTAATATTTAAAGATTTTAATGAGCAAGGCGTAGCGTTTCATAATCAACCCATTGCTGGGGGAGGACCGTATCTAAACTTCACCGTTAACCCAAGCTCGCGTAACCCACAAGCAAGTCATAGCTCAATAGGTCACGCCGACTGCCTATCGAACGTTTGGTATAAATACTTCCGTACGATTCAGGAAAACAACCTAACGGCATGGATTCCATTTCCTTATGGTGACCACAACTGTTTCCCAGGTCCCTACACGAATGTTAGATTCAGGCCTGTTTGGGAGGCTAGGAACCCGAGTAAGTCTAGTGAAATTAGTGTATACTACGGAACTTGGTCTAGCGCGTCTCTGGGCGTAAGGCAAATAGAATGGCCAGGTGGAACTAGATGGCCTGTCAGAGATTGGGGTGCGCAGCACGGTTCATCACAGGCGATTTGGAAGTATACAGACGATGCCACTACTAGACGAGGAGCACAATGCTATTATGACGTAGAGAGATGTTATTATGAGCCTTCACATTGTTCGGTTGGTCGTTGGAACAATTATGGAAGACGTCCAGCGTTAAACGCTTTCGACGGAACGATGCATCAACTTCCGAAGGTTGGAAACATCGTCACTTGGGTTCCAGCGTGCGTTGATAGTGGTGTGGTGAACCAAAACACCCAATACGCTTGTGGCAAAGTCATGGGGATACACCCTCAGCTTTACGGGGCTGCGCTCCCAGTGAATCCACCGGGCGGTGCGTACGGGGACGCTATTTATCATCCCACATGTTCTAACCAAGCGCGGCGATGTCATTGGCCCCCTTACGAGAATAATATTGACGCAATAATAAACAACAACCACAGCGTACTTATAGAGCAACTTATCGCGGCGAATTCATCCAACGCTAGCAATTGCAGTAAGTGCCACGTAATTTTGGGGGTAACATAACATGAGTGCGTCTTCAATAAATTGTGAGTTTGGTGGACAAAGCAATACGCGAGTCAAAAATTGGGTGCGCGATATCGCATATACCCAAGGCGCCGTCGCTTGCTATTTTAATAAAGGCTACGAAGTTATCGTTTCTCATAACTATTACGGTGACTCGTCAGGAGCAAAACTCCCAACTAATGCATCTTATTGGTCTAGACAACAAGCTGGCGATACGTGCTGTTCGTGCTCGGTAAACGTAGGCTGCGCAGCTAGCGCAACACAAGCTTGGAGATTGTCTTCAAGTTACAACTGTAATGTGGAAATTTTAGCTAGTAGCCCGTCACCTAGCGCATCACCCAGCCCGTCACCTAGCGCATCACCTAGTCCGTCTCCTAGCCCGTCTCCTAGCGCGTCACCCAGCCCGTCACCTAGCGCGTCACCGTCCGGAAGTCCAGCTCGGTGCTCATTAAACACTGGATGCGCTTCCGCAACGGCTGCGTGGGGAATCAGTACAAGTTACGAGTGTAATGCAGTTGTTACTCAGAGTTCGCAATCACCCTCTGGCTCTCCATCTCCATCCGCATCCCCATCCGCATCCCCATCCGCGTCTCCATCGGCGTCTCCGTCTGGGTCTCCGTCTGTGTCTCCATCGGCGTCGCCTTCCACATCGCCTTCAGCATCTCCATCTGCCGCTGCGCCGTCAACCACGGCCTCGTCTGAGTCATGCTGTAGAGCTTTGAGTGGTTGGTTATCTGGGGCTCATTATTCCCCAAATCAAGTGGTCAAAAACAAAATTAGAGTTACTATAGGAGGTACACCATGAGTAGCTCCAGTTCCCATAGCTCCAATACTACATATCCTAATACTACTATAAAGTTTAACGCTGGGCGGTATTTGCACGCTGGGACTTGGCAAGCGTACGAGCTTAGCGCGATAACGGGTTACGGAAATAATCCTGCACATGCTTTTGCGGACGCTAAATATAAATTCAATAAATTATATACAGGTTGTGGATTTGCATCCAATGTGGTGCATTTTCCTTCTTTTAATAGCTCCCCTAGCTGGACTTTAATAAACTCCTCAACCAGTAGTTTAAATACTAAGTGGAATGATTATAATCGTCCCAACCCCCCGACTAACGCTGGCGAATTCGCTGTACACTCCCACACATTAATACCGTTCATTAATCAATGTGTAGTAACTACGCATGGATTATGTGGTCCAGAGTCTACATTAAAGCAGCATAGCGCCGCAATCACAAACTTAAAAACCAAAGGCAGCAAAAACGATTGTAGAGTCAAGTTCGTAAATGACGACACTAAAGACAATGAGGAGCAAATGTGGAAATGCAGTTACCCTAAAGTAACGCTTGATTGGACGATTGAAACAAGAGGTTTTTGCACAGGCTCGGATGACAACAGTTTTGCAGACGCATGTTTTTCAGACAGTAAAAACTATGGTATTAATGATTCAGATAACCCATTTGTAGACTCCTATCTTACAGACGTAGTAGAAGAGTCTGACGGAAGCGTAAGTTGGAGTCTCAACACATTTGGAGCACCACCATGCTCGTACGATACGCACAATTATTCTTACGAGCAGCCCACCATTAGACTCAACAGAGACGAAAATGGTAATTGGAAATTTAGAATCAATTACGACAACATTGACGACACCTATACTGGCGGATGGCAGGAGGACTACTTAAGTCATAACGGCAGCGGTTACACAGGCGACACCCCAGCGGATTGTGGCGCTGCGGACTCTACCCCTTGGTTTGATTACCCTAGCACTTTTTACGAAACATCTTTAAACGTTAATACGCCCACGGATAACGGTTGCCCCATACTGGGCGCGGGCACTTACGCTGTAAATTTAAGCACACCTTGGATAAATCAAAGTTCAGCTTGGACCAGTTCGGAGCTCGAAAACTGCGCCTGCTACAGTATGGATGGTGAGACTGGCGAGGTCAGCACCAACTGCACAAATGGAAACGACCCGACGTACGCTTTAAAAATAACAATTAACTCCGTAAAAGTTGAGATAGTAAATGCTTGGGACGGCGTCCAGGAATGGGGTAGCAGCGCCAACAGCGCTGACGGATGCAACAATAACGACGGCCACGGCCCTATCGATGAGTCTACTTGCTTTCCGCCATCGAACACCACGTATGTATACGGACTGAAGGCGGCACCTTTAACTTATTCAGGGTTTACTTACATGGCTGTAAGTTCCGCTGCGGGGGCCGCGACTTATCAAGCCACCCATAAATATGCATGGCAAACTAGTCTTGTAGCTAGACCCCATGCCGCCTCCGGTCATTTAAACTGTAGCTCTAGCGCATTCATAAGAGTTGGACCGAAAAGCGTTATTACTAATAATTGCGCAGACTTAAATCAGAGGTTCAGAGTTTATGCAGCGGGAGGTATCACGAACATTTGGTTTCAGACCATGCATAATCCAACCGCTGGCGCATCGTCACCCACAGCCACTATAAATCCGAGCTTTAAACCGGGAGATGAGTGGGCGTGGATAGATTATCATTACCCCAAACCCGACCGTTTTTATAACGTAATTCTTCAAAACCCACGCGTAACCAATATGATGTTGAACGTCGAGGACGCAAGAGGCTGCGTTACTCGTCATAATATTCAGTTTAGTGTACATAAATGTTCTTCAGCGAGTCCGTCGTGCTGTACTGCTCCATATCAGTGGATTACTGGTCGCGGGGCCACTCTAGCGGAAGCTAAAAATCAAGCTAATTATTACTATGATGCTACATATAAACCTAATGGTTATTTAAAAACAGGTTTAGATTCGTATACTCAGCATTTCCCGTGTGCGCCCGCTGCAAGCAGCTCCTCGACTCATGGCGGAGGAACACCATTGATTGCTGCTCCTGTTAAATCTAATCAAATTACTTTAGAACAGGCTTGGTCAGGCTTGGTGAATGTAGAAGAGGAGATTCTACCAGAGGGTGAGGACTTTGGCTCAACAATCTTGCCACCGATGGCTTATGGTTTTGGGCGACACTTGGCAACTCGCCCGTGGTCCCCGCCGGGTAGCCCCAGCAATCCTTGGAGAGTGTCTCACGGTCACGGCAATGTCAAGCTTGGCTTTCATCCAACCAAGAAAACTGGAAATAATCCACTTACAACTAGGTGGAGACGCCTCCCTGGCCCACCTCACCCCGTTAGAGGCGGAGGAGGCGGAGGTTGGATACTGTATACGCCACCGCGCCGAGGATATCCGAGAACGATAGTCATTGGTCCTTCTGGTACAAACCCACCAGCTAATCCGCCTATGCCAAGCGATTGCAATGAATATCATATGCAGATTTGCCAAATAGATTCATCCAAATCTGGATGCTTTTCTTCGGCTTCCCCCTCGGTTAATCCGTGCATATCTTCACCGCAATATATAACTAATAATAATTATGTTGGTCCAGCTTGCAAACCCTTGACTCTCTCAGGGGTTGTTAGTTGCGACTCAGGTGTAGCTTGGTGGGCGCCAATAAATTTAGAGCAGGGGATGACTTTTTCAGCCCTCCAATTATCCGCCACTTCGGTGTCTTACTCAGTGACTTGGCCCATACCTACTTGGGGCAATTACACAGTTCAGTTTTGGGTTAGAGATGATTGCAAACGTACAACTGCACACCCAATAAATTTCAGTATCAACTGTTCTAATATATCTGTTAATGCTGGTGGTTCTTCGGTATGTATTTGTTCTTATATTGCTCCGACTTCTTCTAGCAGTCAGTCGAGTCAGCAGCATACGACGAATTCAAGCTCGTCGAGTCAGCAGC
>CEUO01035104.1_pt1 | contig 16013 bp, 21 predicted proteins | sample 531391 | NCBI WGS metagenome assembly CEUO01 (sample SAMEA2622799, study PRJEB7988) | marine metagenome | isolation source: saline water (ENVO:00002010), including
GCTTCAATGATTTTTTTAACAGTTAACCAGTTTTTTTGTTCAAAATCGCCTGGAATGTTAAAGATTTCATCTACTTTGCCAGATTCTATAATAGTTGTAACTGCTTCTGCTGTATCTTCTGCGTGAAGCCAGTTGCGGATTGGTTCGCCTTCGTCGTGAAGCATGATCTTTTTTCCTCGCTGGAGGAGTTTCACACATAAAGGAATAAGTTTTTCTGGGTATTGTCCTTCACCATAGTTGTTTGTTGGACGAACAATAACATACTTTACACCGTAAGTCCTTGCCCAAGCCAAGATAAGCATATCTGATGATGCCTTAGAGGCTGAATAAGGGTTACTTGGGATAAGAGGGTCTGTCTCTACGTGTTCGCCCTCTGCGATGTCTCCGTAGACTTCATCAGTGCTAAAATGAAAGAAAACAGGGCGCTTCATAGTGTTGTCTGGTTTTCGGCGAATAAGGTCTAGCAGGTTTTTTACTCCATTCACGTTTGTTTCAATAAAATCGCTACTATCAATGATACTATTACCTACGTGAGATTCAGCAGCAATATTAATAACATAATCACAATCTGGTAAAGATTTAAGTTGAGCGATATCTTCTTCCAGAAAGGTAAAGTTAGAATCCCTTCTAAAATCGTCTAGAAACGATTTGTTTGCCGCATAGGTAAGGTTGTCTATCCCATAGACCTTCCAACCCTTAGAGAGGCATTTTCTTGTGACATATGAGCCAATTAAACCTAGACATCCAGTAATAACAACAAGTTTCATTTAATCTCCTTTTAAAATCCTGTGTGAATCAGAGTCAAAGTGCTCAGTCGAAAACTCAAAAAGCTCTGAATCTTTAAGGGCGATCATTTGATGTCGGAGTCCGCGCCATACATGAAAGTTATCTCCAGGATTCAAAACAAGTTCTTCAGCCAGGGCGATGTTGTCTTTGTCAGAAAATTTGACCAACATCTTTCCTGATTGTAAATAAAAAACTTCGTCTTTAAGTTCGTGGTAATGCCAAGAGCATCTTTTACCTTTCATAAAGAAAAGAAGCTTTCCGCAGTATTCGGACTTGTTTACTATCCATTTCTCGTAACCCCAGCCCTTCTTGACGAACTTCATTTCAAGACCCTGATTCAAAGTAGACATGAGCACTTATTCCTTTATCGTCAATGTAAAAATCTCCAGCAGGCTTACCAAGTATAAGCTTGTGATACTTAGCTCCCCAAGAGGCAAGTTGTTTTTCGGTTAAGTCATAAAACTGAGCAATGGCTTTTTCAGCATCATTGTTGTGACGACCCATTCCTCTCGCAGTAAAATAAATAATCTCGCAACCATCATCGTAAAGCTGGTTAATAACCTTTATACGATTGTGTAGTGGCTGTGCTTGTGTGTAGTCGTTACCAGAGACCTTTTCACAAATTGTTCCATCAATGTCAACTACATACGTCATTGTTTGCCTCCAGAATGTTTGTGGTAGAGTATGTTCCTATTCTATCAAAAAATAAAACTTTGTTAACTTTTTCCTGCCCTACGACCATCTTGCCTTCCCAATCAGAACCAACAATCATTGTGTCTACATTGTTTTCAACGAGCCTTTGTCCTAGCTCGTTGTCGGTTGAAAATAACACAACCTTATCAATGTACTTGATTGCCTCAAGAAAAAACTTACGATCTTCTTGACTGTTGAAAGGACGGCTGGGTCCTTTACTTTCTTTTACGCGGCTGTCTGTATCTATACCAACAACAAGATAGTCGCCTTGTGATTTACAAAACTTAAAAAGTTCTACGTGTCCTCGATGAAGAATATCGAAACAGCCATTAGTCCAAATAACTTTCATCTAGTAGTTCGCGTACCAAGGAGAGTCAATAATCTTATAAGCCTTCAAAAGTTGCTGAATGCTTGTGTCGAGATCATACAAGCATTCGAATCCTTTGTCGTAGATCTTTTGACTGCTCACAATATAATCTCTTACATCTGGATCTTTTGTGAACTCTGCCTTGATAATTTCAAGCGGAGTATGTTCGCCAATCTTTTCTGCTAGTTGAAGCTTGTTCATATTCATAGCATCGTGTCCGAGGTTGTAAGTATCGTTTTTACAATCATTCCAGTTGTCAATCAAAAACTTAAACGAGCGGCAGACATCATGAATGTGAACATAGTTTCTCATAAATTCACATTCGTAAAGAACTAAAACTCTATCTCGAAGTGCTCGAAGGACAAAATTATTTACGAGAAGATCAGTCCTCATTCTGCTGGATGGTCCACATACTGTAGCTAAACGAAAAGTAGCGCAGTTTTCAGTTTCTTTAAAAATAGTCTCTGCATCCACCTTGGTTTTGCCGTATAAAGATACGGGATTAAGTGGCGATTTTTCAGTGACTACGGAACCATCTACGCTTTTGCCGTAACCAGAATTTGTGCAAGGATAAATAACAATCTGATCTTTGGACTTAGCTTTAGAAAGCCAGTTGTTGGCTTGAAAATTAATTTCAACTGCTTCTCTAGGGCTTCTATCACATAAAGGAAACCCAACAAGAGCAGCTAAAGGGATAATAATATCTGATTTATCCAAAAGACTTTTAAAAAGTTTTGTGTCTCTTACATCTCCTCTGATAAAATCAAAGTTTTCATTTGAAACGTATCTTAAAAGAGAATCTCTGTCATACATAAGATTATCTAAAACTGTAACTTTATGATCAGGCAATAGGAATTGAACCAACTCGCTTCCAATATAACCTGCTCCGCCTGTGATTAATACATTAGCCATTTGTTACCACCTTATTTTTCCTGTTAGAATATCTTTTAGCATTACCCAGTCGCTTGCTTTAGCCCATAAAGGATTAGAAAAAGCAGCAGGCTTGTTTTTCTCAAAGAAGAAGTGCCCGCTCCAAGCAAAAGGATAAACTATGAATGGCGTTAATAATAGCATAAACCAAAGCGAATGTAAAACGCAAAGAGTTACGAATGTAGTGGTAGCGGTGTTTCCAAGGACGTGCAACCTTCGATTCCATTTGTTTTGATGTAGTGTTAGATAGTGTTCATAATATTCTTTAAACGACATTTACTCCTCTCCTTTGCACTACTTTGGTAGCGCATTCATTGGCGAAAGTTATCGCCTTCTTAATGTCATTAGTGTTTAAGTAGTTGCATACAAGACCTGCGAGAAAAGTGTCACCTGCTCCACTAAGATCTTTAATTTCTACCTTGTCTACTGGGAATATTTCTCCCTTATACCGACAACCTTTTTCACTCAAAGTGACAATAAGTTTCTCATCAAAAATATGAGTTAAATGTTTGATTTCATTAAAGGTTTTTTGATATTCTTCTTCGTTTATTTTAATCCAAGTGCAATCTTTAGACCAACGTCCAAGATTCTTTTTTGTATCCATGAATGTTAAAGGATGGTTGTAACAAATTTTTTCTATATCCTCTTCCGAAAGAAAACCTTTGTTATAATCTGATATAACAATAGCATCATACTGATTGAGAAAATCTTTATTAAGATTGTCGTCTTGGATGCGATTAAGCTCTTTGTCATCAGTATCTACACGTAAAAAAATATGATTAGTTTTTTTATCAACATATCTAGTTTTTGTAATCTCTTCAGTATTGTGAAGTATATCGCAGTCATACCCAAGAGATTTAAGGTTAGCAAAGACGTTCAAAGCCATGCCACCATTAGATGTATTAGTTTGCGGAACAAAGACCGGCACAGGAGCTTCAGGGGCAAGGCGATTGCAATCTCCATAGATATACACATCTTCACATGCATCACCTACAATCAACACCTTCATTACCAACTAACTTCCCAGTCTTTAAATTCAGCAGCTAGACAGTCAATCTTATAGTCTTTTCTGCCTCCGACAATCTCTTGAATCTTGTTTTTAGCAGTGTTTCTAATTCCGTTGATGCCGTGAGTAAGCTCAAGATTGTTTCCATCCTTGATGCCTTTTCGATAGTTAGATTCGTTATGCCAAATATGTAAGTTCATTTGCGACAAGACAACAATTGCTCGGATTGTCTCAGCAGTAATCTCACTCCCTTCGTTCAAACAAAGTTGTATGTCATGAACAATATCTTTTATTTCCTGTGAATATTCTTCTTTATGTTCTGGTATAAACACCTCTTTGAGCTGGACGATCGACAAGCGGTCGATTAGCTCTGATAAGGTTGGTAAGTATTTTCTATCAGTCATTTTGTCTCCATTGCTTTTATAAAGTACTCTACACTTTTTTGAAGCCCTTTGTCAAGGGAAGTTTTTAAGAAAACTTTATCTCCTAAATGTTTTACAACTTTAGTAGTGTCAATTTTCTTTTCTTTTACTCCAACGTACTTGGTTAAATCACGCTTCACTAAATTATAATCATACTTGTAGCATTTACAAACTTTTTCTGCAAATTCATTTATAGAATTATCTACTCCTGATCCTAGATTAAAAACTTCATTCTCTTCATTTAAAAGATTTATCATAGCGTCAACAGCGTCTTCTACATAAATCAGCTCTCTTCTCTGTTCTCCTGTTCCCCAGATTACAAAGTCTTCATTATTATGTTTTGCGTTATAGCAGTTTCTTATAAAATCAAAAATGAAATGATTATCGTCTAGCTCAAAGTCAGGTCCATATAAAGTAGAAGGAACAAAATAAAGCCACTTCAAACCATATTCTTTCTCAATAGATTGAAGCCCGACAAGAAGCATTCTCTTGGTCATGGCGTAGGTGTAAAGACCTTTATCTGGTTCACCAATAAGATAGTTGTCTTCGGTCATAAATATATCTGGTGTATATGAACAACTTGTACCCATGCAAATCATCTTAGCTTGAGGTTGATTTTGAACCCAGTAGGTTAGAATATTAGTATTAATAATCTGGTTTTTAAGCCACTGGTCGCCTGGGTGTTTTAAACAATAATCTCCTGCTTTAGTCACTGCCGCTAAGTGAAAGATATAATCAAATTTAATGTCTTTAAAAAGATTTAAGTTATTAATATCATTAAGATTTGCTGTTCTAGTGTTTGAAAAATATATGTCCCATCCGAGCGTATCTAGCTTTGGTGTTAGGTGTCTGCCAAGAAAACCCGTTGCTCCTGTTACTAAAACCTTCAACCAATCACCTCAAGCTTAGGAAAAGGGATGATAAACTTGACACCTTGGGAAATAATGTCTTGATTCTTATTTATAATTTCTTTTGCAAAATTATGAGATAAAAGAAGATAATAATCTGGTATATCATCCTTTGTTTCTTGACAAATAGGTATGTGCGATTGAGGTAAGTAATGACCAATTTTCATTGGATTGATTTCTACTGCTTTATCCACAAGCGTCTTGTCGATGTCAAAATAATTTAATAAAGTATTTCCTTTGGCTGGGGCTCCATAAACATAGACGCTTTCATTATTGTTTTTAATATCAACCAAAAGATCTCTTAGTGCATTTCTGTTTTGTTTTACGGTTTCTGCAAACTCTAAAGTTCTCTGGATTGTGTACTCTTTATCTTTCTCTAACAAAGCTAAAAACCTATCGGTCTTTGCATTTAAGTCGCTATTATCGTGACAAATCTTGGCTATAATAGAGCCGCTATGGATGTCAGAGGCATAGGCATCAAAGATCTCCATTCCATATGGTTTAAGAAGGTTGTTCAAACTTCTAATAGTATAATAACATAGATGCTCGTGGTATATTGTATCAAAGTTTCCATTTTCAATCATTGCACCAGCATACATAAACTGAACGATTAAAACTCCATCATCTCTAAGGGAGTATTTAATACCCTTAATAACACTGTGCAACTCTTCTAAGTGGAAGAATACACCAGAAGCATTGTAAAGCTTAACTGATTTTTCTCCCAAGTGGCGGCGGGCGCAATCTTCATTGAAGAATTCATTAATGGTCTTTACACCAGCATCTCTAGAGATTCTAGATACTCTCTTAGCAGACTCTACATTGATTACGTTGCTAACACCAGCCTTTTTATATTGTAAAAGTTGGCTACCGTCATTTCCTCCAATGTCAACTACAAGATCGTCAGCCTGCATGTCAAACTGATTGACATTTTCTTCAGCCACTTCATAAAAATGATTTACTAAAGTAGTGGTCATTCCAGAGAGATACTGATGATCTGCAAACATTGTTTCTTTTGGAACAGTATGGTCAAGTTGTAAAAGTTCACAGTCTTCACAATAGCACAAGCGCAAAGGATATTTATCTTCTTTACCAATCTTATCCTCTGTAAGAAAATCATTACACCAAGGTTGTTCTCCAAGATCTAATACTAGATTTATATTTTCTGATCCGCATCCTCTACATTTCATATTATGTCTCCTGTATTAATGAGTACCTCTCTCGTTCACATCTATAGAATATTTTTTTATAAGAGGGGATAACTCTTCTGCATACTCTTTTAAGTTCCATTTTCCTTTTACAAGAGCAGTCGCTATATGAGGAAATACATGACAATCATAATGATACTCTCCTCTTTTTGATTCTCCGTGATAACAAAAGGCACCTCTTATATCTAACTCTTGACAGGTTTTTGTAGCTTGCCATTCAAAAGAGTTCTCGTAATCTTTATTTGCGATGTGTAGGTTGGGACCATGTTGGTGAATTTTTTCTAAATCTCTCGTCCTCCACAAGGCTGCTTGATTTGTATAAAAATATGGAATTGAATTGTGCATTTCAAACAGGTCTTTCCTGCATAAAAAGTTGGGGTAATGTATGTTTGCAATACCACCTTTCAAAAACCTTATAAAAGAAAAACTTGGGACTGTATCTAATATTTTTTGATAATCTAGTATTATGTCTTCTTTAACATCCTCATACAAAATATAATCTTCAGATATATAAATGCAATACTCTTCTTCAACATGTTTTATGCCGCTCAAAAATTGATCTCTATACTTCTTTGTTGTATCATAGTTGATAACTTTATACCCATCTGGTAGAGGATCGCCAGAATCATCTACAAAAATATATTTGCTTGAAAAAAAAGAATCTGAGATGTGTCTATCAATCTGGTCGAAAAACATATCCCATATGTCTTTATTACTGCTTATTGTATTTACTACCAATGCTATCTTGCTCATAAAATTTTATTTCCTTACCTCAATGTTTTTAAATAAATCAAATTCTGTCAAGTCTCTGTAAGGTGGGTTCTCTGGAATATCTGGCATGTGCTCGGGATAGTTCTGCATAAGAGTTAAGCCTCGTGCTGCTTGTTCAGGTGTCATGTACATATTCCACCCTTCTTCATCAATCATGTCTTCATGATATTTAAGTCCATCTGTACGACCTTCATAGCGTCTAGCTTTTAGCCATTTAACGGCTTTTTCGTCGTCACACAGGATCATACCACCCTTGCCGATCTTAAGGTGTTTCTTGATATGAAAACTTAGGCACATAAACGATCCTGGGATGTACATGTTGGAGGTTAAGCGCTTGGCTGCATCATAGATTGGAAATGGCTTTAGTTGGTAGATTCCTTCCCACTCAATGTCTTCAAATACTAACTTACCTCCTGCTTGCGTGATGGATTGTGGAGGAGACAGGTAAGTTCTTTTAGGAATAATAACTTCTTTATCTTTTACATCCATCCACTTGCAAGCAAGGAATAAGGCATTTGTGCAACTGTTCATTGAAACAGCAAAAGGCGCTCCTGTGTAGTGCGCCATTTCTTCTTCAAACATTTGTACTATTTTGTAAGGATTGTGTAACATTATTTTACCTCTTTATCCAGTCAGAAATATGTTCTATAAAATACTGCATTGAAACAGGATTCATTATTACTTCAAAATTTTGGTAATAATCAATCCAAGACAAATTGCTAATATCAGATGAGAACCTTAGCGGTGGCTTTTTGAATGCTTTAATATTTTCTGGAATGATTACACTCATACAGGCGTTTGGAATAGAGAATATAGTATGGTCAGTGATGTTTCTAAATTTAGCAACGCTTTTCCAGACATCTCCGTTGTATCCTGTTGGTTCATTTTTCGCTGTATTTTCATGCCACGACATTCGTTCTTTCTCGTCGGCAGAAATAACATCTCTCAAAATATTATCAAAATCTTCTCTCAGTATAGCTTGGGCAGATTCTTTGAATGGGCACGTATCATGCAATAAAATAATGCCGTCATCTTTTAGTATATTCAAGCTTTCAAAAATTTCATAATTTAAAAATTCTGTTAGATGCATTCCATCTAAAAAAATAACATCATACTTGTTATTAAAAAAGCGCCTATTCATTGTAAAAAACATTTGAGAAGTCATTCTATGTGTAATGTTTTCTGATGCTCCATAAGGATCGACTCCATGTTTTATATTAGTATTGTTGACATTATTAAATGTGAGACCCTGATCGACTCCGACCTCTAAGTAATCTATATCCCCTTTAAGTTCAGATAAAGTATTTATCACATCGGAGGGATCGTAATCATAGGGGTTAGTGATCACATCCTTATTTTCAGAAAAAACAAGAATATCTGCTTGTGCCGCGATTTCGGCGTCATCTGTGATGTTGTTTATAAGTTCTAATGTTGCTCTTTTAGCTTCATAATCTATCATAAATTCCTCAATAATGTTTCTTGGCTAGTCCAAAACCAGCGATGCCATATTTGTCTCCATTATAAAGCATGTATAAGCTTTCCTTGTGCTTGAAAACATGAGGATAGCATATCATATTTTTATCCCATCCTTTAGCAGAAATGTTTAAATTACTTTGTTTCATAGACCAGTCTTCTCCATCTTTACTAAAAGCATATCCAATTCTATATGGTGTACCATCGCCTGATCTGTAAGAAAACCACATATGATATCCATCTGCATCTTTATAAACGGATGGCTTAGAGAAGGCTTGCGCTTTGCCTATTTCATAAGGTATTGCTACACCTTTAAAGTCCCAAGTTTCACAATCTTTAGATGTGGCGTACTTTATAACGTGAACCATTTCTCCATTGACAGACGTCCAGCTTATTGTAGAGCCATACCACATCTTATACAGCCCATTTTCATGAATAATGTGAGGATAAGATAGGCTAACTTTGTCTTCTTCGTTAGTGCCCAAAAGCATAGATATTTCTTTTGTTCTTAAATTTACTCTTCCAATATCTCCTCGCCAGTGGTGACCTTTTTTTTGTTGCCATCCCATAAATCCAATATAATCATCACCGTTCTGTTTCCAGCAATTTCCTATTGTTATTCCGTGAGAATAGAAAGTACTTTCTTTAGGCGTTGCAATAGGAGTTTTATAGTCATTTACAATCTTTCTTTGTTCAACATCATAATCAACATAAGAAATAGAGGACCTGTTCTCACTATCCCTGCCAGAATAAAATATTCTATATATATCATCATTCAAATGACAAGCGAGGGGATTTGAAGCGTGAGTGAGCAAACAAGGATGGTCGTTGTCTACTCTATAGATCATTCCTAATTTTTTCCAACTACACTCTTTCATACTAAAGCTTAAAACTGCTACTTGGTTTATCTAATTTGACACTTCTAGCTGGAACATACACTGAACCTTTTTCAGTGTTCTTTGTTATTACAGAGCCAGCACCAACTAGCGTTTCTTCGCCAATCTCAACCATGTGTCCAATAGTGCTATTAACTCCAACAAAACAATGAGAATTGACAGTACATTGTCCAGAGACAACAACATGAGAACTTATAAAGTTATGGCTCTTTATAATGCTGTGATGTCCAATGTGATTGCCGCTCCAAAGGATAATATTATCTTCTATCTTGACAAATGGTTGTACCGTATTGTCTTCAAAAATAAAACAGTTTTCTCCAATAGGATATTTGGTCATGACACTGCTTTTAGAGCTGATATAAGATGGAAGTTTATAACCTTTCTCTTTTGCTTCATAAAACTTTCTTTTTCTTAAGTGATTTAGCTCCGTATAACTCAGGGCAATGTGCATGTCAAATTCGTCTGGTGGATATAGATCTTGTATCTTTGAAAATGGAATCATAGGGAGCCCCAAATATTCATTAGATTTTATGTGGTCATCATCTTTTGTGAAGCAAACAACCTCATAATCGGTATCATCATTGAAATATTGATGAGCTATTTCTGTATATAACCCTTCGCCAAAAAGAACTAGTTTTTTATTTTTCATTTTTACCTCTTTTGCAATTCTATTAAAATAGAATAGCTATAGTTTGTTTGATTTCTTAAATCAAACAACTTAAAATCATATAAATCTTTAGATTGGTTGCGGAGGGCGGAGATAGCTTCGTCAGGTGTACCTGGCTCAGTGCGATGGTATTTGTAACCTACATCTTCTATGATAACTTTACCGCCTTTTTTCATTTTAGGATAATACAATTTTAGACATTTTATCTGATCTTTAAGTATATGGGATGCATCATCTATTAAATAATCTATCGACAAATCATCAAATTTATTTACAGTATCTATATTATAAGCATCTGCTTGTATAAAATCAATATTGTTTAATTCGTTAAATTTTACATCATATTTCCCATATCCACTTTCTCTCCTGTCCCACTTTCCGTAACCTCTGTAAGAATACTCAGTGATTGGATCTATATCCACGCCAATAACTTTCGATTTATAAAGCCAATCAGCAAACATGGTTAAATCAATACCGTCTCGCACTCCAAGTTCTACAAATACTAAATTTTGTTCTCTTTTGTCTCCAAACTCTTTTGCATAGTAATTGGAAATATACTTATGCGCCCATTCTTTTGTACCGCAAAAGTTTTTTCTACTTATAAAATTTATAAATTCATCACTCATAACGTCTTCTACCAATTAAAATGTTCTTTAGTTTCTGAGCCTAAAATAAAAAACATATCAAGAACGCTAACATAATGATCAAAACCATCCCATAGTTGTTTGTATGTTGGGAAACCATCTAGATCATAATAAGTTAGCTTTATATTATTCTTTTCGAACAAGTCCTCTTCCATATAACCTTTTGCAGCAGGTCCAGTAAAATACTCATTTGCCTCTAAATCATTACAAAGATTAATAAGTTTTTCAGTTTTTCCGCCTCTAATGTCGAACTCTCTTGAGTCTAAGACTTTGATCTCTATATCTAACAAATCAATACACTTTTGAAGCATTACTCTATTAATATCTGACAAATATTCATATTCACACAACTGCTTTGTATACAAGTCTTTAAAGTGAATACTATACTCATCAAAACAAGGAGCTTTTTTGTAATTTTGAACAATCTTGTTCCAATGGTCCAAAGACCATTTGTTATCTTTTACTCTTGCTTCATTTATTTTTTGATGAAACTTGCCTTTAACATCGATAGGTATAGATAGCCACGAAGGTCCATTAGGGGTTATGATTTTATTTCTGTTTCTCCAATCTCTCCTAGTATATTGAGCATTATCATACAAGATAACATGAGTGGCTTTTTTCATAGAAGTAAAGTAGCCCTTCCAAGGAATATAGTTTGACTGAGTTATGATTATTTTATTAGACATTATTGTTTCTTTTGAGACGGTATTCTCTAAAGTTTGTTACACTTAGAAACTCGTTGCTTTCAAAGCCAAGAAGTCTATTTAAATCTTTGTCTTGTGTCTTGTCTTTTAAACAAAAAGGATATTTTATTTGTTGTTTTATAAATGGCAATGTGAACATATTATTTATACCACATCTTGTTTGATTTGTTTTGTTATTTCCAGCTTTGTGATAAACCATAGAGTCAAATAATATAACAGATCCAGCTTCAACACCAGGGGTTTCGTGATTGTGGAAAGATTCTAATTTCTCTACCTTGTGACTTTGTGGAACAAAACAAGTTCCTCCGTTTTCTTCGTTGTAGTCATCTAGACAGTAGTATAGGTTTATTGATAAAGGTCGAGAAGATGTAAACTCTTGATATATTATATCTCTATGAAAAAAACTTTGATGATGGTTTTGCTTTGGAGGTATAAATATTCCATTTTGCAAGCTTAGTATTGCGTGATCTCCTAAGATATCTTTAATGATTTTTTTTGTAAAATCATTGTAAAATAGAAACTGAAAAGATTTATCTTGTAGAAACGGAGAGCGTACAACATTCTCTTCACCAATACTCTTAAGATTGATTTCTCCAAAATCTTTTACTTGTTCGCTATAAACTTCAAGCATTGCATTTTTATAAAACTCTATTTGCTTGACACTTAATACATTGGGAAATACTTGGTATCCCTTTTCTTTAAAAGCTTCATACTCCATGTTTTTTAAAGAAATCCTCCCACTTTTCTACAAGTTTATTAGTATCCATCAGGTTCTCGTAAGTCTTATACATATTGAGTGAAGTTAACTTTTTTTCTTCTTTGTTGTGGTTAGCGAATCTGTACATTTGCTCTGCAAAGCTTTTCACGTCATAAGTTTCAACTAAAGCTCCGTTTTCATTACTTACAAAATCAGCAGCATTGCATTTATCAAAAGAAATTACAGGAGTAGCCAGGGCGGCAGCTTCGTATGTTGTTCTAGGTCCTGCATCGCTAAGAGTAGTCGAACAATACACATCACTTGCAGCTAAGATAGAATTATAAGTATTTTTATCTATATGTCCAGTAAAAACTACTGGTATGTTAAGTTTTTTTAATTCATTAGCAAGGACGTGATCACCAATTTGTGCAGATATAACGACTAACATCTCATCAAACCTATCCACCTTCATCAGATATTTCAGTATTCTTAAAGAAGTTATAAAATAATCCATACCTTTTCTTTTTATAGCTATGTCATGCGCTGACCACATGATAATAAACTTTGTTTTTTGCACGTTAAAAGAAGATTGTTGCTTAAGATTATTAAGTAAGTTCTCCCTTTGATCTTTCTTAGCAAGCCATAATTTTTCAAAATCATCGTGAGAAAAAACATTTTTTAATGGTATTAAAACTTTTTCGATATCCTTGAATATAAAACTCTCACTTGCTTCTTGGAAAGAAAACTTGTTACCAACATTCAAAACAACTGATTCCTTGTTTCTTTCTACAAAATCCTTTGTGGCATTATAGTTCGAAGACAAAAAACTTGCATCGCCACCTTTTCTTCTAGAAATTGCAGGGCATGGTAATCGGCAACCCTCTTTAGTTTTAAACTTGTCACAATTGTATTCATCCGGGTATGCACAATATCCGGTCCATGTATTATTAACAGCAGATAAAATAATGACCTTTGATTTAAAGTGTCTTAAGATCAGTTCTAGTACTGGCAAGTCAATATCTGCTTTATCAGCGATGGCTATAAATTTGTGATTCGGCAAGTTTTTTATTAAAATACGGGCTGCGTGTTCTGTATATTCTTTTCTTCCTTCTTCTGTTTTATCACACTGGTTTAGCCAAAGGTACGGATTACTTGAGCTTGAATCCATAAAATCGTAGTTTATCTGTTGAGCTAATGGTAAATTTTCTCCTAAATGGCTAATATTAAAAATATCGATATCATTCCTGTATAGACTTTCTAGCGTGTTGACAAACACAGACTTTATCTTCAAGTTGCTTCTAAAGAAGTCGAACATTTGAAATAATCCATGATTATTTTTTCCCTCATTGTGGTCAAAAGCGCTAAAGAATATTACATCAATATTTTCTAAGTCTTTAAGTTTTTTATTGTTTGAAATCATTGCTTCTCCAGGATGTAATATTTCTTTTTAAAGCCACATTTTTCAAAAAGTTTTATGCTTGCTTCGTTTTCCATCTTTATTTTTGCACAAGAGCTAGGATATATTTTCATTATCTCGTCAATCATAAATTTACCTACTCCGCGTCCTTGATATTTTGGATGAGTTGCTACACGAATATCTTTGTTAATAACTCCTACATACCCAGCGGGTTCACCGTCAATCAAGCATACAAAATATTTATCACTGTGTTCTTTCATGTATTCTATATGACTTTCCTCTGAAATATGTTCTTGTTGAATAAAGCCAACTTTAACACTCGGATGATTTCTTAAATCTAAGATAAACTTCCAATATTCTTTTTTATTGCTTACAAAATCCATCAACCGCATTCCTTAAAAAGGTCAGGGTGAAACTTGTTGTTCCAATATGCTCTAAGATAATCTCTTTCCACTGTTAATCCAAGATATGGATGCAGACAAGTCCCAATATCCATGTAGGTATTCTTATCATTGTGTTCGAATAATTTATGAATGAGTATTTCACTTAAACTTGACGCAGAGAATAAAAATAAATGGTTCTCAACATTGTTCTCGTTCATCCAGGTCTTGATTTCTTCTTCAAGATGATGATCGTTGACAATACAGTTCTTTCCAACCCTAAAGTCTTTTACAACATCAAAAGGAGCTTTATCAAACTTGGCTTTCTCGCTACAGATCATAACAATCTTGTGATTTTTAAACTCTGGGACAAACTGTGTGATAAAAAGAGGATAGTTTGAGTTAACGAGCAGGTTTGGAGAAGTCCAGTGTTCTTCATCGCCTGGTCGCATCTCTTTTAGCCAAGGAATTTGGTTTCTAATCTCGCAAGTGCAGTTATTACACCCTGCTCCAACGAAATAGTTCTCTTTCTTAAAGTTAAAGGCGTCCATAAGCTTTTCACGGACGAACTGATGCTTTTCAGGGTCAAATTCTTTGTGATCATCCTCTGAATAACCAAAGTTATGGATTAAATCGCCTACTTTACAGAATTTCTCCTGTAAAATCAAATGTTTGTTCTCCATGACGAATACTTCACCGTCTGAAAAACGAGTAAAGGCAAAATGCTCATTATTCTTTAACTTATTGAGAAGATTGAAGAAATCTTCTTTAAATCCCTGTGACATAACCATCCTTTATGAGTTTTAGTATCTTTTCGGCTGATTTTCCGTTGCCATATGGAGAAGGTATGCCTTTAACAGAGTTATAGTTGCTGTTTATTCTATTAAACAGCTCTTCTAAGTTGTTTGGTTCCATGCAAAGGTAGGCAAAGGTTCCTACACCTTCTGTTCTCTCTGTTTTCTTACGACATACGATACAAAGCTTGCCAAAAAAGGAAAGTTCCTCTTGCAATCCTCCGCTATCTGTTATAGCGAACTTACATCCCGCCAGCATCTTAATAAATTCATCGTATGGCACTGGATCAATGACTTTTACGTGTTCTAATAAGTGTTTGTGCTTTAAAACGGCTGGATTTGGATGAATTGGTAATATAAAGTTTAAATCTTTGTGTTTCTCAGCCAATTTATCTATTTTTTTAAACCATTCATCAATCCAGTGATGATTTTCTCTCCTATGAAGCGTTATAATCACGTTATTACTAAAAGAAGGCTCTAAATCAACAAGATTATCTAAAACTGTGTTGCCTACAATAAATCTTTTACCTGGAGTGTGTTCTTTCTCTAAGTTTGCCATACATTTAGATGTAGGACATAGATTATAGGTCGCTATGCGCCCAATTGCCTGTCTATTGAACTCTTCAGGGTAAGGATGGTCTAAATTATACGTTCTAAGCCCTGCCTCAAGGTGTAATACGGGTATTTTACGATGAAAAGCAGCCAAAGCAATAGCAAAAGCCGATGTAGTGTCTCCTTGTACCATAACAGACGTTACATTTTTAAAAATATCCTCGTTATTCAAGGTAGAAGTGACAATAGAATCTAATCTATTAGGTCCATCTTTAATATATAAGCGGTGAACATTGTCTTTTATATGCTCTAAAAGGTCTGTATGTTGCCCTGTAAACAGGATTTTATGGGGTATTTTACCCTTAAAAACCTCCAAAATAGGCTTAATTTTGATGTATTCAGGGCGTGTTCCAAAGCAAATTAGCATCATAACGTGACTCCTCGTACTGTTTTCCACCCATTTTTTAGGGCATATTGCACACAAAAGTCCCTTTCAGAAAAGAATTGTTGATGAGAAACGGCAGAATTGGTCGAAGTTGCCTTATTATCGATGCCAAGTTCATTTCCCATGATAGATCCGTGCATTTCCATGTCATTTTTAGGGTGTGGAGGGCAATATGTCTTAATATTACCGTATTTTTGGGCAGAATAGGCAAATTGTATGTCTTCTGCGTTATCCCAGGTCGGTGGCTTCTCTTTCC
>CEUO01040911.1_pt1 | contig 15986 bp, 20 predicted proteins | sample 531391 | NCBI WGS metagenome assembly CEUO01 (sample SAMEA2622799, study PRJEB7988) | marine metagenome | isolation source: saline water (ENVO:00002010), including
TCTCTTCCTCGTCGTTCTCGAATCCAGTTATGGCCGTCTGCATGATGCTGAACGTTTCGGCTGACGGTGCCGTGCTGCCGATGTTGTACTCGTTGCCACGCGCTCTCTCAAAAACTGACTTCATACCTTCCACGTCACCATCTATACGTGCCGCCTCGAAATCTGCGCCGATAGTGGCATTAACCTCGCGCTGTGCGCGTTCATTTACCCGCTGGGTTATGCCGGGCAACTCCTCACCGGCAGCGATGGTCAGCGATCCAAGTGCGTCGAGTAGTCCCATCAGTTAAACCATCCTTTGGGTTTCTGAATCTCTTTTAGCTCACGCTGCTGCTGCTGGATCTTCTTCGCCAACGCACGGTTGGCGGCAAAGTTGACGCCGAAAGCGTCTACCACGTCGATGGTGCGGGTGCCGCCTTCATTGGTATCAGTGCCAAACGCTGCGAAATCTTGAGCCATCGGGCCAATGTGCGTCTTGTCATCGCCCTTGTAATTCCACGAACTGACTGGCGTCTCGAGCAGGGTCCTCAGGAGCTTGTCATCATCGACCGGCATGATGCCTTCTTTGAGGTCCTCATCGCTGAAGAATTTTCCGATTTTGCCCAGACCCTTCTTAGCCAAACCGCCTAATTTTTTAACGGCTTTTCCTTGGAGTTTGCTCAGGTGTTTGATCCCGGGAAGTTTTTGAAGATTTCGGGCCATTTTAATTCCACCCAGAATCGTGCCGCCGCCGGGGATAAAATTTATGGCCGTTTCTGCCGCATTCATTATTGCTGGATTTCGCGCCAGCGATGAAAGGGCGCCAAAACGCCCACCACCTCCACCGCCTCCATCGCCGGGAATACCTGACAGACCCATTTGCTGTGCAACGGCGGCTGGATCGTTGCCCAAATTGACGAGCGTCTGGAATTGATCCATTTGTGCTTGGCTTATGCCACCTTGCTGCTGGCCACCGCCGCCGAACAGACCCATTTGCTGTGCAACAGCGGCTGGATCATTGCCTAAACCGACGAGCGTCTGGAATTGATCCATCTGGCCTTGACTTATTCCACCTTGCTGCTGACCACCATCAATGCCACCCAGAATCGTGCCGCCGCCCTGCTGCTGGCCGCCACCGCCGCCTCTGAGGAACCCGAGGCCGGGAATGCCGCCTAGCGTGTTTAACAGCCCATCTTTTTTGACCTTATCAAAAAAGCCGATGTTTTCTGCAATCTTAAAGCCGGCGCCATACATCTTGTCTCGACGGGCCTGGCGATTTTCTCTCTCTTTTATCTCAAGATTTTTTTCAAACTGTCGGCGGTTTTCCTCAAGGGTGGCAGCAGCCTGGTCGAGGTTGCCCTGGTTGAGCGCCTCCTGAGCCTCGAGCTGGCGGTTGCGGAAATCTTGCGTGGTATCGAACTGCCGCCCTTGCTCCCCGAATTGCCGCTCCCTTAGATCCTGACCCACGTCAAACTGCCGCTGGCCTTCTCCAAACTGACGTTCGCGCAGACCTTGCGTGGCGTCGAACTGCCGCGCTTGCTCTCCAAACTGCTCACGCTGCAACCCTAACTGACCGCGACCCATCTCCTCTCGGAACCGCTGACCAACATCAAACTGCCGCCCTTGTTCACCAAACTGCCGTTCGCGCAGATCCTGACCGACATCGAACTGACGCGCTTGCTCTCCAAACTGCTCACGCTGTAGACCCAGGCGCCCGCGTCCTAGCTCTGTCTCGAGGCCCAGCCGTCCACGGCCCAGTTCCTCCTGGAGGTCTTGTCCGCGCTCCTGTAACCCTAGACGGCCACGTCCCAACTCTGTCTCGAGGCCCAAGCGTCCGCGCCCCAGTTCCTCCTGGAGCATCTGGCCGCGTTCCTGTAGTCCCAGCCTCTGCTGACCCAGTGCGCCCTGCTGTGCCTGACCAAATGCCTGTAGGCCCAACTGACCCTCTGCCAGGCCCGCTTGCTGCTCCATCTGGCGCATCTGGGCCTCAGACATCCGACCGCTCTGGCGCTGCTGTAGAAGCCCCAGAGCGTCCTGGAAAGCCCTCTCTCCGCGCTGCTGCCCTTGCGCCCTGATCTGTTGCTCACCCAACAGGGACTGCCCTGCGAATTTGGCGAGTTGTTCGGCTGTGTCGCCGCCCTGAGTGAGCAGACCCAGTTGTTGGAGTTGATTGCGTAGTTGTGCTTCAGCCTCGCCGCGCTGCTGACCAAAGCGCGTCAGCTCAGCCTGAGTCATCGCATCGGGCTGGCCTTGCTGACCCAACCTCTGCATCAGCGACGCTTGCAAGCGTCGCTGTATTGGCTGGTTCCGCATCGCCTCGTTAAAAGCTCCCGCCGCTTGCACCGCCAAGCGGTCGCGCTGTCCCTGACCAAATTGATCGAGGAACTGTTGCGTTCCCTCGCGCTGCATCTGTAGCTGTTGAGCCAGCGGATCGACCTGCGACACGGGCTGCTCTTGGGCGGGCTGCTCTTGGACCACCTGCGGTTGCACAACCTCTGCTACGGGCGCCGGGGCTGGGGTAGGGGCCGGTGCTGGAGCAGGAGCAGGGGCTGGGGCAGGAGCTGGGGCTGGGGCTGGTGCGGGCGCTGGAGCAGGGGCGGGGGCTGGCGCTGCGGGTGCTGGCGCTGGCGTAGGTGGAGGAGGTGGCGGCGGCGGCGCTACAACAGGGGGCGCGTCTTTTTGCGCCGGTGGTGGCGGTGCTGCCGCTGGTGGGGGCGCCGGGGCCGGTGTAGGCGTTGGGGCGGGTGTAGGCGTTGGAGCAGGTGCTGGAACCGGAGCAGCAACTGTGCCACCTGCCTGTACTGCTTCTGCCTGTTTCAGGAAATCCTGAAACGCGTCACCGCCACTGGCCTGAACACTCGCAAAACGATCTTTAGCCGCCTGTTCTTGGTTAGGTGCTGGCGGTACTGCAACGGGTGCGGCAACTGTGCCGCCCGCCTGTGATTGATCGGGGGCTGAGGGTGGCGGGACCACCATTGTCGTGGGTTCTGCCTCTGCCATGCCTGGGGGCGGTATAGGTGGAGCCAAGCCAACCCGCGTTTTGTCCTTGTTTTGCAAGAAATCCTGAAACGCATTACCACCGGACGCCTGTACCTCTGCAAACCGCGTTTTGGCTTTCTCTGCCGCTGTTGGCTCACGCTGCTCTGGCGTCGAGAACTGAGAGCGGCGGCGCGCTTCCTCTTCCAGGAAATCCCGAAATGGATCGCCGCCTTTTTTTGCGATGATTTCGGCTCGTCTTCGCGCCGCCCGCACTTGATTTTCGCGGATGCGCTCTGAATATGATTTACGTTTTGCCATTAGTTGATCCCCGCAGAGGCTTTACGTACACGACCCAGCGGCTTGTAGACCGCTCGAGCGCGTCTGATTTTAAAATCTTCGCCGGCACTGCTGTTCGCAAATCGAACCTTAATGCTGGGGTCGTAGCCACCCAGGTCTGTGTCGCTCGAGGCCAGGCTGGCGTCGGCGCTGATGCTGCTCTCCGCAATCGTGAACGCCGTCTCTATGGCGTCGAAACCGCCCAGCATAGAAATGGTATCCGACTCTCCGACGATGCCCGGTCCCGTGTAGGTCACCAGCACGTCGTAGTTGCCCAGCACGTCAAACGACGTGCGGAGGAACAGCCACCGCAGCATCACGTCCGTACCCATCGGTGTGCTGCTGGCCGTCTCCATAAAGGCGTCGATGCCGGTGGTGTTCGACCCGTCCAGGTCGCTCATCGTGACCGATTCGTGGGTAAATACGCGCCCACTGCTATGTCCACCGAAATGCGGTTCACGGTTGAGGAGCGCCCCGCAGTTGCGCGTGACGCCCGTAAACGGGCCATACCATATCTGCCGCACGTAGTCGTAGACGATGGCCTGGTTCATCGTGGTCTGGCTGTCTCCGTTCGGCACCCAGATCCACACCTCGTTGCGCTTGGGGTATTTGACGATGAACGCCTTGTGGAGTCGTGACTTGTTCAGGTCGTCCCAATAGCGGGCGCCGTCGAGCTTCCACGAAATTTTCTGCGCGTTGTTGCCGTCGAACTGGTAGACGCCATCCTCGCGGACGTAGATGATGACCTCGCCAGAGCCGGGGATCTGCACGTTGACGATGGCGCGTTCGCCTACAGCCCCCGCATTGGCCCGCTGCACCAGCCGATACGGTAGAGCGGCGTTGCCTGTTGGTATCGCTAGGTGGATAGAGTCGGCGGTATGTATCGACAGGGCGTTGCCAAGTTTCGACAGCCCCGTGACATCCTCGCCAACCTGAAAAAAGGCGTTGGCGCCGTAGACCGTGGCATCAGCCAGATCGCTGCGCCATACTCTGTCCACGCCGCTGCTGAGGTTGCCCCACCAGAGGCGGTTGTCGAAAACCTCGATGGCTTTGGCGGTGGTGAACCGGGAGTCTACATCTGCCGCCGCCGCATTATTTCCCGCTGCCGTAATCCTCAGCAGCGTATCACCGGCCACGCCGTTGGTGGCGTAGAAGTCGCCGCGAAAGTTGGCAAAGGTGAACGTATTGTCGTCACCTGCCGTAATCGTCATTGAGGACGTGCGATCTGTAAACGAGGCCGACAGGTTGTCCTCGTAAATCTTTGCCCCGGCGATGACGTAGCCTTTGGAGCTTGACGCCGAAAAACGATGCTCGACAAGGCCCGTAATCGTTGGGGTGCCGCTGATGGCTGACGAGTTATAGAGCGCAATGCCGCCACGCTTGCTGACCTCGCCACCGATGCCCACGCGCATGTTCTCCATCGAGAACAATTCCGTGGGGCCAAGATCCTCAGCGGGGACTGCGTAGTTGACGCCCCCGGTCCAGGGTCCAACCTGGACGCTTTCACCGCGAACGGCCATTGGCTACTTCTTCGCCGCTTTCTTGGCCTTCTTGGCTTTCTTGGCGGGTTTGGGTGCCGGTGGACTCTCGAGCGATGCGATATATTCGCGCACGGGCGCCACATCCTCAGGATACACCTTGCCGCTGTTGATCAGTTCATCCAGGGCGGCGTTTGCCGCGTCTTTGCATGCCATTGCGTCCTCGCTAACTGGCAACGGCCAGAGAGCCGTCTATGGTCTTGAATGTGAAGTCGCCAAATCCAACGGCATCGGTGCGGATGAGGTGCGTCAGACAGCCCTGGCTGCCGCTGGCGTCCATATCGACCTCGAGGTAGTGGCGCACCATCCGGTCATAGGACTGCTGCGCCAGCGCCGATCCTTCAGCGTCTTGCTTCTCTTGCATGATCTTGGCGGCAGCGTAGTACATCACTGCCGTCTGGACCCAATCGGGCAACCCCAGCGTGTCCAACTCTGTGGCGTCGTTGGAGCTGGTGAAATCCGCGATATATTTGCGATACCGGTACTTGATGGTCTCGCTGTTGGCGTCGGGCGTCGGCCACAGCTGAACGGTCCAGTTTGTGTTTGTACCGTTCCACTTGATGAGAGCGACGTTCTCCGGTCCCGACTTCAGGTCGGTGTCGGGGTCGATGCGGTCAAGCGCCAGAACATCGACCATACGCATCTCAAAATCGTCGGTGACATTGCGAAACGAAACTGGATGCATCACGTCGTCAGCCAGGTCGTATTCTGACGTGTTTGCCGTCGTCGTAATGCTGCCCTCAGCAAACAGCCACCGCCACTCCTTGACCGCACAGATCTCTTTCGTGCCGAGATTGATGTAGTCCCGCGCCTTGGTCTGGAATGTAGCCGCCGCGCTGGATAACCCTGCATTTGCCAGGGCCAGCTCAATGCATTTAGTCAGAGTCATTACACACCCGAGAAATCGACCAGCGTCGCCGTCTTGGTGCTGCCGCCAGCCGTGATCTTGATCAGTATGTCGCCGTCTCCACCCGTTCCGGTGCCGTCAGACTGCCACAGCGTCGCCATCCCTTCGGGTGGGTCGGCGGGATCGGCAGACTGCTCCTGGAGGTGGAGTAGGTTGAACAGCAGCAGGGTACCGTCGCCCGTGTAGTCCACGGCATCGACCAGACCCGTGACTGTGTTCACTACTCGCTGGCCCCCGCTGCCAACGCCTCAGCATCAATGCCGCCACCGTAGCTGCCCATGCGGTCGCGTTCGGCATCATACGCTTGCGTTGAGGGTAGGGGCGGCAGGTTGTTCAGCCACCTGTCGCGGTATATCTCCACCGCCCAGTTGCCGATGTAGGCGTCGTCGCCAGGCACGGGCGCCTGAGTTTTTACGACCTCTTCCTTGCCGCTGATGGTGTTGCGGACCACCGTGTCCACCTCTTGCATCCGCATGCCGCCACCGTGCTGCACCACCCAATCCGGTGGCGCCGGCACGAAGTCCGGATCGTGAGCAGCACCGCCCGATACACGAGACATCTGCAACGCCGATTCGTTGGTCTCACGCTGCGGCCTACGCCGCGCCGCGCTGCCGATGCTGCGCCCTACGCCCAATTCCTTTGCCAGTGCCTCGCGCTCCTCAGTTGAGGCGGTACGCACGGCGTCACGTAGTGCTGCCAGCACGTCGTTGCTGTCTGCCTTCTTTGCCGCTGCTGCTGTCGATGCTGCCATCGGACCTCCTGAAAAAGTGGTGGGGAGGACGCGTTGTGCGCCCTCCCCGGTTGTGTTACGCGACAAGCCCCTGAAGGACCACGCCAACATGACCCGTGTTATCGGGTGCAAAGGTGGCGAAGCCGACAAGCGGCTCAGTCTCTGCGTCTTTCAACTGCACGGCACCGGCAACGCCATCAGACAACGTGAGGTTGTCGTAGATCGCGATGGAGCCGTCTGCCAGGATCGTAGCCACGCCAGCCGTCTGCACCCAACCGTAATAGTTGGATGTGAGGCCACGCGTCGTCACGCCAGCGATGATGCCATCCGTTCCAGCCGTGGCGCCGACGACGTTGTAGTAGAGGCCACCCGTCACGCCTACATCGGTGTCTGTGGTTACGGCTACCACGAGGCCGTCGTAGAGCGTAAAGGTCACGGCGTTCGATGATGCTGCCGTGTTGCTCTTGATCCTGTACTGGTGACCCTCACCAGCGTCGTCAGTGATATGCAGGTATCCACCCGCATACTGGTCGGCGGTAGCCGATCCGACGGTGCCGCTGTCGGTATAGGTCACCTCCGTTGCCCCCGCACTGGCGGCGGTCAGCTTGCCATCCGACTCGACGATAGCTGTTGCGCTGACATCCTGAGATACCAGGAGGCCGGGGTTGATTGCTGCTGCCGTGTAGACGTAGCGGAAGCAACGCCCATCGGCCAGCTCGACCTTCTCGCCAATCGCGTGCTTTGGCGTCGAAGACTCTTCATAGATGCCCTGCTTCGTGCCGGCACCGCCGACCTTGTTCAGAGCGTGGTTCTGATTACGATACGTTGACATCTGTCATATCCCCTATGAGCAGGGTGGAACCGCCATTGGCTTGGCGGCTATGGTTTACGTGAGTGTCGTTGCCACGCCGTGACGACGGCGGTTGTTGGTGGTCAACTGACAGCCGACCACGATAAACGCCACCTTCGCCAACTGGTTCGTCGGCTCCTTAAAGGGCGTCTTGGCGAAGTTCATGCCGCTCTGCATCTTGAGCTTCAAGTACTTGCGGTTGAGCAGGTAGGCATGCTGGCTTGAGCAGTCGCGGTCGTACTTGACCACGGCATTGCGGAAAGCCGGGAACCCAGCATCGAACGGCGAACGGTCGCTCGTCAGGCGCTGGTATCCTGTACCCTCGAGGATGTCCTGGAACTCCGTAAACAGCGTGAGAGTCGTGAAGATGTCGGAAATCTGGTCGTTGCCCTCAGACGCGTTGTTGTAAACGCTCGAGAGGACGAGGACGCCAGCATACGACGGCGCAGACGACGAGTTGAAGTCTGTGCTGGTTGTGTTGCGCTGGTTTTCCCACCACGTCTCGCTGCTGGAGTTGATGCCACCCAGTGTGCTGCCAGCGGAGTCGGCCACGATGTCCTGAAGCCCAAGCATGGACTTGCCCGACTGCGCCCCGTAGATCGCCGCGTTGATGCTGTCGCGGATGGTGTTCATCGACTGCTCGGTCTTGGCGGTGAGCAGCTTTACCGCTGCGTCACTCTTGCGGCTCTCCATCTCCTCAGTCATCGAGATGGTGATCGGCACGGCCTGGTAGCGCCACGGGAAAAAGGCTGCCGTGATGCCGTCCACCGCGTCGGTGTTGAGCGTGTCGTAGTCGCTGAACCACTCGCTCGAGTTCTTGCCATACATCAGGTCTTCTTTGATCTCTTTGCCGCCGCTCTCAGTCTCCAGGTTCCCGGAGGACTTGAACATCTGAAGCGTCGGGTATTCATCGAAGACGTTGTCGGTGAGGCGCTTTCTGTGCGCCCGCATCGCCGTCGTCCAAGCGGCATCCCATGTTTCTGTCGTTGTCGTTGCTGCCACGGTTGTTTCTCCTGTCTAACTAGCGTTCAAATCCCAGAGCCTCCAGCTCTGCACGGGCTTCGGCAATAGACAAATCCCCGCCGCCATCGTGGCTGACAGCCGTGGTTGCAGGTGTCGTGATCTGGTTCTTGGTTGCCTGACGTATGTCGGCATCGGTCTGGCGGGCTGCGTTGGCGGCTTGCTGGGCCTTGCCCGTGACGAGTTCATACGACTCCCGCACGGTATAGGGGGCCTTTGTCAGCGGGTTGACCGTATTGATCAGCGCCGCGATCTGCTCACCGTAGTTTTCCACATCCTCGCCGTGTGCGTCTTTGGCGTCAGCAATCTCAGAGGCCAGCTTTTCCTGACTCTCGACCTCTTGCTGCTGCTGCCACTGCTGCACCGTAGGCACAACCGTTTTCATCTCATCCAGAGCAGCCAGAAGGGGCTGAGTTTCGGCGGCAATCAACTGCCTCACCACCTCCACGCCCTGGCGCTGCTCCTCGCTGAGATGTGAACCGGACAACTGCTCGTTTAGCTGTTCAGCTTGAGTGGGCTGAGGGGGTGCCGCCATCTGCTGGATACGATCCCGCCACTCTTGCTCCACCGCCTCTGCCCGGCGCTGGGCCTCTGCCAGATCCTGGTCGCGCTTGGTGTATCCGCTCTCCAGGTTCTTCAGAGCCTTGTACGCTGGCTCAAAATAGGCGCGGTGGTCCTCGGGAATCTCATCGAGCTTCGTGCGGCGTATGTCTACGCTCGAGGGGTCGAAGGGTGCGGAGGTACCGTTAGCGGCTGGCGTAGGCTCTCGCTGAGGTGCGTCGTCATCAAACAGATCAGAAGCAATCTCGCTCCCGCTCGATTGATCAGCGGACGTGTCTGCGGAGGGTGTAGCGTCAGCTTCTACGGCGTCCATCTCTTCGGGCATTACATGTCCTCTACGTGTTGGTCTAAGCGCGACTGCAAGGCCGCGCTGGTGTTGCCCGTCATCATCTGCTGCGCCTCGTCGGGCGTCAGGTCGATGGCGGGCGTGACGGTATCGGTCTGCTTGTTTTCGGGTGTCTGATCTCGCCAGGAGCGCGACCCACCCACGGGGTCGGCGGCTTCGCTCACTTCGTATTTCTTCAGCAGTTCCTGTTTGTGCTCGTAGGAGTCAACGACCTCGCCAAAGCCCGCATGAAACTTGCCGTACATCTTGTTGTGGCGGTGGTCGTCCAGGTGGCCGTTGAATCTGAAATTGGCGAACGTGCGAAACATCTGCCCGCCGCACCCACACGGCATAGACTTGGGCAGGTTGCGCGTGATCACGTCGCGCTCGAGGTGGTCACAGTCCTCGCACTGGTAGTCGTGGCGCGGCATTAGCGCATCTGCTGGAGCATTGTCGCCAGAGCTTCAGGCGGCACGTCGCCACCACCGGCTGCTGGACCCATACCAGGCCCACCCGCTGGCCCACCGGCAGGGGCGCCCTCATCGCCATACACGGCCTTGTTGATCTGCATCACGATTGCCAGCGCCTCGTCAGGCGTGTCAAAGCCGCCACCATCAATGGGAGCGCCATCCTCACCCACAGCGGGCTGGCCCGTCTCGTTCTCGACTACGCGGTGTCTGCCGCCAACGACGGCATGCTGTACTGGCATGTTGCCTCCTAGAGTTGCGCCGTATTCTGCGCGTTTACGGCATTGGTCTGTATCAGCGACGCCACGCGCTGCGCGTTGCTCTGCACCTGACTCATCAGGTCATCCGGTCCCTGCGGACCCGTGCCGCTCATCGATCCCACGGCCCCGCCTTGCTGCTGCAGGTACTGCATATGCGCCTGAGCATGCTGCTGCGCCACGGCCAGAACCATCTGCTGCTGATCAACCGGCACCTGAGCAAACTGCGGGTTCTGCTGCACCACCTCTGGCGATTGCAGACGCAGGTGGGTCTGATGGTCCTCGTCAGGCTGGACGCCGGGGTCCTGGCCGCGCAATATCCATCCCATCAACTCCATCTGCGCCGCCTTCATCGCGTCAGCGTTGCGGTCGTCCTTCAGCAACGTGTCCACGTCCACCTTGCGGAACGCCTTGATCATCATCTTGACCGCCGCACTGCGGTCAACTTCTGGCAACTGTATCAGACGGTCAAACAGGCCCAGCGTGTCGTCGCGCTCGAGCTGCTCAATCAGCGGCAGCATCGACCCCGCCTCGATGTCTATGCGCCGCCGCCCTTGCAGCCAATAGTTCTCCAGAGAAGCCAACCGGATCGGCTCACCCTCTGGCGCAATGTTGAGGATGTATTCGTTGGGCGTATATCGGGTGTCGGACATCACCGACAGCGCATTGTCAATGATCCAGGTATAGGCATCGACAACGGCCACCTGCATCCACTCGCGGTTCAACTGCGCTTCAGACGCGTTGATGCTGGCCTCTGTTGCCGTGTTGCTGTTGCGGGCCTCGACGCTGAGGATCTTGGACTCGTAGAACTGGGCGTCACGCTCGAGCTGGATCTGGTCGGCGGGCGGGTTGCCCCACGACAGTTCACGCAGAGCCGTGCCGGGGTCGTTGACCCACAGCACACTGCCATCCTGAAGGTTGCCCAACGAGTCAGGCAGGTGCGGGTTGGCAGTTTTCTCGCCCCGGTTCCCTAACGAGATTCTGGCGTGTTTCTTCAACAGGTCCACGCGCCGACTCAGCGACTCCAGGATCAACTGCTGGCTGTCCCTGACATACTCCATCAGCGGGACGCCGTAGAAATTGTCACAGACGTCGAACGCCATCGAGAAATACGGAAACCCGTTTGTCGTCAGCCACCCTTGCGGCTCACTGAACTCGCCCGTCATCAACTCCGCAGCCGGGTCGAACGGGTCAGGCTGCGTAATCGGCGTACGCGCCAAGAACGGGTGCTCGATGTCCTCAATCGGCTCCTCAATGTCGTTGGCGAACACGATGCGTCTCTGGTTAATGCGGTCATGAATCTCGTACAGCATCACCATCTTCTGAAGCCGCTTGGCCTCAGCGATGGCGTCCTCTTCCTCGCTGGTGTCCACCATCCCGTTGTTGTAGCTCACCAGCAGGTCGTCAATAATGCCGTCGGCATCCTTTGCATCCACGGGCGTCAGCCGCCGCTTAAACTGACTGAACCGCTCGTCATTCTGCGCAAACTGCAACGGCACCAACATCTTTTCGATGACATACTGGGCGCTCGAGAAGTCGTTCGGCGGCACCAGCGGGTCTACCATCAGATTGAACGGCGACACGCGCTTGACGAACGTGAAGTCCTCCATCAGCGCGTCGTTGTAGACGTACGGCGCCTCGACCTCCTCAGTGTTGGCCGTGTTATACCCGATCTTCAGCCAACCCCGGTAGCAGAACAGCACGTCGAAAATCGCTTGGTGGATCTCAGGCTTGACGCGCATTACATCCAACGCCTCGTTGGCAAAACGCTCCAGCACCTCAGACCCAAATTCAAACGGCTCGTCATCGACGTTTAGGAACACTTTGGGATAGTTGAACGCAATGCTGGCAATGAGCTTGCGAACCATTGGAAAGAACGTGGAGACCTTCACCAGATGCTCACGCTCAAGCCCCGAGACTTTCATCTCGAGGTTGTAGATGCTGATCAGCTTTTTCCAGCGCGTGTGCTTAGGCTCGTAGAACCGCTCACAGTTCTTGATGGTGTCGCGCCAGTATTTTTGGTCGTCGGCTTTCATGCCCTCTGCCTTGCCAGGCGTCTCAGTTCATCCACCACGTTGCCACCACTGCGAAAATCAGTATTGCGCTCAGGTAATGCCGATGCAGCGCCGTACATAGACTCGAGCAGACGCCCGAACATCCCCAAGACATCAACCTGGTCGTCAACCTCATGACCCTCACCGCGAAACCTCATCAACTCGTTGACCAGCTCCTCGCACCACGGCTGCTTCTTGGGAAAGAAGACCTTGCCCATAGACATGCGGCCCTGTATGGATCGCGCTCTGGTCGCCTTGTCTGATGCGCTTGTCAACCCCTCGCGAATGACATACACGCGCCGCTCTTGCATGCGTTTGGCCAAAAACGGTCCCACGCCTTTTTCAATCTGTCCGCGCTCCTCAGCCCACCGGATCGGTGACCACTTCGCCATCATATCGATGGCCGACTCAACCCAAACGTCGCTGGTTGCCTGTTCTCGCCACCAATCCAGCACGTAGATGTTGTCGTCTACATCCAGGCCGATGACGCCGTGCACCGTCCAATCGCCGCCGCTGCCCGTGACGGCGTAGTCGCTGGCCGCATAAATCTGCAAATCTCGCGGCACCGTCTCATACCACCGCAGCCACTCCCGCTTGAAGAAAACGCCAGCCTCAGCACTGGGGCGCTGCTGATACAGGGCATCCCACGCTCGAGGCCCGTCGCTCATCGTAAGGACGTTGCGCGTCGTCGCCAGCGTCTCCACCGGATACCAGGCGGGCCATAATGCCTCGCCCTCTTCGCGCCAATCGTTGCCCTCACCCAGAGCAGGTAGGTTGATGACCTCCCACGCCTCGCCACCCTCATCCTGTTGCTCGAGCAGCCGGCCCGCCAGATCGTCTTCATGCCAGCGCGTCATAATCATCACGATGGCGGCATCGGGCATGAGACGCGTATACAGGACGTTGGTATACCAGTTCCAGGTATGGTCCCGCACCGTCTGGCTGTCGGCATCCGACCGATCTTTAACCGGGTCATCGATCAGCGCCAGGTGCGCCCCACGCCCCGTGATCGCCGTGCCTACGCCCGCAGCGACATAAGCACCGCCAACGTCAGTGTTCCAGCGATTGGCGGCGCGGCTGTCTGCGGCCAGTTCGCAGTCGGGGAACAACTGCGAATACTCAGGGCTGTCGATGATGTTCCGGACATCGCGACCAAAGTCGCTTGCCAAGTCGCCGTTGTAGCTGGCGGCAATGATCTGGCGGTCAGGGTGCCGCCCGATATACCAACTGGGGAATCGTCGGCTTGCCAGTTCCGACTTGGTGTGACGGGGAGGGCAGAAGATCATCAGGCGGTTGCATTCGCCACGCTCCACGGCCTCGAGCGCGGTGCAGATGATGCCGTGGTGATGCGCCACCTCAAATCGCGGGTGGGTATACTGCGTATAAGCCAGCAGGTTCTGCCGCGCCCGCCGCCTACGCAGTAACGCCGACGCCGCGTCCGCTGGCGATAGCTTCGAGCTCGTCGTCGCTGAGGCTGTCGGCATCGTGCTTGACGGTCACCTTGTTCTCTGACCGCACGTCGTAGCGGTCGCGATACTTTTCGGGGTATATGCCCTTGAGGAGGAAGATCAGCAGCGTGTCGGACCCGCTAAACGCACGGCGGCGGGCCTCAGCTTCCAGCACCTCACCTGCGGCTTGCAGCGCCTCATACCACCGCGCCGCAAACTCGTCAGACGCATCGCGCCAACGGTATGCTTGCGTCCGCGTGACCCCTGCCGCTTGAACGGCCAGCGTGATGTTGCCCGTCTGCTTTAGCGCCTCGATGAATGCATTCTGGCGCGTGACCTTCGTGCCTCGCTTAGGCGTTGTTTTTCTTTTAGTTGTCACGTTCTATCACCGTTGGCTCCAGGCCCGTGTCGCTCATGCGCTCTAACACGACACCGCAATAGCCGGGGTCGATCTCCATGCCGTAGCAAGTGCGGTCGAGTTGTTCAGCGGCGACCATCGTCGTTCCTGAACCCATGAACGCATCGGCAACCGTAGCATCCGAATAGTTCATCAATAGATCAGACCACAACTTGAGTGACTTCGGGCAAGGATGTCCACCTGTGTCCTTGTTGTGAGTTCGGATAAGTTCATAAAAACAAAAGCCCCGACCCAGTTACGGGTCGAGGCTATTGCAGAGAAGGTGCAACCCGCAAGGGTCTATACATCTTCCGAGATTTTAACCTTTCTGGGCGGCGATGTCAAGTGGGTATTTTTGCACGCTTTGGGTAGGTCCACGGCCACGGTGGTGCCGATGAGTTGCTGCGCCCGCTCGAGCAGGGGAGCGACCAGGCTGTCGAACGTGACGAGCTTGTCGTCGTTTATACGCATTTTTTGAGTGCGCGGGCAGCATCAAGCAAATACTGGGCTTTATCAGCCGATACGGTCAGCCCGTGTTTGACAGGGTATTCGTTCCCATCAGTGTCGGTGTGAAACACGCGCATCGACACTACCGGACGATTTTTGTATGTGCCTACCGTAGCATGGACCATGTCCCGAGAATTTTTGCGAAACCTGTATACCGTTCTGCTTGCGCCGTCGCTGGTGTGATGTGTGTAGTTATTAGGCTGTCTTTCGGCATACTCCTCCAAGACCTCGAAAAACGCCTTTTCTGTTTTTCTGTTTACCTCATCAAGATCCTCACCGTGCATCGAATAATTTGCCACGGCATCTATAGCAGCATCCAAAAGGCGCCGCCGTACGTACATCTCGTAGACCACTTGAGCCGCTTTCCCAGCGTGACGAGAAGACGTAAGAGCTGACGCGAGACTCGCGATATATGCCGCACCTCCGACTGATTGCAGGTATCCAACCTTATCCAATTCTACAGATACCGTTACCTGGTCGACAGGTTCGTGGCGTCGATGCAACGCCAGCATCGCGCAATAAATCATTTCATGATCAAATTCGTAAAAAACCAGCTTGTATTCTTCCTTTGTGCTGCCCAAGATGGCGAGAACTTCATCGACCGCTTCGTTGTCGATAAGCATTGACCCTAGCGCGATGCGCTCACTGGCATTGCAGTGCGGCAACGTCAGTTCGTCTAGGGCATTTATCCGTTGTTCGTCTGTCATCGTTTTCCCTTTCGGGGATATGACTTTCATCGTTCCGGTGTCCATACGCAGTAGACCACCACGCCGGCCAGGGCCAGGAACGCAGCCGTTGCCAGCGCCCGTGTCAGGGTCCAGATCATGATGCGCTGACCGCCTCTTTGTAGGCGGCGGAGCTTTTGGCGCGGTCTACCATAGCGTGCATCGCCATGCGCTCAGGCTGGGGAATCCTCATCCAGACAAGCCACGACTCCTCACGCACCAGCTTGGCGAGACTGCGGCGGCGCACCTTGGCCCGGTACGGTATACTCCCGCTGTCGTTCACCATAAATCCATATTTTTTATGCAGTTCGTGCAATTCCTGACGCGCTGTCATCGAGAGCCTCTCGCCGTAGGTTTTCGGGAATCATCAGCCAGCGTGTGTTCAGGTACCGCAGCAGGTCCGACAGCCTCTGGTCGCGCTGAGGACCGGGCGGCATCGCGTCGATCCTGTCGCTCTCCTCCTGACACTGGCGGGCATACATCCTGACGGTCTCCAGGCTCATAGTCTCTGACATAGGCGTAGTCATCCGTGTAGGTGACGCAGAACGGCACCCGGTCTCGCGTCAGTTGAATGCAGAGGCCGACGATGCGGTCGTTGCTGACTCTCATGGGGTTAGATCCATCTAAAATTCTCGATTGCTAGGGTTTCGGCACTGACAAAACTGACAGAAGTCCTCTCAGGTAGCCTTCTGTCAGTTTTGTCAGTGCGGGTAGGGCCGTGATAGATGTGGTTGACACGACGGAATGAACCACTATGCGGCTCACTGGCCCTACCCGAATTGCTCCATGATGCGGCGTCCGATCTGTTCCGCGCATTGCGGGACGACGGCGTTGCCTAAGGCCTTAAGTCGGTCCAACCGCTGAGGTATTCATCTTCGGGAGCTTACCCTTCAGTTCTAATTGCAGCTT
>CEUO01037064.1_pt1 | contig 15964 bp, 5 predicted proteins | sample 531391 | NCBI WGS metagenome assembly CEUO01 (sample SAMEA2622799, study PRJEB7988) | marine metagenome | isolation source: saline water (ENVO:00002010), including
ATATCATCAACAAAATCTGTTTTTGCATCTCGATTCTCTGCTCCCGGAGGCTTTGACGTTATGTCGGAAGCTTACCTTGATGCTCAAGCAAAAGAATATTCTGTATACAATTCTTTGAATTTTAGAAATTATTCTGTTATTGAGGATAGTGGAGAAGAATTTGTTAATATCCCAATACCAACAACTACCACATTAAAAGCAATAAGATCTCCATCCACACTACTTACTCCCAATGTCGCAGGGGCTCATGCACCTTTAGTTGGTATGCCTGCACTTACATCTGCGACTGGTTTTTCTGTATCCACATGGGTAAAACTAGACGATGAAGATACAAATATAAGAACAATTTATAATGATAATACGGTTTCTACTGTTACTGGTCTCCAATTCCAGCTTGGCGAACTGATCTTCAGAGGTTCAGGAGGCATGGGGCTTGGTTGTGAGTTTAAGTGGTCTATAACATATAGCGATTTTCTTGATTGGAAGCATTTGTGTATAGCTTGGGATGGCGACTGCAACGCTAGTGTTGTAAAATTGTATATCGATGGAGTAGACCAAGGAGTTCCAACAACTATTGGAGGTAGTGCAGCGTTTAATCATTCTATAACTGATTTATATTTATTTGATAGAAACTCTGCTAGTACGGCATTCGAGTTAAAAGGGTCTTTGCATGATTTTGTTTTTTGGGATACAAATTTAACCTCTCCACAAGTGAACGATATATATAACAGCGGAAACCCAAAAGATTACAGTACTTTAAGTTTTGCTTCTGATTTGTTAATTTGGTGGAAACTAGGAGAAGAAAGCAATTTGTCTTCTTTACAGTCTGGAGACTCAATTCCGAATAGCACTATTTTGTCTCCTGAAGCATCTAACATAACAAGTGGGGATCTTACTGTTGTTACTGATAATCTAGTAATAGAAGATAGCAATCACGAAGGAACAACTTACACATCAATGCAAAGATCGTTAATCCGAGTAAACTCTCATGCTTCTCGTCGAGAAGGACTCAACACGCTTCATGCAAGACATTGTGGACAATTTGGTACCGACTCTGTTCATGGAATAATATCAGCAGCAGATTACAATGTCGAGCCATCATTTCACAAGATACATAGGAACACTTTAATAATGGCAGGCGATACGGTTCTTAAAGAATTTCAGAACAACTTCTACGTACAGAGCCCCATTCCATCATCTGATTACAATTATAGTTGGGTAACTTCTTCTTTAGGAGATAATTATAGTGTTAGAAATGGAACGCAAAAAGTGTTTGGATATTGGCCAAAAGATGGTATTTTATCCTCCTCAAGTGGATTCGACTCAGCAATAGTCTTCCCAACAGCGTCCGAAATATTTGGGAGTTAACATGGCGATTTATTTAGATTTTGTAGGCTTGAACACTTTGATTCAGGAGCCTGTGAGCGGATCAACGAATACAATAGGATATCCTCAATTAGTAGAAGAAACTTTGGACTCACCTTTGAGAGCAATAAAATGCCCTAACACTGAAGATAAAGCATTTAAGCACCTTGTTTCTCAAGTTGACTCTACAAACTTTGTATCAACTGATTTTATAGCAACTAATTTTTGGTTAAAATTGGACATTATTGATAGTGATTCAAAAATTATAATAGAGGCAAAAGATTCTGGTAATAATTTCTGTTTTGAGGTGAGCATACGTGATAATAACAAACTAAAGATAATTCTTTTCAACAGTTCAGGACAAGCAAAAACTTGGACATCCATATCCCTACCAGAAGAACAATTGGTAAAATGGAGTCATTTCAACATCTCTATCAACAGAGACGACATAACTCAAAGCCCAAAAGCTTATTTTAATAATGTGGATATCGGTTCATTAACAGGCACAGGATCAGGAACTGGCTCACTCAGAAGTTTAAATACAGGCGGTAACATATACATATTGGGAACCAATTTAGAAGTTACTGGTAACGAACTAAAGGGGTCGATGTTTGATCTTTCTTTTTGGAATGTTAATATGGAAACAGCAACAGATGATGATGGAAACATACTCAGAACCGAAATCTTTGAAAAAGGCCTGAACGGCGAATCAGATTATGATTTATCAGACGGATTTCTAGTGTATTGGAGACTTGGAGACGAATCACAGTTCGACAACTTCTCTGTTGGTAGCAAACATATATTAGGGACTCAAATTCCCAACCCAACTACTATAAATCCAACTTTTGGCTCAATGACCATGGTGGCAAAAGACAACATATATATCACCGAGGCTTTTCAGAGAGATTATAATGTTCAAAATCCATTTATTGAAGACAGATCATCTCAATATGCATTTGGTTCTTTAGGAATATATAAGAGAGATTACTTAGCAGCTCTAAATATACATAGGAACGGTCCATATGGCTTTTCTTCATTCAAGCAAGTAAGATCTTCCCAAAACCCTTTAACAAGGCATCATAGAAAAACTTCCACCTTTTCTTATGTTCTTGATGGAAACACAATCAAGACAAACGGAAATCAAGTTTTTAAAGAAAAAAGAACCGGAATAAGACAAGTTATAGATTCTCCAATTGTTTCTAACAACAAACCATTGACGGTTATTGGAGGAGTATCCGATTATAATAGAAGAACAGGAAAGACAACAATTGAGAGAGTAGAGGTACAATCATCATTTAACAATGAAACTCAATTCTTTGGAGACGAACAAACAAACAGAGAATTTGGATTGGAATTAGAAACTCACGAAACATATGAAGACTTAACAGAATTATATTTAGACGGAGGAATAGAATCAGACGATTCTCCTCTTGATCAGTTCGAATTACTTAGATACCAACATATTGTATTCCCAAAAGAATCAAACTCATACCTTGGGCATGTTCGAGGAAGACCAAACTTTGTGTCTGGATATTGGAGAGATCTAAGGTCAGACAGAACAGAAACTAATATATCAGACAATGGTTTTGGATTCCCAGTGCCGTCACAATCAATGTGGCCTCTTGATGTTGAGGAAAACTGGGAAACAAGAGATTTGGAAGCTTCGACTGGGTTTTTCACAATGTCTTCTCCAAGTAATTTTGTTTATAACACAACTCCAACCCCTGCGAATGCAGATGGCTTTTTTCTACCAAATTATCCAGAGGGAACTTCTGGATTAAAAATTTACGCTCATAAAGCAGGACATACAGAATTAAGCGGAAATTACGACCCAGTCGGTGCAACAGCCGAGTTTTATGGAAAGAAATATGGAATGAACTCAAGATCTGGAACTCTTGCTTTTTATGATAAATGGGTTGAGACAATTGAGAATGTTGGTATAAAAACTGTTTCTACAAGCTCTAATATATTGACAAGACATAACGTGAATTCTAAAAACTCTTCAATGGCAAGCAACCACCCATTTTTTATGCAAATAAACACAGATTCTCACTTTACAACAGACTTGAGTTGTTCATACCTGCATTTTTGGTTAAAAGACGAGGTAACAGGAAGCACAGCAGATGATAGAGTTAAGGGGGTCATATATAGCGAAAGATATAACGCACATAATCATAACAAAAGAAAAGTTTATTTTACCGGTTCTGATAATGGGCTTGTAATTGAACAAGGAGTGAGATTTACAAGGACGGAAGAGGATTATAGTACAACAACGTTAAGAAGTGACATCAAGTACACGTACCTCAGATCTACTATGGACACTTATAGAGGTGATGAGTGGAACAACTATATGGTACGTTTTGGAAAACCAGAAGATGAAGGTCAAGACTGTATAGATGTTAGTATTAATGGAAAACAACTGAGTGGAGTATTTGTTAATACAGATGATTTTTTCTCAGGATCAGTCTTGAACACAAATGCGATAGTTAGCAAAGACCAGATAAATACTAAAAATGTAATAGTCAAGAAAACACAATCTGATAGAGGTGTGATCATGTTTTACAAGTCTGGTTATTCGCCAACAACCAGCCTTGAAGCCGTTCAGTTGGACAGATTTAGATTTAACCAAAATGATTGTTGGGTCACTTTCTATATGAAAAGTGATTACAATTTTGTCGATGGTGATCAGGTAACTGTATTTGACCTAGTAAGACAAGTACCAGACGATTTTGGAGGAACGTCTCTTCCATATAGTGGTACTAAAACAGATTATGGTCGAGTTAATTTTTCTTTAGTGGCTGATACTGATGGTGGTTCTATAAGAGTTTCTCTGAGAGTTCGTTTTGAAGATAGCACAACTTCAGGTAATTTCCTTGAGAAAAATTTTGATATAACAGACTTTATAGACAAAACCACCAAATATGTATACAGGTTCAAAGAAGACCCTAGCAATACCAATGTTCTTGCTAACCATTGTGGACTTTTGTGGTGGCATGACGAACAAGACAAAGATGGTGATGGTCTTCGGGTCGGACTATCACACACAACAAGTCAAACTGGAACCACTAAGATAGCAATGAGCAGCGATGGGTTCAACCTGTTTACAGTTTCTACAAATTCTTCCAAAGCGGATAGCCTCATGTTGTCTGATATTGCTTTTTTTGATGTATCGAATGCTGCCCAAGGAGGGAGCTCTCTACATTCCACAGGATCAACAACGACTTTTGTTTTAGAGATTTTAAATACCGGTGCAACAGTAGATTTCACAAGTAGTTATTGGACTGGTTCACTGGGATTCAACAAACCAAAATATTGGTATAGACTTGAAGCAGATAGCTCTGCATTAGGAATGTCACTTTCGAACGGAAGCACTCATGCTGCTATAACCTCTCTACCAGCGACCCACGCAGCAGCAACAAGTGTTATAACTGTCGCAACTAATGTCGGATCCGAAGGGTCAGCCTACGATCTTACAACGGATTATGCTTGGAATGTTGCACCTGTTTCTCCTAATGAAGCATCATCACTAGGCGACCCAGCCCAAGCTACTTCTTTTTTTACCACAAACTTAGAGATACAAACTAGTTCTTCTTTCTCTGAACAAATTCCAAAATCTCGAACCCGACCATCAGGCTTTGCAACGGGCTCCATAAGTGCGGCATATGTATTGTGTAGAACAGGTTCGCAACTAAATGCCGGCGTTGATTTTTTCAGAAACGCAAGCATTGCAGAATTTGCACTAATACCAAGTGCTTCTGGTTTTGATTTATCTGATTATATACCTGTAGATGATGGAAACTATGATACAAAAAAATATACATTCAAGGACCTTTCTACTACAACAGTCCCAGCGTCAATATGGTACGCCTTCGACAGTTCAGATTCGATTACCGAGACAGCCGCATCAATTGAGAACAAAAACGCATCATATTCTCAATTTAATATTTCAACGACATATTCTGCTGGTAGTGGTTTTCCAACAATAGAGAATGACGGATTAGAAACAGGCTCTACCATGGAAATGCAATATAAAATTAAATTTGTAGAACAAGACCCTCAAGAACTTATAAGACCCCTCGGCACAGCAATTCCGTCTGCCGGATTCTCCTCTTCGGCTTTAACCACTGAATTTCCATCTGACTATTATATTGGAGGTAATTTAGGATATAATTCATCCTTTGGTGCCGGAATCTTAATGAATAGTTACAATTCTTTTAATATAGAACCCATCCCAACGGATGATGGAGATCCTGCTACAACTACTGATCATATTGACAATTATCTTTCTTCTGCCTGCTTGTATGCTAGAAGACATACTTTAAAACATTCAAGCTCTTTGCAACATCCAATGTTGGAAGATGATTTTTATTTAAACAGCACACTTGAGGACTTGGAAGACTTTGAATTGTATCAGGGAATGGCGAAATGGGATGCTGGTGATCAATCCGGCAAGAAACCTTTCTACGATGAGTATAAAGATTTCTCTAAAGATATTCGATTGATAAATAAAGATTACTCACTTGTACCAGAATATAAAATATCTGACCATATAGACAAATTTCTTCTTAAAGGAGACACTCAGTTTGAGGACACAGATTTTCCAATGCTTTCTGTAACAGGAGGACATGCCGACAAATCAAACTCAAATCTAGATGGTTTTTATGAAACCTACTCAACAACAGATTTTCTAAAAATGTTTGATCTAATACAAGAAGAACATGATGGTTTTGTAAACCCAATATCTCTAAAACTAAAATGTAAAGGCGTTAAAAAATTCTTACCTTATAAAGGTTTTTATCCTGCCGATAGAACAGTACAAATATCACAACAGTTTTATGATTCTTACGGAGACAGTATAACAATAGACTCAGCTTATGCTGGTGAATCTAATTTCGCATTTCAGAATTTAGTAACACCCTTGTTTTCTCCCGGGATCTTATTTAACACAATAAAAGCAGGCGTTGCTTGTGACTATCCAATGATGACTGGATCTTTCACAACAGAAACCTTTCAGAATCCAGAGGATTTAAGTGACAAAGGTACTCATCATATAGCTGAGCAATTCCACAAGAGAATACCTTTTGAGGCATTAATAGAACCAGAAAAACATTTATCAAATCAAAGGCTTTATACACAAGAACCAGATCCTTTAGGAAATCATGATTTCACAGTAACATGGAACGGACAAGGAGACGAGAAATATCGTTTAATGATGTCCAATTTCTTAGCAGAAACAGGAGAGTTTTTCCTTAAAAACAAAGACTACGCATCAATATCTTCTTTGCCCGAGGGAGATCCAAACTTTGGTAATGCCGAGGCTGGAAAAACCTACATGATGAGAATTAAAATGTTTAGAACAATTGATGGAAACAAACCCTTGTGGGACTTTGCTGCTGGAAAAGGAAAAATTAATTATGTAGATCCTCAACCAAATGGTTCCTTCACTCAACCACAGGATCTAACAGGAGTAAATTTGGGATTCTCTATGTATTCTAGACCTTCGGCTTTTGGTCCTCCTCAAAGAATACATTTTAACGATCACACAGCTTCTAATCTTGTAAAGTTTACAAATTGGTCAGATTTTAAAAGAAAAGAAGGTTCTATAGACACGTTTTATAACGTTTTTACTCAAATACTTTACTCTGGAGATGCTTCTGCTTTAGATGATTTAGATGTAGCATCAGGACACTCAATAATAGGAAACGACGCAGATAGTGGCTACAACTATCCATTCACTCCTCCTTATTACCATGGAGACGCATGGGCAGATGTAACATTCACAGCAACCGATAATAAAAAACTAACTCTTTCTGAGATTATAAATTCTTCATCTGTTGAATTTTTGAGATACTACGAACCAGTGTTAGAAAAAACCGAATCAGGACAGTTTACTAATTGGAGACTTGTTAACGAAGAAGCAATGCAACTAGCATCATCTGTTAATATATTCTCAAGAGGAGTTCTTAAGAAAGATATAACTGAAACCAAGCGTAGAGGAATAAGAAATGATGTACAAGTACAGGTAGATACCAATATCGGAAATCAATATCGTTGGATAATACAATCAAAATACGAAACACCGATTCTTAATTTTAAGAAATATAATCTCCAAACAACAGGAACGGTTACAATCCCCACAGCAGCTCCAAACACAACACCGATAGGAATGTGGCATCAATATGGAGAGTTACCACAAAGAGCAGAAGAGGGCATTTTTCTACAAGTAACAGACGTACCAGACGATTGGATTGATAATGCAATGAATGCTAAAGCTTATGAAACAGGCTCATTAGTGGAGCTGTGCGGCTTCTCAACAGATCCTGTTAGATTAGGAGAGGTGTCGCCAACCAAGACAATTAAAGAGGCTGTAGTGGCTGTACCTTTCATAGAAAAGCAAGGTCAAAGAAACTTTTTCACAATTGATCGAGAAGATATAGCTAATGCATTAGAACCTTCTACAAAAAATCTTGTTGGAAAAACAATCCAAGACATGGTGCAAAGAATGAAAGATTATGTATTCCCTCCATCAATGGACTTTATAAACAATGACGACATAGATCCATTTGCGATGTATATATTCGAGTTTAAACACACACTAGACAAACAAGATCTTGCAGACATATGGCAGAACTTGCCACCAGATATTGCAACTCAACAAGAAGAAGCAGAAGCAGAGATTTCTCATGAGCTCCTTTCTCACGAATTGCTTGGAGCAAAAGCAGATCTTAAGCCCGGAAGAAACACGGAATTTGAGTTAAACCGTCAGGTTAGAAAAGATAAAATCGACTCAAAAATTCGCTGGATGGTGTTCAAAGTAAAACAAAGAGCAAAGAACAGTTATTTTGAAAAGATCTTTGCGAGAAATGAATCACAAGAATCAAACACAGAATTAAGAAAAACAACCCTATCATCTGTTGGACAAAAGAAGAATATTGGTTATAATTGGCCATACGATTACTTCTCTCTTGTAGAACTAATTAAAATGGAAGCAGAGATCGACTTTGCAAGACCTGATGATGAAAACCAAGAGGAAAAATTGGTCATCAAGCCTTACACAAAGATCGCATCAAACGCTGCAAGCCAAACATTGATAAGTAATGCATTATTCGGAACAGAATTCGAAGAACCTGAACTAAATCGATCAATGATACAAGAATCAATTCCAACAGGTAAAAAGAAGAAATGAGTTTTTTTGACAAAAAAGAAGATGTTTTAGAAATAGTTTTAACACCACATGGTAGAAGCTTGTTATCAAAAGGCAAGTTGATGCCAATGTACTATTCGTTTTTAGATGACGATATCATTTATGATGTATCCTCAACTGGAGATACTGAGTTAAATTATCAAGTAAAGGAGAGGATATTAGAAAACACTTTATCCTTAAAACCTCAGACAAACATGTCCGACCTAACAGTGAAACACACAGAATTAGAACCAGACTTAACTAATGATGTAATGAAAAAGAACATATATACACTTGGAACATCAAACAATATGGAATTGTTTGCCCCTGCATGGAATGTAAAGATGTTGAGGAATGAAATTGCTTCATCATCCGCTACTTTAAGTATTGAAAATGTCCCCATCAATATACCACAGATTAATGTTGATATTGAATATGAGATGACCATATCAAACATCAACAACGTTAAGCAAAAAAGAGGAATAAGATCATCAGCAGAATTACCAATGAGTAAAATATATGACGATGGGTCTTTCCTAAAAATAGACGAAGACCAGATATTGGCTCAGATATTAGAAGAGAATGGTTTCTCAAATGCAGAAAGAATAGAGATCGAAGTTTATAAATTCGATGATGCAGCCGAAGAGAAATTAATACCATTAAAGTTTATGAAAAGAAATAAAACAATACAAAACGATTTGTTCACACCAGAAAAATTAACAAAAGAAAACCCAAGGATACAGGACATAACACCTGAAACTGTGGAATATTATTTTGATGTTAGAGTGGACAAAGAGATACCCAAAGAAATAGAAGAGGGAGTTATAGCAGATGTATATACTTCCAGAGTAACAGACATAGAGGATTGTGACGTATGATACAAGAAGTTGGATTAGAAAATTTACCAAATTCATATATAAGTTTGATAGAAGTATCTGATTGGTCTCTCATGTCTAACGTTGTTAATGTACATTTTAGATTAAAAGACGTTAAGAAAAACAAAGAGTTTAGCTGGTATAACAGAGGAGAATTGGGAAAATACTTAAAAGTATTAGTCGTAGTCTCATCAAACCAGCAAGTTAATGAAGCATTGGATGTTGGAAAGATACCATTGGATAAGTCCAAGATATCAAAAATATCTCCAATTGATTCCAAAGAAGTCCAGTTTTCAGAAATAAGAGTTGGTTTCGGAACAGGAATGATAATAGATGAGCCAATGAGAATGCCTTATGGAGATGTGTATCATTTTGATTTTAATACAAAATTCTATGTACACAAAAAGAAAAAAAACGTAAAAGTTTATTGTGCTGCATTTATTGATACCAAACAATACTCTGAAGACTACAAATTAGATTTAGTAGCAAGTAAAATTAGTTCTTACACGGGCCCTGTGGCCTCTGAGGAGCTGTTTAAAAACGGAGAGGTACCAATGACTAGCTTTGAGTTTAGAACCCCTCAAGGCGATTTATGGACTGGTCCTGTAAGACTTATAGGTGGATCCTTTTATTCTGGCTCAAAAGGCAAAGCATCTGAATCTGACATATTAAAAAGAATTACCGTATCCAACATGAAGGTAAAAGATTATAGAAAAACGCAATTACTGATGCCTAAGACAACAAAAGGAGACTTTAAATTACCAACATTCTCTCCATTATACCTGTCTTATGATGAGGATGCCTCGTTATCATCGATGTTTTCTATTGATTTGTTCTCTTTGTTGTTGAGAAATTCCAATTTAGCTAGAAGATTAGCGAGTGTAAATGAAGAATTGTTGCAAAAAATGGTGCAAAATATAAAACTCGAAGACTTATCTATAAGCAAAGTAAAGGTTAAAACAAGAATTATAACAACAAAATCAGGATCAAAAAGAAAAATAACTGATAAATTAATAAAAATGAAGCCTTTGATCAAGACAAAAGACAGAATACCTTATTCAGTCGAACCTGTTGATAACAAAATAGCAAGATTGACTGAGATAATTGTTGATGAAAATCCAAACATTAGACACTTTGCAATCAAAGATTATGATAATCATAAAGCAAAAGGCGAATATTACTATGATATAAAGCTAGAAGCCCAAGATCCAGTAAAAAAATACGTCGATTCATTAGCAGAAGAGACAAAATTAAACATGTCTTTCATTAAAGCCTACAGTGTTCGGTCAAAATTAAAAAAGAATCAGAACCTATCAAGAACAAGATTTTTAAGTTCCTTTGTATCACAAGAGCAATCTAGATTCGGACAGGAACAACAGCCATGGAATATCGCTGCAAAACTGTATGCAACATATTATGCCTTGTTCCTTGGATTAGACAGTGACCAAACAAACAGACTTATAAACAAAGCCGTGTCTTTAATACACCCAAGGTTTGCAACTCCAACATCAGTTGACCGATTTGTTGCAGAATATTCAGAATTATATCAGAATTTTATTACATATTTTAATGCAAAAGTAGATAAAGTATCAAACATTTCTAGTGGAAATTCTAAAGGAAGATCTTCAGCAGGCAACAAGATATTCACTAAGTATCGATTTGAAGAGCCGATAATACATGAGGATAGAGACAAAGCAGCATCTTATTGCGACTTCAAGAAAGGAGTTTACCCTACTATCCTTTCTTCTCAATTCGTAACAAGAATGCAAGATGAAAAGAAAAAGTTTTTTAATTCAACACCATCTTTGATTGGAACAAATTTAGAGAAAATATCAAAAGAAGCTGCAAAAAAGATAGCAAACCAAGCAGATAATGGGATGTCTTTTCTAACACCTCAGAAATTAGTGCTGAAAAACAAATCATTAGATACAAGAAACCCATCAGGAGTTGATCTGGAAGTGTTTAACAAAATGATTGGTCAGGTAGAGAAACAGATGTTAAAAGAAGCTGTTGTTCCAAGACCAAAGAAAAAGAAGAAAATAAACATAAAAACAGCAAAGAAAATAGATGCTTACTTAAAGAAAGACAAAGAAGTAAACAAAACAGTAGAAGAGAACCTAGGGAAAGCAAGTAAATTTAGAGCTGCCGAATCTTTATTTAAACCAACTTTTAAAGCTAAAGTTGCTGGCAAAATTAAGAGCAAGATAAAAAGCTACAAAAAACAAAAAGTATCAGCGAAGCAATTCTCAGCTGATTCCGATAAGGTTAAGAAATTAATTAAAAATATTGATAAAGTTATGCTTCCACCTTCATTTGTATCAGTACTAGCTTCAGAATCTACTTCTACAAAGAACAATGTATTAACAGCAAAAATAGATATGACCACATCACCGGAAACAAGAGACTTCTTTTCTTTCATGTATACAAGCCCAATGTTAATAGAAGTGATTGGTTCTTATAAGAAAGATGCTAGAGGAAGAGCAATATATAGCCAACCAATGTGGCGACCTATAGACAGCACAGACTTAGACGGTCCAAAACCGTTGATATGTCGAATGAAACCTTATAAAACAAAAGCTTTTGATACTAATGATTTAGACATAAACATTTCTAATGAGAATTTTGTTATCACATTTGGATCTGAAATTAAGAAAAAGTTTAATAAGGAAGAAGTAATATCTATAAAGAACGTTTTAGAAATAGCAAATTCCAATAGTGATGGAGGCTTAGAATATCAAAAAAGCAATCCGATTAATCAATCTTCCGAGAAGGATGGGCCATTACAATGATAAAAAAGATAAGATTAAATGATACATTTACTGCACCTGAAAAGGTCATAACTAAAAAGAATATAAAAAATAGGGCTTATGAGACATCTGATGATAATCTTGTTACTGTCAAAGAATCCATGCCCAAAAATCTTTTTATAACTCCAACCCCAAGGACAATTAATCACAAGGCAACGATAAACGAACCAATGCATATTACCGAGGTTGAAGGAAAAGATACAACTGGATTATCTTATTATTTTATAAGACCAACATTTAATTACCTTTCTTTAGATTGGGAAAACAAGTTTAACAAATTACCAGAGCTGCAAAACCCACTTATTTATACTGAAGAAGAAGGAATCCAGTCTGATAAGGTTTTTTCAACACCACTTGTTAACAGACAGTTTGCTAAGAATCCTGATAAATTAAGAAACAATTTCAGACCAAGAAGCGAACAAGAACTTACAAAACACAAGAATGTGTTGTTTGGAGATTCTTTTGAATATAAAAAGATGAATCATTATGCTAAGAATTATCCGTATTGTATCGAGATATCTTTTACAAATAAAACAAGAAACGAATTTAAGAATAGACTGAAGGAGTTGTCTTTATATGAGCTAATGATTGAAGACTATGTACAAGCAGTTAAACAAAGTGCAAGCTTTGGAGAGAAAACGTTGCCTGTATTTAACTTCAACGAGTGGATAAACAAATCTGATTTCGAGATAAACGAAGACACAATAAAGATACTTTCCCCAAATTATACAGAACCTAACAATTTCTTTTATAACCTCAAGAAGCTAAACTTTATAGGCTTCACCAGAAAGATGATAAAAGCTCATCAGAGAGATACTATTGAGATATTAAATGGATCTGAATGTTATTCAGAAATAATGTTTTACAAAGTTGACAAGTTCGATAACAGAAGCAACAGACTTATTCAAACATTTTGGCTTCCAGCAAAGGATACTGTAAATTTCTTTGATACACAAGTCAAATATGGAACGCAATATAGATATTCATGCAAAGCCAATGTTCTTGTTATGGGATCTGCAAATACAATAGTAAGCAGTGGAGACGGACTGTTATCAACAATAGAGCCTTCTCTAAATATAATTGAAGTTCCGATGTTTGTTGATACTTGCAACATAATACAACCACCTCAGCCAGTACCTGATGTTGTTTTTCACAACAATAAATACAATAGAGATGAGGTGAATATCTTGATTAAGCTTAATGCAAATTACTATAACGCCGAATTTATACCTCTTGAACAATCTGAATTAGCACAGAATGATCTTGTAGCCGAATATAACAAATTAAACCGAAGACCATATTTTCATTATGAAACAGAACATGCTTTGTTCGAGGTTTTTAGAATGGATAAAATACCAGAAAACTATGATGAAATAGATAATCACAAAATAGGTGAAATTAAATTCCCAAAACCAAGCACGTCTGTTGTGTTAAAAAACAAAATAGCGATTGGTAAAAAATACTACTATGTATTTAGATCTATAAATTCACATGGACTCTTGTCTAACCCTACTCCGATTTATGAAATAGAACTCAAAGAGGATGCTGATGAGACATTTTTGGAATTAGAAGTTGTAGACATACCAGTAAAAGAAGTATACCAACCAAGTCGTGATATGACCAAGAATATACAGATTTTACCCTCTTCTTTGCATACTATATTCGATCAGAATCAGGAAGGAGCAGAAGGCAACAGCTTGAGAAACAAAGTAGATAAGTTAAATTTAGGGATCGCTAAGGATCCAGTATGGGGAAAACGCTTTAAATTTAGATTTACTTCAAAAGACACAGGTAAAAAATTAGACATAAATGTAAATGTGAAACTAACTAAGAATAAAACAGAAGAAGATTTTAAATGAAAATCTAATTATAAAGACTCAAAGGAGAAGTTTTATGGGATTTCTTGACAATAGCGGTGACATTATCTTAGATGTTGTGCTCACTGATCACGGAAGAAAAGAATTATCAAAGGGCGATGGTTCTTTCAAAATTACAAAGTTTGCCCTTGGTGACGAAGAAATAGATTATGAACTCTATGACCCAACACATGCTAATGGTTCTTCGTATTATGATTTGGAGATATTACAGACTCCAATCCTTGAAGCATTTACAGACAATGCAGCATCAATGAAGACTAAGCTTGTTACATACGAGAGCTTGGATTTGTTGTTTCTTCCAATTTTAGAATTGAACGAGATTACAGATAATCTTAGTAAAAGAAATACAGAGGCTTCTTCGTTTGTTGTAGCAGTTGATCGTTTCACTGAAGATGATGATGACGGCTCAACACAACTCGGAATAGGACAGGATTCCAATGGAAACCCTGTGGCTGGTGTTTTGTATGGAGAGTCTTTGGATCGTGGTGCTAGTATAGTTATTGATCAAGGTTTGGACACAACCCAAATATCCACAAAACAAAAATTAGATGCCGATCTAATGGAGACAGCTTATACTATTCAGATTGATAATCGTTTTGGATCTATTGTTGATAACAATGGGAACCAATTGGAATTAAGCTACATTGATGACGATAATATCGCTTATTACATCGTATCGGCTTCAGAATTTGCTCAAGTATCAAGAAACGAACAACAAACTGTTCGTGATATCTCAAACTTAACCAAAGCAGGAGATTCTCCAATCTCTGGTCCGAGAGGCACTCGTCTACAATTTAAGATCAAAGCATCTTTAGATCTACAAACTTCCTCATTCTTGTTTTCAAAACTTGGAGGAGAATCAATTTTGACACGTAGAGACGGAGTAACGCCCGGTGCTGCTAACGTTGACCACATTGACTCAATTGTTCGTGTTTCAGGTACAAACACAGGATACTCACTAGACCTTCCAGTAAGGTTCGTAAAATTAAAATAATAGGATAATAATATGGCTGAATCAAATGCATTTAAAACTTTAGAAGAAAAAGATATCGTTGGAACAAGGACTTTGTTGCACGAAGCAATTCCTTTAACAGGATCAATACTTAGCGGAACTTATACAGACAATATAAAAAACCCTCCTCATGGAATGTATCAATCTGTTTATGACTATCCTTTTTTAAGTTCTTCTGCAAATCACATCTTCGATATAACGGTTGGAGTTGCTAGTAATAGTGGTTTGTATAACACAAGCAACACACAAGCTGCAAAAAAGAAGAACATATACAATCAAATGGCACAAATACTTGTTGGATATGATGCAACAGGAACGGTTATGCAATTTGATCAAGACGGTGATTTAACTGGTGGAGACAAATACAAAGATGTTATCATTATGCCATTCTCTCGATTGCTTGTTAAAGACGAGATAAAAAAAGGGACGTTCTCGATGACTTTAGGAGTAAATGTGCTTTATAAAGATGCAACTCCATACACTAGTACTATTGATATAACAGATTCAGACGGCTCAGATAAATACTATGTAAATTCACCTGTTGGAGAGTATGGAATTTTATATGCTGAAGATTCTGCCGGGGCTGAAATGTCCGGTGAAATTAAAAAGGTTGGTCTTATTTATTATCAAGCAGGTATAGTAGTTCTCACAAAAGATATTTTAACTGATACTGTTTTGGTCGGTGGTGCTGATTTACAACTGGCTTCTGCTGGTACATTAGCAGATACTTTGTTAACCGACTCTACAATTGAGGCATTCGCCGATGGGCTTAGAAATAGAATAACAAACATCCAGTTTAACAACACAACGGAACTAAATTCAACAATTTACTTCTGTCGAGCAAA
>CEUO01053303.1_pt1 | contig 15934 bp, 20 predicted proteins | sample 531391 | NCBI WGS metagenome assembly CEUO01 (sample SAMEA2622799, study PRJEB7988) | marine metagenome | isolation source: saline water (ENVO:00002010), including
ATCCGAACTAAATCAGATTGAGTATCTACGAATACAACTCGCGTTGATCCGCATCCAACGAATATTAATAAGCTACTCAGAACTATCAGAGCCGTTTTCATTTTTTTTTACTTTTCTCTCTTGTTCCTCTATACGTCTTCGCCACTTATCCTTTAAACTTTGAGGTGTTGCATCTGCATCGCCAGCCTTGGTATCTTTTTTTACCTCGGCAGTAATCCAGTCTAGGATAGCTTTAACTAAAGCTGTTAGCCACGACATCAGTTACTCTTCTTAGCTAAACCTCTGGAAACGGTATATCCAAGACCACTAAGCGCAGCAACCACAAAGCCAAAGACTTTGTTAGCGGTTCCAGCGCCCTCTGGGTCTAGTACATCTGCGCCCCAAAGCAGCGAAGCCGCCGTGACGCAAATAGTTATCCAAAATTCTGTGGTTTTCCAACCGGGTTTTACTTCATTATTTTTTGCTGCCATAATATATATACTCCTTGTTTTATTACTTACCCTTAAAGTAAGCAAAATTCTAAAAATAAAAATACTTAATTAATTTATTGTATTTCTGCTAAAGATTTTAGCTCTTCGATTTTCTCGTGAGGACTACCTAATCCACCGATTAAGGTATAGACGGTTAAAGTAGGTTTATCTCCACTGTAGATTCCTCTGTGAACCACGCTATGGGGACCGAGTAGTCTAGTTAATTGGTCAAAAGCTCTATCTAAGTTTTCTTGAGGGACTTCATCTAGCACTTCTTTACCGCCAATCATTACAACTCCAGCAGAATTTCCCGTGCTCAAATCAACTCCACCAGACAAAATATTATTCCTTAGATTTTCCCTAACTGTTTTGGAAATGTCGGATGCATTTTTCCAATTTTGAACTGGAGCTGCTCCAAATACAATCAAACCTGAATCCAAAAGCTGTTTATAATCATTAGAATCGAAAGAAGAATAAGTGCTATCCTTAGATGCAGTCATATTAAAAAGGTGAAATAATCCCGCAGTACTTGAATTAGCAGTTCTCCAGAAAGGAGCCACAGCTAACCCCGGATATAACTGATGTACCCTTTCATTATCTAATATAATCAAAGGGGAAACGATTCCACTATCTACTAACTTTAAAATTTTATTTAAAGTATTGTAAGCGTTTTCATTAACTTTCTTACCTTCTGAATGTTTTGGCAAAGCTAATATGCATCCTACTTTATCACTTTTAGCCCCTACAATTCCTTGTAACTCTTTAGCTGTATGAATTAAAGGTTCGCACATTCCAGCACCAGAACCTCCACCTGCGCCAGCGCAAACAAAAATTCTGTCTATATCATCTCCAAAAGAATCCCTCATAAAATCTAAAGCGTCCTCTTTTCTTTCGTTAAAGAGTTTTTCCGCTTTAGCTGGGTCTTTACCTGCCCCGCCTTCTCCAATGCAAAGTTTATTATCTAACTTTACAGTGTTTAAATCTTGTTGAGCGGTGTTGATTGCAGATAATTTTCTATAACCTAAATTGTAGAAAGCTTCGGCAATTCTCGATCCGCCTTGACCCGCGCCAATAAAAGCAAATTTAAAGGCTACGTCACATTCATCTTTTATGTCGTCCTTTTTCTCCTCTACTGTAGGCAAAGGGATTTCTGGTAAGGAAATATCTACATCTCCGCCAAAGTTATAGGATATAACGTCATCATTTGTGTTTTCTTCATTCATAATTTAATTTTCCTTTTTACTGGCAAACAAAATTGAAGCCAGATAATAATCAACTTGATGGGTTAAAGCCAAATTATTGATTTCTTTTATTCTATCTTTATTTTTATCCAAAGGAGATTTAACATAGTCTCCGATTAAACTTTTCCAATCGGAAGGGTCTTCGTTGGCCATTATCACTTCAGATATTTCACTAGCAATTTCTTTCTGTTTATTAGTCAGCCTTTTGATTTTATGTTTAGTTCTTAAGCATTTTTCTACTTCAGAATTAAGTTGTTGAGCTAAAATAAGATTATCTTTAATTTTAGACAGACTGAAATGAATTTCGCTTTTCGCAACTGAGGGGGTTTTAATATTTTGAACGTCGGTTGGACCCCGCTCTTCTTCTTGCGGTATCCCATCAGTTCCACTGGGTCTACCCGTGGGATTTGGCACTTTCTCTTCTGAGTCTTCTTCGTCGCCTTCTTCCGGTGTAGATGATCCGCCAATTATTGGTTGATATAATCCTTCATCTCTTAATTCTTTAAATTTATTTTGAGCCTCAACTGATTCAACTGGGTCAGGAAGCCTCCCCGTTTCCATCGCCGCTATCCCTTCTTCTGCTGTGAGTAACCCTAACTCTACTAAGCGAGTGTAGACCTTGGCGTATGATAAATCATCTTTTAAATCTATATCTTCAAATTTAGGTGTCGGAAAATTTTTAAATCCAAGCTCACGACAAATTCTTTTTATTTCAGGCATTAAAAAATCAGAGATAAAAGTCTCTCTAGCTTGTTTTAATCTTTCTATAAACACCTTAACTTTAATACTAGCATTAGCAAATTTTTCATCTTCTCCCAAAAGAATATTATTTAAACCAATTCTTATATCCCTATCAAAAATCTCATATTTTTTGGAATCTAACAATTCGCCAATTCTAGGAACTACGAATTCAGCTTTGGTAGTATAATCAGCAATTAAAACCCTACCAACTGATTCATTTGCAAAAAGATTTTGCATTGCTTGTAAATTCTTTTGATTTACTCCACCCTTTTCTGGTTCAGAACCCATGGTAACTAATAAGATGGCTTGCTGCATTGTTCTTGCAATTGCCATGTCTATTTTCTTCATTTCATACTTGGCATTAATATCCTCTAGAACGGGATACCCCATTGGAACTGAAAACGGCTCATAATCTTGTTTCTTGTAGAAGACTCCTAAAACTTTTTCTGGGTCTAGAGGAATCATTACTCTGTTAGTTTTAGATTCTAATTGCCTCTTCACTGAATTAGGAAGATTTTTAACCATCTGAATTTCTTCTTCTGATTCTGGATTTTTAAGTTTGTGCAATTCGTAATCAGTAACAATTTTAGAATATCTTCCAGAAGTAAAAGACAGAGAACCAGTTAATCTAACATCGGCAGGATTTAATATCACATAACTAGTTGGAATGACAGCGCCGCCTGATAAAACTTCCTTGGCTCCGAAAGTTTGAGTTATTTTTTTAACGTCTTCAGATTTTAAAGTAGAGTCAAACCTATAAACAAAAACATTTCCTGAGCGATAATACTCACGGAAGAACTTGTCCATAAAAGCTTTTAAATTAATTTTTCTAAAAAATGCTTCAAAAAACGCTCGAGACTTTTTACTACCCCCTCTCAAAAATACTTCATTAACTGAAAACTCAGTCATTAAATCAATTGTGTTTCTAAATACGGCAAAGTTGTAATAAGCTTTTTGACAAAGAGCAACCGACTCTTCGATATCAATGGCGTCTACTCCACCCTGACTATGCTTGTTTCCCGAACTATATTTCCAAGGAACTAGGCCATCTTTAATATTTTTAAATCTATCATGCCTAGTAATGGTTGAAGCCGCATTTCTTCTTGATCTTCCTGAAGTAGACGCGGTAGAAGATTCGGAAAAATCAGCCATCAACGGCTTTATTTCTTCAGCGTCTAAGAGTTTGCCTTTTTTCGCTTTTGAGGCTCCAGTAGTAGTCTTAGAAGTATTGTTGCTTTTTTTAGAGTTCATTTGGCTTAAATTTGTACAATATATTACACAAAATTATAGAATAAGTCAAACAATAAAAAAATATACCTCGAATCTAGATTTTAGCCTAGAAGGTCGATAAACCTACCTTTTTCCAAGTATCGGTATCTACGCAAATATACAAATTATCCGAATCGTAACGAATTTCGCCTTTACTCCCAGCGGACCCACCTCCTCCGGGAGCTGCGTCAGTATGTTTTACGGCTATACCCGAACAAGAAATCGTACCATCAACAACAAGCTGCCCAAATGTTGAATCTGATGGAACTGTATTTATACCAACTTTTCCCCCTTTGAACCAACTGTGAGTATAAGAGGTAATTTTTACTTTTGTTGATCCTGCTGAATTTTTAAATGCGGCTATAGTACCATCTGTTACGTGTTCTACGTGAAGAGCCTGACTCGTACCTCCTCTGAAATTAGCTTCTCCAGAAACATCCAAAGCGTAAGCTGGGACAGTGCCGACAGGTAAATGTAAGCCTACATTTCCTAAATCGCCATCTATAATGAATTGTAAATTTTGGTCTTCTTTACGAATGATAAAATCGTCGTATGTATCATCTACATACATATACGCATCTTTACCCCCACCTTTTTGGCTGGCAATTATTCCAGTTTTGTCAATTATAAGATTTTCTTTTGATTGAACGGATTTAGGAGTGGTTGAGTGATTAAAGACAAAAGTTGAATCTCCAGCTACAGACCCACCATGATTATATTGAACGTAAGTGTCTGATCCGGCCGCTGCGCTTCCAGCTCCGGGCGACCCTTGAGGCCCAGCTGGTCCAGTGACTCCTTGATCCCCTTGGTCTCCTGTTGAACCAGTAGCTCCAGCGGGTCCAGTTGGACCCACCTCTCCTGTACCACCAGTATTCCCAATTGGTCCGGTTGGACCCGGCGCTTCTGGCCCCGTGGCTCCGGTTGAGCCTATTTCTCCAGTGCCACCTGTAACTCCTGCTGGGCCTGTCGCCCCCGGAGAACCAACGACTGTTACGCCCGCAGCAATAACATCTCCTATGTACCCAGAAATGTCGTTTGTGTTTAACTGGTTTAGTCTTATCTTATTTTCAGCCATTTTCCTAAAAAATATTACACATTAAGGAATCATAATCGGATTAAAAGTATCATTTAAAGACTCTTTATCCACTTTCATAATATCATAATAACACCTTAATGTCCAATTTGCCAACATAAGTGTCGTATAATTATCTTTTCTGGCCCTATTAGCGCTTGTGGAGCGCTTCAAATGCTGGGGGAGGTCAAATGTCTGCGTACCCCTTGCTGTACTCTTGACTTCAACCATAGCGCACTGTTTCTTTGTCTGGTAAATAAGGTCATCTTGAGTTTCTATAAGGTCCAGCATATTCTCAGCTCCAGTATATTTTATTGGAACGACCCGTGAAGTTTGCTTATTAAACTCAGATGCATTTGCTGCCGTTCTAGAAGCAAACCAAATTTTTTTATGATCTATGCAAGCTTGTAAATGTTCATTTGCTTTTCTAAGCCATTCGGAATTAAAAACTTGTTTAAATACAATTTTACCAGACTCCTTATTATATTCCCTTCTCACTCTTCTAGTTTCTTTCCCGTAATCTATACCTTCTTTATTGCTATCGAAATTGAAGAAACTTAAATTTAAATTTGAGTTAGAAAATAATTCAGACTCATTGCAACTATCAATAAAGCCAAATCCTGCATTATCAATACATATCATTTCGATATTAAAATTAGTAAGAATATAATATAAGTAATCTATATGATTTTTTAAATCTCCCCCTGCCACAGCATAGCTGTGAACTAAAATTCCTTGTTGAAGTTTCTCGTCTACCTCCAACAAAGACATAGCGAAAAAGTCAGAGCTTGGGCTATTTGAAAATGATGGGTCAATTCCAAGTATGTATTTTTTATCAGCCTCTCCCTTTATTAAAGAGCTGGGTAATTCGCCATCTGGAACTGTACATTGGTGCATTTTTTTTGCGCTAAAGTAAGAGTCGCTACCATCGGTAAACTGGGCGCAGTACTCACGTTGAAAAGAGGAGTTGGAGGTTCCTCCGCTACTACGCGCCTCATCAATGATGGTCGTATCTATCATATCTGGAGGCAAAGCCTCAAATCCCATTTGAGAAATAAAATAACTTGAATCACCAGCTTCTTCTGGTTTATAAATTTTTTGAGTCCAATCTTTATAAGTTTTATATAAATTTTCAAATGTATAGCTAGCAGATGACAAGGCAACCATTTTGGAATTGTTTTCAAAAACCATTCTATCTTCTTCTTTCATTTTACCCTGCTTAATCAATTCGTCTTCAATCTCCCTAACCTTTATTCTTTCGGACATATCTTGAGGCGCTACCAAGAACGGCATTAAGACGGTCTTGATTGTTTCTTCGGGGAGAAGTAGATACTCGTCAAGAACCAAAACGTTAGCACGGAAACCACGAATTTTTTCACCAGACAAAGGAACTGCGGTTATAGAACCTCCATTGATTTGCCATTCGTATTGATCGTTTCTTTTGGAGGGTCTCATTGAAAATGCTTGAGAAAGCAACTCAGCCCCCTTGCTCTGAACCATTTTTTCTAAATTCTGAAAAATGAATCTAGCTGTACGGAAAGTTGGTCCAGCAATTAGAATTTTAGTTCCCGGTTCGAATATACACTGCAAGAAACAAAACACAGAAGAAATAAAAGTTTTACCGCAACCACGACCCCAAACGCACATAGAAAAGTTTTTATTAAGCATACCTTTCAGAGTTACTTCTTGAAACGGAGCCAATTTAATGCCTGAAATTAGTTCTGTAGTAAATGTAAGATTATTCCTTAAAAATTTAGCCAATGTTACTCTAGCCTCTTTTTCATCTAAAGAGCCTTTTATTTGTAGAAGCTGTTTATTTACATCTTCTATCGGATTTGCAGATTTTTCATTTGCGTACCACATTATAACTTACCCATATCATATGCTAATTGTAGGTCAATTTTCTTATAAATACATCCAGAAGTAAAAATTTTTTCTATAACCCTAGCAGACTCCCTTTTGCCATCCACAAACAAAAATTGTATTGTCGGAAATCTTTGACTTAGTTGTCTAACTCTATGAAAAATAAATTCTGGGGTAGCTTTCACTTTACTATAGACTCTTCCACCGTGATTTTTTCTTTGGTGATTAAAATAGAGAACGCTAGAGAGCTTTTGTTCTATAAGAATAATTAAACTTGCGTCATCATCTACAGAACGCTGTATTTCGCGCAGAAAACGCTCGTAGCCGCCACTTATAGTAGCTAGGAAGTCTCCAACCGCCTTCCTCTCTATAAACGCCTTACACGAAGCCCTAGAGCTGCTAAACGCATAATCACCGTAGTCTAGCTTTATCAGTTTTACGTTTCTTTTGAATTTCAGTGGTCGTTGCTCTCTAGTGTCAACTAGAATTTCATACTCTGGCTTTTGCCATTCTGAACCAACTACTATTTCATTAAAATTTTTATGTTTATTCTTAAATCCCAACTCTGCACATAATTTATAATAATCTCCAAATATTTCATTATAGTATTGAATTGGGGGGAATATAAGCGAACGTAGTTCAGCTTGAGATGGAGTATAGATTAAATCTTTTTTTTCTTTTCTTTTTTTGAGAATATCTTTACAGTAATCTTTTACTTCCTGAATGGGAGAGTTCTTGAGCCACATTCTAAGGTTAGTTCTAGAATTAAAGTCTGATTCGAAATATTGTTCTTTGTTTTTGAATTTGATAATTTTACCGTCATATTTATCATATCTAGCGAAGTACTTTTGATAATACTCTACCATTCTCAATTTATGAGCTTTCAGATGAGAATGAAGTTTTCTATCGTTCTCAAATTCTTTATTGCAAACGGCACACTTAACCATTTAAAGCCTCATCCTCTCCGAGACCCATAATACGACATTTAATTTCATCCATTGAAGATAACCTTTCGACCTCTTCCTTGATTACCTCCTTTTTCATTTCGGCTAAATGGATCATTTTATTTCTATACTCTTCCTCTTTCCAAGCTTGAACTAAATTAAGTATACTGGCGTTTTCTTTTATCTGTTTACTCAATCTATCGGAGCGTTTTTCTTTTAAGTCTCCTAAAAGTTTTTGTTGTCTATTAACAGATTGATTATATTCAGTTTCTACTTTACCAATAACCTCAACCAGAGACATAGACGCTCTGCCATCCGTGTCTTCTACTACTGCGTCTAGCATGGCAGTTAAATGTTCTTTGCGTCTTTGTATGTTGGCGGCTATAACTACTTCAGAAGATAGAACTATATACTGATCCACTTCTTCCTGTGTTAAGTCTGGTTTATCGTATGTATAGCGAATAAAACTAGACTCAAATAAATCTCTGTCATTTTGAGTTTCATAATTATTAATTTGATGAAGAAATCTATAGGTGTGTACGTACCCCATCAAAGCTTCTACTCCAGCCTTTTCTCTAGTTTTTAATTCGTTTTCTTTTAAACCTTCATGAACATATTTATTAATTCTTTGAGTCATCCTCAATATAGTTTTTGGGAGCTTATATTCGGTTGATTGAGGTGGACTTTCGTGTTGAGTTTGGTATACAACTTTATTATCGAGAGTTTCTAAATATTCAGCTACTGATCTAGCTTCTTGATTTAAATTTGATATTTTGTTGTCTTTAAATATTATTCTGGCAATTTCAACCGCAGACATCATGCTGGCGTTATTAGAGATGTATTCTTTATGTTCTTCTGTTAGCTCTACTTTTTCTTTAGGCTTATAAACATGTGCTCCGTCAGCGACTATTTGTCTACTCGTTAAAAATTTTTTAACGGCTCTACCCTGTTTAGTTCTACCGTCATAATTTTTGTCGGGGTAAGCAATTCGAATTAATTCTAATAGAGAGGGTGGATCGTTGGGTCTATCATTCCACTCTTTTAAAACTGCTAGCTCTTGTTGTTCTGTTAATTTCTCAGACATTTTAATATATATCTATATCTCCCGAAGCCAAAAGTTTTTTGACTTTCGTTATTATGTTTTTTTGTATATTCTTAATTTGTTTATATCCCGGACTTCTATTTTTTTCTGAAGTTTTGTATCCCATTTTTTTGGCAGCCTGTTCTTCTGAAAGGTTTTTGATATATAAAAGATGATATACTTTCCACTGCAAAGGATTTAAAACTTCTTCCATTTTTTTATGTATTTTTTCTATATTAAGTTGAAGGTCTATTTTGTTTTCACTTAAGCTGAAAATCTCTTGTTGATGATTTTCTAATGGTACTGGAATTTTTATATCATATGCTGATTTTTTAGTCATCTCCCAATTTTTATATAACGGACAATCGCCACATTGCTTTCCATAAATTCTACAGAGGTCTTCTCCTTCTGCTGCGTCACACTTCAAACAGGGTCTAGAATAATTTCCATAATTATTACGTATTAAATTTTTAATTTGATTTGAAATTAATCTATTTAGCCAAGGGCCTAACGGTTTTTTTGGGTCATATAAATGCCATTTTTTGAAGACGTGAATCCTTAGGATTTGAGCCACATCATCAAAGTTCATCCAATTTATAGCACTGAGATTCCATTTGTTTTTTCTCTTGGAAATCTCGGAGTCTATATCTTGTATAAAGTCTTCAAATCTAGGCTTCTTTTTTCTTCCCACTCCATATAGTCCCTTTCAGAACTTTTTGTTATTAGCCGCTTCTGGAAGTACCGGCTTCTTTTTTCCATTCCTCTAAAAATTTCTTTTTAGAAATCTTTTTAGACTTGGGCTGCTTGGGTGCGGGGCTCTGATTTGGGGTTTGCATTCCTAGTTCTCCCACTGTCAGTTTTTTTGTTGGAGGTTTCTCTATTTCAAAATCCAACTTAGAAGCCGTTAAAGATACGCTTTCTTGAGCGATAGGCTCTATAACTTCTTCTTCTACATTTACTTCTTCTTTCGGGGGTGCAATTGTTTTTGTCGAATTGAGCGCACAACCACACTTTTGGCAAAAGTTAGGTTTATCCCCTGCATATTCCATTTTAAACCCGCAGCTATGACAATATAGTTTCACTTATAAACAATTATAGTTACACGGAAACCAAAATTATAAGATTTTTTTTATGAAAAATAGCTTTTTTACTAATTTTGAATGTAATTATATATAGGGGGAACACGCAATGCCCAGAAAAGGAGAGAAAAAGCCCAATTTTACCTTTAAAAATACCAAAGGCGTAGAATATGAAGTTTTCTTTATTAAGCCTAATCAAAAATGGTATGGTGACATTGATGGGTATTGCCACGACCCCAAAGAGAAAGACCCCAAAATTTATATAAATCCTTATTTAACTAAACAGTCAGAGTTAAATACGATAGTTCATGAAATGGCCCATGCATTCTTCTGGGATAAACCTGAAAAAGACATATTCGCTTATGCAAACGCAGTAAGTAGAATGCTATACAATCACCAGCAATGGAGAAAAATAGAAAGTGATAATTATGAACGCAAAAAAAAGAATGAAAATGATAAAGGGAAATCTTGAAGAAATAATGAGACAAACAATTCAAGACTGTAAGTCTTCAGACCCAGAAGTAGCATCTAAAGCCCGCCAAATTAATTCCTTAGCTCACGATTGTTCTAAAGATTTAGATAAGTTAATTAGCGACATGAAGAAACCAAAAAAAGACGGACGTGAATCAAAGTTATATAAACCCGTTAAAAAAAACAGTCTTTATTAATTTCGGCTAACCCCACATATTTAATTCTTCCCAAGCTTTACCACTTTCAATTTCTTTTAAAGACCATTGGTTGTAAGCTAAATTTTTTAAAATCTGCCTGTCATAAATCGGAGACTCAATATCCTCAAATGTTCCTATCTTTCTATTTGAGTTGGTACAGATAATAGGTACGCCCTCAATTAAAGACTGATTCATGCAGCTTGAGTGGTCTGTTATAACTACCCAAGCGTTTTTTATTGCTTCGTCAAAGCTCTCCTGAGTAGATTTGATTTGAGGTATTTTATTTTCAATTTCAGAATGTAAAAGAGGATTAACCCCAAAGGTGAATGCTTTTCTCGATATTACAATATCTCTATCTGTATTTTTTAGTACATTTATTAATGTGTTGTCGATCCAGTCTTTTATCTTTAAGAATTTAGCCATGGGTTTATTTGGCGGAATGAGAACTATGTTCCTTCCGTTTTTTTTCCATGGTTTTAGCTTGTAATTAAATTTCTCAAATCTATCCCAAGGGTGATCCCCCTCTCCGCTGTGAATTGTAGCATTTCTGGTTACCCTAAATTGTCTTAAATCCGTAACTGTTCCGGCATCAAAATAACCACGGTCTATATAAATATATTCTTTAGATTTTTTAATTATGTTAGAAGTCCCCCTTAGTATACCGTAAGTAGCTATATAGTCATAGTGAGAGTTTTTTGGTACGCTAGACGCATTAATTATTTCTCCCTTACATCCCTTCGCAAAAGCCTCTACCACCGCCTTATTAATATAATGGTCTGTACGAATACATTTGGGCGTCGGACTTATCATTTTTATGCTTTAAAGACTAATCCAGTTTTTTCCATAAAAGAAGGGCCTTTTAGTTTTTTCTTCATCGTAGATGCGTTTTTGATATTTTCTGTAATTTTTTTATCGAAATTCATTCCATATCCTTTAAATTTTTCAATCCAATAATCTTCTGTTTGACAATTTACATGATGATGTCCCTTTTTTTGAGGAGGAGCGTACGTACATATAATATATTTACATCTAGTAAAAATGTCCATATAATTATCCATATACTTTTCTTCTACGTGTTCTAAAAACTCAACACACCAAGCTAAATCAAAATACTTATTATATAATTTACTGCATGTTCCCAATGTAAAATCATGTATAATACAATCAAATTCACGATCAACAGTATAATCCCCATCAATTCCTATAGCGTCGATACCAAGCTCTTGTGCAAGCATTGTTTGATCTCCGGGTCCACAACCTACGTCAATCATAGACTTTATGTTGTAAGACTTCTTCATAAATTCGAGAGAACCCAAATCAACCCACGTTTTATTACCGTGTCCCCCTAGATGATCCGCTAACTTTTTCATAAAAGATGACTCCAAGCCTTCCCCTCTTCCATTTCTTCTCTGGTCCATTGAGTATAAGCTAAATTATAAGCCCATTGATTTCTATCAAATGATAGATTAGGATTTTCAAGATTAGATAAATCGCGATTTGATACCGTCCACGCCATGGACCCTTTATTGAAAGCAAATCCCGGAATACCAGCTAATGCAGCTTCTACTAATGAGTTGGAGTTATATGAGACAACTGCCCAGCAGTTTTTAAAATCTTGCTCTAAATATTTATTATTAGAGTAAAATACCCCCTCTAAATGTATTCGGTGCTTCGGTCTTAGCTGAGGGTGTTCTCTAAAAATAATAGGACGATCTGTATACTTAGTAATTTCTTTTACAATGTCGCGGAGCCAATTATTATAATCAATGTCTTGAACGGATGTATCTGAAGGTAATTGACCACATAATAAAATATGTTCACCTTTTGATCTATAAGGCTTTATCTCCTTTTCGATTTTATTCCACCTATCTGGAGGCATAAGCTCATTTTTAAAATCTGCATGACCGTTTTGGTGATTATACCCTATGGAATAATACTGTTCTCTTTTTACAAATCCACGTTCTAAAATTAAAATTTTTTTATTTTGTTTCTTTTGAAAATCATGAACTCTCTGTTTAAAGAAGGTGGCGGGTTTTGCTTGTTTATATATACTCCAAGTTATCGCAATGTCATAGGGTTTTTGTGGGCGAAAAGCTTTTTCCCTTTTTCCTTTTGCTCCATTGAGGATAATATAAGAATGACTTATATTTTTAGGTATACCCTTGGCTATCGCTTTGACCACAGACATTGGATTTTTACCATACTTACTCTTTTGCCATTGTTTACCCTGTATGTAAAAACCTATTTCCATTGTTTTATAAATTTGGGTGAATTCCAAATCTTTCCATAATTGGTCTAATGTTCCCAGTCCTTCTATTAATATTTAGAGCACACGCACCAGCTAATACTTTTTCTGTATTTTCTTTTTTATTAATTCTTAAGGGGCAATCTCCCAAAGCCACAACGGGGACACCTAAAATTCCACATTCATAAAGAGATGTTGAAGTAATACCAACTACGACCTCTGCTTTAGAGGCCAATTCTAATAGATCAGTATTAAAGTCTACTAATTCAGCTCTTTTAAATTTTCTTTTCTTTGGAGACCTTGGATGACGTTTAACTAAAATTTTATTTTTGGGATACATATGCTCAACGTATTCGACAAATTCTTCCATATTGTTATAATGAGAATGTTGCAATATTTGAGTATCATTTTCTATTTGAAGGGGAACTAAAACATATCCTTGAGGATCAATAGTATATTTAGCTCTTAATTCATCTCTTTTATTATGCATTTGAGTAATATCATTTTTATTAACCCAAGATAAATCTTTTGATAGAACCGAGTCAGCACAAAACCCTAATGGGTCAATAAAAAACGTTTCTGATTGTGGAAGCATACCCCATTCTATATAACACTTTGGTATACCTCTCATTTTGCAGAGATTAGTAACAGCGGGTGCGCTATGTTGCCATCCATTCCATATAGCTACAAATTTTGCGTATTTAATTTCGTCAGCAGCTTTGAATATATCGTTTTTAATACCTTGCCATCTATATTCGCAACCATACTCTAGCGCATATCTTTGAACCAATTTAGTTTCTGGTTCATTATTAAAGCCACAGTGAACAACTGTATTGGGCCTTTTACCTGCCATATTAATAATATACGGCTATACTAGAGCTGTTTCAATTTTTTGATAAGGAATTTAACCAATTCGGACCTCATAATGTCATCTTCATTAAATTCGAAAGTCCTGATTCCCATATTTTGAGATTCTTCGTCTGAAAATAATTTAAACATATCGCTAAAAGCGCAATCTGAGGATCGTAAATCTGATTGCATAGGGTCAGCTAAAATGAAGCATCTACTGTGTTTGCCCATTCTGGTCAAAACAGTAGTTATTTCCTTAGCAGAGCTATTTTGAACTTCATCAAAAATAATGCACTTCGCGTTCCAATTCATGCCCCGAGCAAAATTAACGGGGAACATCGCTACGCGCTCTTCGCGTACCAATTTATCTACCCTTTGTTCAGATAATAATTCTTCTAGCTTGTCTAAAAAAGGTAAATTATAAAATTTTAATTTATCTTCAGCAGAGCCGGGAAGATAACCCAAGCTTCTATCTGAAGACTCAACGGCAGACCTTACATACATTATATCTGAGATAACTTTTTTATTGAGTAGCTGTAATCCACAATAAACAGATAAAAGTGTCTTAGAAGTACCCGCAGGGCCATTAACGAAGATTATACGAGCATTATCATCTAAAGCTAATTTAAAGAATTCTTTTTGTTTTTCTGTCCAAGGAAATTGTTTTATTCTTAAAGTAGATTTATATGGATTTGGATTTTCAAAAGCCTCTTCACAAGACATTGCATCTTTTAACTCCGCTTCAAGTTCGCGGGCCGTCATGTCGTCGCGCAGAGAACAACGCGAGCCCTTTTTATTTTTACTCATCAGAAAAATGTAAGATTGTTTCTCTTACATTGATATTTACACTATATATGTAATAATTATCCAAAATAACAATTATAAAAATATTTATGTTTATTTATCTTAGGGGGAATAGAAGTAACATTATAGGGTATACTGCCTTTTACAAGAGTTTTAGCTATAATTAAAGTATTAAAATCAAAAAGCGGCGTTTGTACTAATTGAGTTTTATCTTTACTCATAAAATTTAATACTCCTCCGTAATCAAATCTCCAATAAGGAGAAAGATTCAATATAATTTGTAGTTTGTATTTAGGTAAACTATAAGGGTCAGAATTAGTACCGCGAAAATACCCAGCAGAATACTTAGTAATAAAAGAATCCTTCAAAGATTTTATTTTAAACCCTGAAACCTGAGATAAGAAAGCTAAATTGTCTTTACCGGCCAAAAAATTTTTAAATTCTACGAGAATATCTCTTCCCGTGCGTTTCTCAGAGAAATTATTATCATTTATTTCATAGAAGTAAGCATTTCTTTCTTCATTATTGAGTTCATGCATCTTCAAAAGGAAATTATTTATCTTTAAGTTATATTTAGCTTTAAATAAATCTTCTGCGTCATGTTTTGGCTTGGGTTTTAGTTTTTCTTTATGTGATTCAAGGTTAGTGAAGTCTCTCAGCTTATATTTCCATTCAGTTTTATGAATTTTACTAATTTGCTCTGCAATGAGACCCGCAAATTCGGAATCAAGGAAGTTTCTTACCGCGATTATACCACAATTTTCCTTTTTATTGAATTCTTGTGATAATTCTTGAATATTTAGCTTATCGTTAAGCATGTCAAACTATATTAATAGATTATATATGAAAAGAAGGTTATTTTCAATACCCCTTCGGGGATTTTTTTACTTTTACAATTATTCTTCGTTGAATTTGTCTTTTACTAGGCGTTCTATTACGTCTACTGCGTCTTGAGCGTCTGGGCCAACGGCCTTTATACCGATTTCTTGGCCTTTAGCGGCGGCCAAACTCATTACTCCGATTATACTCTTCGCGTTTACGGTTGAATCTCCTTTTGTTATGTATATATCGGCGGCAAAATCATTAAGAGTTCTAACTAATGTGGCCGAAGGCCTTGCATGTAAACCCTTTTGATTCATTATTGTTAATTTCTTAAACACAACGGGCTTATTATATTTCATTTTGCGTAAGTAGTCAATAATAATTACACAGATAAATGAACGGCGCGGTATATTTAGATTTATTTATATATGAATAGGTACGCGGAAGTCGTGGAGATTGAAATTTACCCCCTCCCGATGAAAATGTCAAGTGAAAAAGTGAAAAGTTTTGAAAAAGGGGGGGGCTTATTACGCTCCCCAGACTCTCGAGTATTGCTCTCCCCAGATTCTAGGGTTTTAGTCAAGCGTTTTGACTTTCGAGGGCTCTCTGTTCTTCTTCTTCAGTTGGGAGAACAACCCCATCACAAACGGCCTCAAGGAGCCGCTGCGTTGTGAGTTCTTGTTCGTCTTTATCTTCATGGTCGTATCCGTACGTTTCCTCGTATGTCATTGGTTCGTTGTTCATTATCTTATCCAAAGTAAATCATGTGAATCAAAACAAATCCCA